>Ga0207693_10002952_pt1 | contig 14722 bp, 14 predicted proteins | sample LARL81metaG_FD_184347 | JGI IMG/M metagenome (GOLD analysis project Ga0207693, IMG submission 184347) | Corn, switchgrass and miscanthus rhizosphere microbial communities from Kellogg Biological Station, Michigan, USA - LAR L8-1 metaG... | ecosystem: Host-associated > Plants > Roots >...
CCAAGGGAACAGAAAACCCTCGTGGTGGCCGGAGCCGCGCAGGAAGAAGGGCGTGGCGGATACGTCATAGATGGCGCGGAGATTGACCTTTCCGCCGAGGGCTCGGATGCCGTTGATCCACAGCCGTGCTGCCTCGGCGTTCTTTTTCGCCTCCTCGCGCCCCTCCGCCTCGATCGGCATTTCCTCGGACGGGCCGGGCTTTTGCTGATAGCAGTGATGCGCCTCGTCGTTGAGGACGACGACCTTCTTGCGCGCCAATAATTCGGGGCAGACGCGCGCCAGCATCTGGCCTTCGGTCTCTTTCGTCTGCGGCTCCGCCCCGCGGCCCCGCAATACCGCACGGGCAAATTTGGGCAGAGGCAGGGTCTCGCGCAGCTTGAAGGCGTGGTAGTTGGTGATGACGACGCGCGCGGCTCGGATCGCGCCGATCATGTCGTCCGGCACGAGGCCGCGGCTCTCGTAATAATTCTCCGGATCGCTCGGCAGCAGCACGCGGAGGCGGTCGCGGATCGTGATGCCGGGGCAGACGACGAGGAAGGCATCCGAATAATTCCGCCTGCCATGGATCGCATTGACCGTCTGCCAGGCGATCAGCATCGCTAGCACGGTGGTCTTCCCGGAACCCGTCGCCATTTTGGCGGCGATGCGAAAGAGACCCGGATTGTCGGCTTCGTTGCCGGCCCTCAATTGCTCGCGGATGGAACGATGCTGCGGCTGCCGGGCCGCGACCTCCTCCAGCCAGATGATCGTCTCGACGGCTTCGATCTGACAGAAGAACAGCGGCGGCTTCGTCTCGCCCGACCGCCAATGGTCGAGCAACCGCGCCGTCTCGTGGGTCACGCCGGCCTGTCCAACAGGTAGGCTGCGCCAGCGTTCGAGGTGACCGCGGATCTCGTTGATCAGCGCGTTCTCGGTCGCCTCCTCGGCAAAGGGAAGGCTTTCCTGCCGCGCTCTCCTCGGCTGCGCAATCGGCACCAAATACTCGCTGCGGCGTCGGCCTTCCCTGATCGTCGAAGTGAACGCGCCGCCCTCGTCCAAAGCCCAGTGACGGCTCGGTGGAGAAAACGGCGAGTTGAGGATCGGGTCCTCGGGGGCGAGGGGCATTCTGGCGCCTGCGAACTTCGGGAACCCGCCAAGACGGAGCAGAGCTGGAAAGCTACGGAATTTCTCCGATATTCGGTAGAACTATTGCCTCGAAATCGAGTTGTTCGCGATGAGCCCGCGCACCGCACTGAGCCGGGCCCGGCGCCGCCTTCTCATAGGAGTTCGGCCAGCCGCCTCAAATCAGGATGATGTGGTCGGCTTCGAGGCCTTTTTTGCCGTCGACGACCTCGACCCGGACCCGCTGGCCGGGGCCCAGAGCCGTGACGCCGCTGCGGCGCAGCGCGGTGATGTGGATGAATATGTCCTTGCCGCCGCCGTCGGGCGAAATGAACCCGTAGCCCTTCTCGGGTTCGAACCATTTGACGGCGCCTTCCATGGTCTGGGACGGCCGCGGGCCGCGGCGGTCGAGGCCGCCGCCGCTTTGCGGCGCCACCGCTGTGCTGTTGTCGACGTTCAAGATGGTGGTCACCAGTGGGCCTTTCGCCCCGGCGCTGACCTCGCAGATGATCGAAGCGCCTTCGCGGACGTCCTCATAGCCGGCGCGGCGCAGGATCGCCATCGGCAGGAACGCATCCTGGGATCCGTCGGACAGGGTGACGAACCCGAACCCCTTGCTGGCATTGAACCACTTGACTTTGGCTTCGACGCGGCGACCGGGGGGGAGGTCTTCGCGAAAGAAGCCCGGGCGGTGATCGTACATGGGTCCTCTAAACGTCGAATTGAATGCGGCGAGCCCTGAAACGTTAAATCATAGCGTAAATACGTCGCATTGCGCTAGCGCTCACATCGCGCTAGCGGCACCAATTCGGTTCGCTCGTGCCGCCCCTTCCGGAGAGGCGGGGCCTATCCGGTAAAAGCCACCAGGCGCTGATTCTGCTCGCCCAGCCCTTCGACGGACAGCCGCATGCGATCGCCGGCTTTCAGAAATTGCGGCGGCTTCATGCCGAGGCCCACACCGGAGGGCGTGCCGGTCGGGATCACGTCACCCGGCAGCAGGGTCATGAAGTGGCTGACGTAGCTGACGATCTCGTCGATCCCGAAAATCAGATCGGAGGTATTGCTGTTCTGCACCCGCTTGCCGTTGACCTCGGTCCACAACCCGAGCTTGCCGGGGTCGGGCACCTCGTCGGCGGTGACCACCCAGGGACCGATCGGGGCGAAGGTGTCGGCGCTCTTGCCCTTGGTCCATTGCCCGCCGCGTTCGATTTGAAATTCGCGCTCGGACACGTCATTGAGGACGCAATAGCCGGCAACGTACTTGCGTGCATCGTGGGCGGGGACATACCGCGCCAGGGTGCCGATCACGATGCCGAGCTCGACCTCCCAGTCGGTCTTTTGCGAGCCCTTCGGGATGATCACATCGTCGTCGGGCCCGCAGATCGAGGTCGTTGCCTTCATGAAGAAGATCGGCTCCTTCGGGATCGCCGCACCGGTTTCCGCAGCATGCGCGCGGTAATTGAGGCCGATCGCGACGATCTTCGACACTCGCGCGACGCAGGGGCCGAGCCGGGGTGTGCCGGGCACCAGGGGCAGGGTGCTCGGATCGAGCCGCCGCAGCCGATCGAGCGATGCCGGAGCAAGTGCGTCGCCGTCGATATCGCGAACCGCGCCGGCGAGGTCGCGGATTTTGCCGTCGCGGTCTAGCAGACCCGGCTTTTCCTGACCTGCCGGCCCATAGCGAAGAAGCTTCATCGGGGATCTCCTCTCTGCGTCAGAGCGTGAAGCCGCCGTCGATCACATGGATCGCGCCGGTCGTGAATGCCGATTCATCTGAAGCGAGATAGACGGCAAGTGCCGCGACCTCCTCGGCCGTGCCTAGGCGCCCCAAAGGCTGGCGCTCGACAAAGGCGCGGCGCGCAGCGTCGGCGCCGCCGACGATCTGGACGCCCTGCGCCGCAATGCGGTCCTCTAGCGAGGGTGTTGCGATCGTGCCCGGGCAGATGGCGTTGCAGCGGATGCCCGATACGATGAAATCGGCGGCGACCGACTTGGTCAGACCGATCACCGCCGCTTTGGTCGCGGCGTAGACGCAGCGGTTCGGTACGCCTTTGACCGACGACACGGTCGACGACATGTTGATGATCGATGAGCCGCTTCCGCGCTCGACCATCTTGGGCAGAAACGCGCGAATGGTCAGATACATCGAGCGCACATTGAGGACGAATGACGCGTCCCATTCGACCGGCGTCACGTCGAGAATCGTCCCGTGATGGACAAAGCCGGCGCAGTTGAACAGTACGTCTATGGCACCGAGCTCGTCGGCCAAAGCGGCGATTGCCACTTCATCGGTAACATCGAGATGGCGTGTCGCGATCAGCGACTCGGCGAGCGGCGCCAGCTTATCCTCGGCGATGTCGGTCGCCAATACGCTCGCCCCCTCGGCGGCAAATGCCAGCGCCGCCGCCCGGCCGATCCCTTGCCCGGCCGCCGTCACCAGGGCGCGTTTGCCAGCCAGCCGTCCCGTCATGGGGCCAAATTGCCAGTGCGCGAGGTATTTTACAAACTCGAATTGACAACTACTTAAGTTCGCGGAGAGCCAGGGAGGATTACATGATCAAAGGTCTGCACCATAACGCGTATCGCTGCAGGGACTCCGAAGAAACCCGGCGTTTCTATGAGGATTTCCTCGGGCTTCGGCTGGTCAGCGCGTTCGAGATCGATCCGACGGCGGGGCGCGAGACGCGCGCGCTTCATACATTTTTCCAGATGGATGACGGGTCGTGCCTCGCCTTTTTCGAAGCGCCGGGTCTGCCTTTCGATTTCAAGAACCAGAACCCGCTCGATCTGCACATTGCGCTCGGCGTCGAGCCGGCGGCCTTCGACAATATGCTGCAGAAGGCGAAGGGGGAGGGCCGGGAGGTGCGCGGGCCGATCGATCACGGCTTTGTTCGCTCGATCTATTTTCGCGACCCCAACGGGTACGTCATCGAATTGACGGCCAGCACCGGACAGCACGGCGAGATGATGGACCCTGCCATTTCGAAGCCGCACGAAGCGCTTGGGCGCTGGCAGGCGGAAAAAGCCCAGTAATCGTCTACACCGCCCCGAGCCGCTTCTGTGCCTCGAGGTCGTCCTCGACGAAGGCCGCGACGACCTCGTCGATGCCGTTGTCGGCGATGAATCCGAGGGCCTCGGCGCGCGGCGCGTGGAGCGCTTGCGGCCAACCCGAGATGATCTGCTGGATCTGCGGGTCGGGCTCCCAAAGAATACGGGCATAGGCCGCCTCGCCGCCGGCGCGGCGGACCGCGGCGGCCATCTCGCCGACCGCCACCGAGAAACCCGGCAGTTGCAGTGACCGGTTCGCGCCGAGGGCGCCGCCGGGCAGATCGTGAGCATGCAAAAGGCCGGCGACGATGCGCCGCGGCGAGGCCAGTGCCATGACCGTATCGGGCGAGATGGGGCAGATGGCCTCGCGGCCCGACAGCGGCTCGCGGATCATCGAGGAGGCAAAGGTCGAGGCGGCTCGGTTCGGCCGGCCGGGCCGCACGACGACGGTCGGCAACCGGACCGCACGGCCGTCGACAAATTCCTTGCGGCTGTAGTCGTTGACCAGCAATTCGCCGATCGCCTTTTGTGTCCCGTATGAGGTCTGCGGGGTCAGCGGCGTCTCGTCGCCGACCACCGGCGGCAGCGCGCCGCCATAGACCGCCAGCGAGCTGGCGAATACCAGGCGAGGGCAGGTGCCGAGCTCCCGGCACGCATCGAGCACCGCGCGCGTCCCGTCGAGGTTGACTCGGTAGCCGAGGTCGGTGTCGGCTTCGGCCTGCCCGCTGACTACCGCCGCAAGGTGGAACACCGAATTCGTGTCGGCCGAGATCACCCGGCGCACCGCCTTGTGGTCGGCGATATCGCCGACCACAAGCTTTAGCCTCTTGTCCTCCGGCAATGGCAGAGCCGGCGGCGCGTTGTCGAACAGCACGAGCTCGTCGACATCACGCCGCCCGAGCAGCTGCAGCGCGACCCGCCGGCCGAGAAAGCCGCAGCCCCCGGTAACGACGACGCGCATCGCTCAGCCCTGGATGCCGTAGCGCTTTGCCCAGCCGAGCCCGGCCCGCGTCTCTCCCTTCGGCCGATATTCGCAGCCGATCCAGCCCGCATAACCGAGCTCGTCGAAGAGGTCGAACAGGAAGGGGTAGTTGATCTCGCCGACATCCGGCTCGTGCCTGCCGGGGTTGCCGGCGATCTGCACATGCGGATAGTGGCCGGCGAGCGTGCGCATGCGGTGGGCGAGGTCGCCCTCCATGATCTGCACATGGTAGAGATCGAGCTGCAGCTTGAGGTTCGGGTGCCCGACCCGCTCGATCATCGACATCGCCTGGGTCGTCGTGTTGAGGAAATAGCCCGGGATGTCGCGGTTGTTGATCGGTTCGATAATGACAGTGACCCCCTCGCGCGCGAGCCGCTCGGCGGCGTGCTGCAAGTTTGCGACATAGACGCGCTCGGCCTCGGCAGGGTCGCGACCGGCCGGCAGGACGCCGGCCATCGCATGCAGCAGCCGGCAGTTCGTCGCCTTGGCATAGCCGAGCGCCGTCTCGACCCCGGTGCGGAATTCCTGCTCGCGTCCAGCCAAGGCCGCAGTGCCGCGCTCGCCCGCGGCCCAGTTGCCGGGCGGCATGTTGAACAATGCCTGAGCGAGCCCGTGGCGGTTCAGCTGTTCGGCGATCACTTCGGGCGGATGTTCGTAGGGAGAGAGATACTCGACCGCTTTGAAGCCGCAGGCGGCAGCGGCGGCGAAGCGGTCGAGAAATCCGACTTCCTGGAAGATAAAGCTGAGGTTGGCGGCGAATTTCGGCACGGCAGGGTCCTCGTTTGCGGGCGGAGAGGCGGGGCGTTACTGTAACATAACACCCGCGGGAGGGCGCATGACCGTGCTGTTGGGAGCGATCGCCGACGATTTCACCGGCGCCACCGATCTGTGCAACACCTTGGTGCGGCGCGGCATGCGCACGGTGCAGTTGATCGATGTGCCGGCCCCCGGCACCGAGGTCGCCGATGCCGAGGCTGTCGTCGTCGCACTGAAGAGCCGGACCATTCCGGCCGCCGAGGCAGTCGACAAAAGCCTGGCGGCGCTCGCCTGGCTGCGGAAAGCGGGAGCGCGGCAAATCCTGTTCAAATACTGCTCGACGTTCGACTCTACCGATGCCGGCAATATAGGACCCGTGGCGGAAGCGCTGATGGAGGCGCTAGGCACCGACTTCACTTTGTTCTGCCCCGCCTTTCCCGAGGCGGGGCGGACGATCTATCGCGGCTATCTATTCGTCGGCGACGTGCTGCTCTCCGAATCCGGCATGCGCGACCACCCGCTGACGCCGATGCGCGACCCGAGCCTGTTACGCGTTCTGCAGCGTCAGACCCGCGGCAGGGTCGGACTCGTGCCGCAATACGATGTGGCGCGGGGTGCGCAGGCCATCGGCGACGCCTTTGCCTCGCTGCAGCAGGCCGGATTTCGTCACGCGATCGTCGACGCGATCGAGGACCACGACCTCGAGGCGATTGGCGAGGCCGCGGCCGATTTCCCGCTGATTACCGGCGGATCGGGGATCGCGTTGGGGCTGCCGGAGAATTTCCGCCGCCAAGGTCTGCTCGGCGAGGGGCGCGGCGCCGACGCCCTGCCGCGGGTCGCCGGTGCGGAGGCGGTATTGTCCGGCTCCTGCTCGGAAGCAACCCGCGCCCAGGTCGCCCATATGCGCGAGCGCGTTCCGGTGTTCACGATCGACCCGGTCGCAGCGGCCGCCGGGCGCAACATTGCCGAGGAAGCGCTCGCCTGGGCGACACCGCGGCTTGGCGATCGGCCCGTCCTGATCAGCGCGACCGCGCCGCCCGAGGAGGTCGCCGCGATCCAGGAGGTGCTCGGGCGCGAGCGCGCCGGCGCGCTGGTCGAAAGCATTCTCGCCGCCATCGCCCGCGGTCTCGTCGCGCGCGGGGCGCGGCGTCTCGTCATCGCCGGCGGGGAAACCGCCGGCGCCATCGTCCAGGCGCTCGGCGTCGACGGGCTCAGGATCGGCCGGCAGATCGATCCCGGCGTGCCGTGGACGATGAGCCTCGGCGAGCCGGCGCTGGCGCTGGCGCTCAAATCCGGCAATTTCGGCGCACCCGATTTCTTTACTCGTGCGTTTTCCGTGTTGAACGAAGCAATGGTCAAATAAAAGAACACTTCAACGCAGAGTACGCCAAGGATGCGCAGAGGACGCAGAGTTTTACACCTTCGCCTTCGCGTTCTCTGCGAAGCCTTCGCGTCCTCCGCGTTAAAGCGTTGAGTTTTTAAGGGAGGGAGGGGATGAGTGAGATGAAACTGCGTGAAGACATCTGCGCGATTGGCCAGTCGATCTTTGCGCGCGGCCTGACTGCCGGGTCCTCGGGCAACATCAGCGTCAAGACCGATGATGGCTGGCTGATGACGCCGACGGGGTCCTCGCTCGGCCGCCTCGACCCGGCGCGGCTGTCGAAGCTCAACCGCGACGGCCGGCTCATCTCGGGTGATCCGCCAACGAAGGAAAGCTTCCTGCACCGTGTCATGTACGAGGAGCGGCCCGGTACGGGAGCCGTCGTGCATCTGCACTCGACGCATTCGGTCGCGGTCTCGTGCCTCGCCGAAATCGACCCCGATGAGGTGCTGCCGCCGATCACGGCCTATTACGTGATGCGCGTCGGCCGCTTGCCTCTCGTCCCGTATTTCCGTCCCGGCGACCTCAAACTCGCGGAAGCGGTGCGCGGGTTTGCCGGAAAGCATCACGCGGTATTGCTCGCCAATCACGGCCCGGTCGTCGCCGGATCCGACCTTGACGCCGCAGTCAACGCGGTCGAAGAGCTCGAGGAGACCGCCAAGCTCTATTTGCTACTTCGAGGCGCGAAAACCCGCTGGCTGACACCGGCCCAGGTGAAGGAGCTGATGCAATGAAGCGCCTGACAGGCGGGCTCGCCGCCGCCATCCTGGCGGCGCTGCTGTCGTGGAGCGCGCCGGCCGCGCGCGCCGCGGAACCAATCAAAATCGGCTTCAGCATGGAATTGACCGGCCCGTTTGCCGTCGTTGGAAAGACTGGGCTGGTCGCTTTCAAGATATGGGAAGACGAGGTCAATGCCGAGGGCGGCATGCTCGGCCGGCCGGTCAAGCTGGTCTATTACGACGACCAGAGCAACCCATCGCTAGTTCCGGCCATCTACACCAAGCTGATCGACATCGACAAGGTCGATTTGTTGATTTCGAGCTACGGCACCAACCTGGTGGCGCCGGCGATGCCGGTGGCGATCTCGTACAACCGGCTGTTTTTCGGCCTGTTCGCACTGGCGGCCAACGACAATTTCCATTATCGGAAATACTTCTCGATGCTGCCCTTCGGCCCCGAACCGGTGAAGACCTTCGCCGAGGGCTGGTTCGACTTGGCGGCGGCGCAGAACCCGAAGCCGAAGACGGTCGCGATCGTCGCCACCGACGCCGAATTCCAGCACAAGGCGGCAGAAAGCGCACGCGAGCACGCCAAGGCGAGAGGGATCGACATCGTCTACGACCGCGCCTATCCGCCGACCACAGTCGACTTCACGCCGATCGTTCGCGCCGCGCAGGCGGCCCGACCGGATCTGGTCTACATCTCCTCGTATCCGTCGGACACGGTCGGCATCCTCCGTTCGGTCGGCGAGCTCGGCCTCGACACCAAAATGCTCGGCGGCGGCCTTGCCGGACTGCAGGCGGCAGCCATCAAGATGCAGCTCGGCGAGGCGGCAAACGGCATCGTCAATGTCGACCTGTGGGAGCCGGTCCCGACAATGCAATTTCCCGGCGTCATGGATTTCATCAAGAAATACCAAGCGAAGGCGCCGGGCGAAGGGGTTGACCTGCTCGGTTATTTCCTGCCGCCCTTCGCCTACAGCGAGTTGCAAATCCTCGGGCAGGCGATCGAAGCAACCAAAACTCTCGATAACGATAAGCTTGCCGAATACATGCACAGCCACATCTTCCATACGATCGAGAGTGACATCGCCTTCGGGCCCGACGGCGAGTGGACCGAGGCGCGGCCGATCTGGGTGCAGTATCACGGCATCCAGGGGCACGATGTCGAGCAGTTCCGCGGGCCGAAGACCGTCACGATCCTCGCGCCGTCCCAGTACAAAACCGGCGATATGATCTATCCCTATACCGAGGCCAGAAAATAGCTCCGGTATAGGGAGGAACTCCCATGCCGGTCAGGGTGTTGACGGCGAGGCCCAGGAGGATCGCGGCGGTTCCGGCGCGAAGGAAAGAAGTTCAGAGTGTCCCCTTCCGCAAGCGACAACGGGCGCGAAGACCCGGCGGCCGCCACCGCAACGTGGCAGCATCTCCGTCCGCTCCTCGAAGCCCTGCCGGCGGCGGTGTACACGACCGACGCCGCCGGGCGGATCACCTTTTACAACGAGGCAGCCGTAGAGCTCGCCGGTCATCGACCGGAGCTGGGTCGCGATCTCTGGTGCGTCAGCTGGCGGCTGCGCCGTCCCGACGGCACACCGCTACCCCATGACGAGTGTCCAATGGCCATCGCATTGCGGGAAGATCGGCCGATCAAGGGCGTCGAGGTGATCGCCGAGCGGCCCGACGGCACACTCGTCAATTTACTGCCGCACCCGACGCCGCTGCACGACAGTTCGGGCGCGCTGATCGGCGCCGTCAATATGCTGGTCGACATCACCGATCGCAGGCGGGCCGAAGACCGGGCAAAACAACTCAACGAAACTCTCGAACAGCGGGTCGAGCAGCGCACGCGGGCGATGATGCAGGCCTTTACCGAGCTTCGCGCCAGCGAAGAGCGGTTCCGCCTGCTGGTTCAGGGGGTCGCCGATTATGCTATCTTCATGCTCGACCCGAACGGGTTTGTGGCGAACTGGAACGCCGGCGCCGCGCGCATCAAGGGTTATGCCGCGGAAGAAATCGTCGGACACCATTTCTCCGAGTTTTATCCGGAAGGAGATCGCCAGCAGGGAGTGCCCGAGAGGGCGCTGGAAACCGCGAGGCTGACCGGCAAATACGAGGCCGAAGGTTGGCGGTTGCGCAAGGACGGCACCAGGTTCTGGGCGAATGCGGTCATCGACGCGATCCATGACGGGGCGGGGCGGTTGATCGGCTTTGCCAAGATCACGCGCGATCTGACCGAGCGGAGGGCGGCCGAAGAGCAGCTTCGTCAGGCTCAGAAGATGGAGGCGATCGGCCAGCTGACCGGCGGGGTCGCGCATGATTTCAACAATCTGCTGACCGCGATCATCGGCAATCTCGAACTACTGGCGACCCTGCTTCCGGCGGGGGACCCCGGCAGGCGCTACGCCGAAGGGGCGTTGCGTGCCGCCTCGCGCGGCTCGCGCCTGACCGAGCACCTCCTCGCCTTCTCGCGGCGGCAGGAGATCCGGCCGGAGATCGTCGACATCAATGATCTGCTACGCGAAAACCTGATGTTGTGCCAGAAAACTGTCGGTGATGGCGTCGTGATTGCGCTTGCGTTGCAGGACGGGGTGTGGCCTTGCCAGATCGACCCCGCTCAGTTCGGCGCGGCCATCCTGAACCTCGCCGCGAATGCGCGCGACGCCATGAACAGATCGGGCCATCTGACCTTTGGTACCGAAAATGTTACGACAAACGGAGGCAATGCGGCCGATCAGCCCGCCGGGGATTACGTCGTATTGTGGGTCACCGACACCGGATGCGGCATGAGCGCCGAGGTGGTGGAGAGAGCGTTCGAGCCTTTCTACACTACCAAAGAGGTTGGAAAGGGCACCGGTTTGGGCCTTAGCCAGGTCTATGGGTTCGCCAAGCAATCAGGTGGCGCGGCAAGCATCGAGAGCAAAGTCGGCCAAGGCACGACGGTGAGGATTTACATTCCGCGGGCGAACGGACAGGCCGCGGCCGGCGCGGCGGCGGATGACGGGATCGGCGAAACATCACCCGTCAGCGCGAAAATTCTCGTCGTCGAGGACGACCCGGATGTGCGCGAGATGGTCGTCGGTATCCTGTCCGATCTCGGGTATCGAACGTTGGTGGCGACCAATGGTCCCGAAGCACTGGCAATCCTCGACCGCGACCGTTCGGTCGATCTTCTGTTTACCGACATCGTGATGCCGGCGGGGATGAGCGGCACCGAGTTGGCGCGTCGCGCATCCCGCCTGCGGCCCGATCTCAAGGTTCTGCTGAGTTCAGGTTATACCCGCGAACCGAACCAACTGCGTTCCGCGCGCTTCGAGTTCCCGTTCATCGCAAAACCGTACCGGCCGACGGCCTTGGGCAAAAAGCTCGAAGAAGTGTTGGGCCGGGGGTTCTTCCGGCGAGCGGCCTACGGTGAAACCTCGATCGTGTAGTCCTCGATCACCGGATTGGCGAGAAGCTCGCGGCACATTGCCTCGACCTGCTTGCGGGCGCGCGCTGCATCGGTTTCGGCGAGCTCCAGTTCGATCAGCTTGCCCTGCCGCACCTCGCCGATCCCAGCGAAGCCCAATCCGGCGAGTGCATTGCCGATCGCCTTGCCCTGCGGGTCGAGCACCCCTGCCTTCAGCTTCACGTGAACCAACGCCTTCATTCCGCTCCTCGTAGATCAGGAAAGGATGTTTTGCCAGGGTGTGACCTCGGGCAGCCACCCGGCGAAGCGGAAGATCGGCCGGCGCTCCGGCTCACCGAGCGCGGGGAGGGCGATCAACGCGCTCGACACCGTCCCGTACCCGTCCGACCGGAAACGCATGGCCGCAGTCGCCGGCTCGCCCGGCGGCGCCCGTGTGCTGCCGAGCAGCGATTCCCACGCCGACCAATCGTCATGATCAGGGTCGGGCTCGGGCCATGCACGAAAGGCCGGCATCGCCAGTTCGAGCCGCCGCGTGGCGAGGTCGTCGAGATCGCCGGCGGCGATCATCGACAGCCCTTCCTTGACCGGATGCAATTCGATGCGGGGGCGTCCGGCATGGCGCAGCCAGAACGCGTCCCGCTCGTCGGCGAGGATCAGATTGAAGGTGCGGTAGGCGGCGGGATCGAGATGCGAGAGGGCCTCGGCGGCAGCCACCGCATCGCCGTGATCGAGCGCCTCGAGAACCAGTTCGCCGCGCGAACGCCGGTCCGGCGCCGGGCCCAGCGAGCCGTGCCGATTGAGGACGGCGGCGGCGACTCCCCAATCATTGACCCCGAGCCACGACCCGCCGGCGAGCGCGTCGAGCCCCGCCACGACTTCCGGCCGGTCCGGCCAATGGCGACCCGGGGGCTGCCATGGCCGTTCGATCATCTCATCGCGATTGGCACCAATCAGCACCGGCCAGCGGTGGTCCGGCCGGCGCAAGATCACCAAGGTACACATTCACGCTCTAGCGTCGGAGCCCTGCAGATGTGGTATTGTCGTATCCTGCGGCATCGATCGAAATGGAAATGCCATGCCTACTTTGGCCGACCGAGAGAAGCAGTTCGAGGCTCGGTTCAAGCACGATCAGGAGTTCAAATTCAAGGCCACCGCCCGGCGCAACCGATTGTTGGGGCTTTGGGCAGCCCAACGTCTGGGGCTGCTCGGCGACGCGGCCGAGGAGTATGCCAAGCGGGTTGTCGACGCACAGTTCGAACCGGGCGGCAACGAGCATGTCGTGAACAAAGTGGCCGACGATCTCGGCGCCAAGGATCCGACCCTCACCCCGGCTCGCATCCGGTTCGAACTCGAGCACTTCGCCGAACAAGCCAAACGGCAGCTGATGAAGGAGTAGGGATTACGTCACTATTCGTTCTCTTCTCGTCGCTCATCCTATCAACCAATCGAGCCGGGGACCCGCCCTAGGCCTGGTAAAACGGCCGGTCGCCCTTGACGGTGACCCGGTGGCCGGAGCGCGTGTGCGGCCAGTAGTCCCACATCGCGTGGTGCTGGACGCAGCGGTTGTCCCAGAAGGCGATCGAGTTCTCGCGCCAGCGGAAGCGGCACTGGAACAGCGGATTGGCCATGTGCTCGTACAGATAGCGCAGAATGCCCTCGCTCTCGTCGCGTGAGACGCCGAGGATGCGCCTGGTAAAACCCTTGTTGACGTAGAGCGCCTTCTTGCCGGTAACAGCATGGGTGCGGACGACCGGGTGCTCGGCGCGCGGATAGCTCGGCTTGTCGGCGATGCCGTAATTGGCGTATTGCCCGCGATAGTGCTCGCCGTCATGGATCGCCGTCAGTCCTTCGAGATAGGTCTTCATGCGGTCCGACAGCGCTTCGTAGGCGGCGTACATGCTGGCGAACAGGGTGTCGCCCCCCATCGGCGGGCATTTCCTGATGTAAAGGATGCTGCCCATCGGCGGTTCTTCGTCGCAGGAGACGTCGGTGTGCCAGCCCTCGCCATTGGCGCGCGGCGAATCCTTGTCTGCGTGGATGATCATCAACTCGGGCTTGCCCGGCGCGTGCGGCGCCGCCGGATGGAAGTGCAATTCCCCGAACAGCCGGCCAAAGGCGAGGTGCTGGTCTTCCGTCAGATGCTGGTCGCGGAAGAAGATCACCAGATTTTCGGCGAGCGCGCGGTGGATCTCGTCGAGCGTGCGGTTGCCGAGCGGCTTCGACAGATCGACCCTGCCGATTTCGCCGCCGATGATCGGCGTCAGCTTGTCGACCGTGATCGTGTCGTACGGCGCCGGCTCATCGGCCAGATGCTTGTATCGGGGGCCGTTGTTCGAACGAACGGGATCCATCGGGCTCTCCTTCGAATGCGGTCGGTATTCTATCACGTTTGGCCGGCAGCGCTCGCGACCTTGCAGGCGAGCAGATCCGCGATTTCGTCATCCCCGAACCCGGCTTCTCGCAGAATCTCGCGCGAATGCTGTCCCAATCGCGGCGCCGGACGGCGCAGCGCGCAGTCCGCCTCGCTGAACCGCACCGGCGGCCGGACGATCCGGATGCTCCCTTCAGTCGGATGCTCGGCCGGCAGAAACATGTCGACAGCGCTGAGGTGCTCGTCCGCCGGCAATTCGGCGAGCCGGTTGACGGGTCCGGACGGGATGTCGGCCGATTTCAGCTTGTCGAGCCAGAACGCGCTCGGTCGATCGCGCACGCATTCGGCGATCAGCGCGTAAAGCTCGGCGACGTGACGACTGCGGGTTGGCGCATCGGCAAGGCGGTGATCGTCGGCGAGTTCCGGCCGGCCAGCGATCCGGAAGAAATCCCGCCAGTGCCGGTCGGTGTAGGGCAGGATGCAGATATGCCCGTCGGCGGTGCGATGCGGCCGCCGGTCGGGGGCCAGCATCCGGGAGTAGCCGGGCGGCCCGATCGGCGGGTCGAAGGTCAGCCCGCCCATATGCTCGGCCATCACGAACGCCGTCATCGTCTCGAGCATCGGCACTTCGACGGCTTGGCCCATGCCTGTGCGCTCACGCTGCAACAGCGCTGCCATCACCGCATAGACCATTGTCAGCCCGACGGTCTTGTCGCCGATAAGGGTAGGCACGAAGCGCGCCTCGCCGCCCGTCGCCGCTTCGAGGCCGACCAGTCCGCAGCCGCCCTGGATGATGTCGTCAAAGGCCGGCCGCTCGGCGAACGGGCCGTCCTGCCCGTAGCCATGTGCCGAACAGTAGACGAGCCGCGGGTTGACCTCGCACAGCCGCTCCCACGCAAACCCAAGTCGCGCCATCGCCTGAGGGCGCATGTTGTGCATGAACACATCGCTCTGCCGG
>Ga0207693_10002954_pt1 | contig 14720 bp, 13 predicted proteins | sample LARL81metaG_FD_184347 | JGI IMG/M metagenome (GOLD analysis project Ga0207693, IMG submission 184347) | Corn, switchgrass and miscanthus rhizosphere microbial communities from Kellogg Biological Station, Michigan, USA - LAR L8-1 metaG... | ecosystem: Host-associated > Plants > Roots >...
CGCAGTCGCGACATTTTGCGGCAATTTTTGACCGAAGCGGTTTTCATCTCCGAGGCAGGCGGAATCCTGGGAATCATTCTTGGAGTGATCGGTGGGGACCTGCTCGCGATTTGGTTGAAGGTAGACATTATTTTCCCCTTTGGCTGGGCGCTTGTCGGGTTAATCGTCTGCTCGGCTATCGGGATTGGCTTTGGCCTCTATCCGGCCTACCGCGCCGCCGCTCTCGATCCAATCGAAGCGCTACGTTACGAATAACGAAATTCGCCGCTCGATCATTCGGGTGCAATCAGATCTTCAGCGGCTACAATCTGCCATCGGCCACTGCGACGGATCCACGTATCGGTCCACACAAAGCGGCCGCGGCGCGGCTCGCCCACACGTCGTTCCCACGATTCGTTTCCCTGCGCAATTGCCGTATCCCCGTAAAATCTCACTTTGACTTCGTTCAAGCGATTCGAAATGAAGATCTGCGGCGCGTTGTGCGTATCGGAAATCATCTTGGCTTTATCGTACATGTGCCCCTGAGGATCGACGCCGACGAAATCGTCGGCAAGAATGCGTTCGACCGGACCGCTGTCGCCGCTCGCAACTGATTCCGCCCACTGGCGTTCGCTCTCGATGATGTAGCGCTCTGTTTTCTTCTGATCATCCTGCTGCGTGCACTGGCAAAGCGCGCAGCAAAGTACACTGGCAAAAAAGAAGATGTCGATCTTCGTTGCCACAGCTTTAGCCCATTTAATCCAAGCCGAGCGCTTTGAATGTTGCATCGATGTGTTGAAAGTGGATGTCCAGCGAGCAAAGGCGATCAATTTCCGCTGGGGAAAGCTTGGCCGCGATTTCGGGCTCGCGTTTCGCATTTTCAGCAAATGTCCCCTTGCCTTTCCAGGTTTTCATGGCTGCGCGTTGCACTGCTTCATAGGCGCTTTTGCGTTCGGCACCCGCGCGCGTCATTGCAAGCAAGATCGATTGGCTGAAATAAAGACCCTTTGTCAGCTCAAGATTCTGCCGCATCCGCTCGGGATAAACCTGCAACTTTTCAACAATCTCCCGCAATTTCACGAGCATATAATCGAGAAGGGTGCACGAGTCTGGCAGGATGATTCTCTCGGCGCTCGAGTGACTAATGTCGCGCTCATGCCAGAGCGCCACATTCTCCAGCGCGACCAGCGCGTTTCCACGAACCACACGTGCGAGGCCACTCAACCGTTCGCTCGTAATCGGATTGCGCTTGTGCGGCATGGCCGAACTACCTTTCTGGCCCTCGCCGAAAAACTCCTCTACTTCCAAGACCTCAGTTCGCTGGAGATGGCGAAACTCAGTCGCCCAACGATCCACGCTTGATGCAATCACGGCGAGAGTTGTCATGAACTCGGCATGCCGGTCCCGCTGCACGATCTGCGTGGAAAGAGTCGCCGCCTTTAAGCCCAGCTTTTCGCAAACCGCGCTCTCGATCTTTGGATCGAGGTGTGCATGCGTGCCGACCGCGCCACTCATTTTACCCACGCGAACGCGCTCCCGCGTTTGGGTAAGGCGTTCTTCCGCTCGCCCGAATTCGTCGAACATCAGCGCAAGCTTCAAACCAAACGTGATTGGCTCGGCGTGAATGCCATGGCTGCGCCCGATCATCGGCGTCATTTTGAATCGCCGCGCTTGTTTGGCGATTGTCGATCTTAGCTTTTTCAGATCGGCAAGCAGAAGCTCGGATGATTCAGTCAGTTGCACTGCCAGCGTCGTGTCTAGAATGTCTGACGAGGTCAATCCCTGGTGAATCCAGCGCGCGGCCGGCCCGACTGAATCAGCAACGTTTTCCAGAAAAGCGATAACGTCGTGGTTTGTTCGCTTTTCGATCTCCAGAATCTCAGGAATTGAAAACCGCGCCCGCTTTCGAATTTCCGCCGCGTCCTTTTTCGGAATCTGGCCAAGCTCAGCCATCGCCTCGCAGGCGAGCACTTCAATCTCAAGCCAAACCCCAAACTTGCGTTCGTCCGACCAGATCTTGCGCATTTCTGGCCGGGAATAGCGATCGATCACTCCCGCAAGATAAGAGCGAGCGACGAGCGCGAAAAGCGTTTTATCTACAAAAAATCACTCCAATGAAATTAGCGGAGCGACCAGCGATTCGAAAGTTCGAAGGCCCCAAATTGTTTCGGGGTTATCGATTTTGCCGCCTAGCTTTGGCAAACGCGGGCGCGAATAAAACGGCCATTGTTTTTGACGCGCACCTGACCCGTGGCCAAGAGGGCCGCTACCGTTGCGGCCGTTTCTTTGGTGTTCCTCGTGCAAGAACTTACTGCGAGGATCAGATCGCCCAGCGAAAGTCTTGAGCGCGGTTTCAAAATTTGGCGATTCTTTTTCATGTTGTGTCCGTTTTTGTGAAGAGCAATTTCAATGCCATCGGTTCCTGTGAATATCTCAGTCATGCTCACTTGTGCACTTATTCAGTTGTTGTGCACCATTGAACTGACCACTCGGCGACGCTTTTGTTCAATTTTCGAACATAAAATTTGATTGCGTTGCCGATCCATGGCGATATCCGCCCACCGGCGTTGAATCGGAATCAGTAAATCGGTTCAGCCGATTACGAGCCGGAACTGTGCTTCATAAGCCGCATGCTTAACATGTAAAGGGCGGCGAAGATCGTAACGACAAGCAAGATGCCACCCGATTGACCATGGATGAAGTGGACCAGGGCCTCCGGGTTCGTCAAAAGCTCCGGTTCGACCAGATAAGCTCGGTGACCCAGATAAGCCAGGATGCCGCACGAGATCGCCGAACCCAAAATTGTGACCAGGCTGAAAACAGGAAAACTCATTCGGACGATTCCCGCTGGGATGGAAATGAGATGGCGCACGACCGGCAACACCCGCGCAAAGAAAACTCCGCCCGCTTCGTAACGGTTCAGCCAGTGCTCTGCGTGCTCGAGTTTGATAGGCGTCAGCAAGATGAAGCGGCCAAATTGCAAAATCAGAGGCCGTCCGATCCATCGCGAAATCCAATACATGAAGGCCGCGCCAAGATACGCGCCGAGCGTTCCCGCCAGAATAACGCCGGCCATGTTAAGTTTTCCTTGCGCGGCGAGGAATGCCGCGGGCGGAAGCACGACTTCAGCAGGCACAGGCAGGGGCGTGCTTCCCATCGCCATCAACACAATAATGCCAACATAACCGCCGCTTAGGACCCAGCTGAACCAGATTTCCAGAAGATGATGCATGGCAAAGAATTTCGAATTTCGAATTTCGGATTTCGGATTTACGCTGACGAACGCGCGAGTAGTTCAATCTTAAATCTGAAATCTGCAATCTAAATCACCATGTCGATCTACCGGCGCGTTCTTAAATATTACCGTCCGTTCCTGGGGCAAACGATTCTCGGATTGCTTCTCTCGGTTTTCGGCATTGGCTTAAACTTGCTCAAACCATGGCCGTTTAAAGTCATTGTTGATAATTTCTTACGACCGGGACCGGCGATACACGGTGACTGGCGTACTTGGGTCCCCCTCCTCTGTCTGGCCCTCGTGGCAATTCAACTCGCCTGGGGGATCATTAATTGCATCACGAATTATCTTTTTGTGAAAATCGGGCTGCAAGCGCTGCTCAAGTTGCGCACTGATCTCTACTCCTATCTTCAATCGCTCTCGCTCAAATATCACGACGCACGCCGTTCGAGCGATTCCAGTTTCCGCGTCGCTTACGATTCACAATCGGTCCAGACGATCTACAACAAAGGTTTCACCAACATCTTTGGATCGACAGTCACACTCGTCGCAACATTCGCGATCATGTTGCGGCTGGATTGGCGGCTGACGTTGGTCTCGCTCGCCATCGTTCCACTGATTGTCGGCGCAATTTATGTTTTCGCGCGTCAGATTCGTCGTGAGTCAACATCCATCCAGGAACAGGAGAGCGCCGTCTTGGCTCAAGCGCAGGAAGGACTGAGTTCGATCCGAATGGTGCACGCGTTTGGACGCGAAGAATTTGAAGTACGACAATTTCACCAGCAAGCTCGGCAAAGTTTGCAAGCCAACCTGCGGCTTACTTTGACAAGCGTGAACAGCGCGCTGGTCATCAGCACCCTCATGGTGATTGGCACCGCGGGAATGTATTATATCGGCACCCTGCATGTTCTTGCCGGAACGCTTACCCTGGGGTCACTTCTTGTCTTTAGCGCATACTTATTGATGCTTTATCAGCCGCTGGAGTCGCTCACTTATACGATTTGGGCGATGGAAGGTGCAACCGCTGGAGCAAGACGCTGTTTCGAAGTTCTGGATCGGCAAGATGATGTCGTTGATTCCCCAGAGGCGGTTGCGATTTCCTCCGCCGAAGGCGCGATTGCGTTCCAGGCGGTAAGTTTTGATTACGCGCAAGATCGGCATGTCCTGCGCAATCTCGATCTTGATATTAAACCGAACCAGATCGTCGGGCTGGTAGGCGGTACCGGAGCTGGCAAAAGCACATTGCTGAGTTTGGTCCCCCGATTTTACGATCCGAACAAAGGCTCGATCACACTCGACGGCCGCAATCTTCGAGAGATTACAAAAAAGACTTTGCGGACGCAGATTGCTATTGTCCTGCAGGATACGCTCCTTTTCTCGACAAGCGTGCGCGAGAACATAGCCTATGGCCGGCCGGAGGCGGCGGAAGAGGAAATAGTCGATGCCGCGCGCCGAGCACAGGCTGATGAATTCATCCGGCAGCTACCGAATGGTTACGCCAGCCTCGTCGGAGAGCGAGGTGGACATTTGAGCGTCGGTCAACGGCAGCGCATCGGCATTGCGCGCGCATTTTTAAAAAATGCGCCAATCCTGCTTCTCGATGAACCAACCTCGGCACTCGATCCGAAGACTGAATCGGCGATCATGGAAACGATCAAGGAACTGATGCGCGGACGGACAACGTTGATCGCGACGCATCGTCTGGCAACCATTCACAATGTCGATCAAATCGTCGTCCTTGAAGGCGGACGCATTATCGAGAAAGGTCGCGGCCCTGAATTGATCGCCCGCGGCGGTATTTATGCGAAACTTTACAGCTCGGGAAATTTTCCTTCATGAGCAACGTCAAACAAGATCGACATGTGGAAGGTGACTGGTGGCCCGACCCTATCCCAGCAAATGTAGAATTTGGGGAGGGATTCTATTGTGAGACCACGCAAATCTTCCGGCATCTTCGCAATAAAAAATCCGGCGCAGTCCTGTTCGGCAACCACGTTTCCTGTTACGCAGGCTGTTCATTTTCCATTGGAGAGAACGGCCAGTGCACGGTTGGCGATTTCACGTTGCTCAACGGCGCGCTCATCATGGCCGAGGAGAAGATCGAGATCGGATCGCATTGTCTGATTTCCTGGAACATCGGCATCGCCGATTCGGATTTTCATCCGCTCAAGCCCGCGCAACGTCTAATCGACGCGCAGGCCCTCGCCCCTTATTTCAAAGACCGCCCGCCGCGCCCGAAGTTGAAAACCGCGCCTGTGAAAATCGCGGACAACGTTTGGGTTGGCATGAACGCTGTAATTCTGAAAGGCGTGACCATCGGCGAGAATTCAGTTGTTGCCGCTGGCTCTGTGGTGACCAAAAGCGTTCCACCGAACACGGTGGTGGCGGGTAATCCTGCGGTTATCGTGAGGCAATTGTGAATGATGAATAACGATCGGTGAGTAGAGCAGATTTCTTTCGTTCACGATTTACTGATCACTACTCCCACTTTGCCGAGTCCTTCAGATGAAGAAAAAGAAAATCGTTGTGATAGGCTTCATGGGCTCGATGCCGATTGCCGGCGTAATCTGGCAACACATTCATTACATCGTCGGCCTTCGGCGCCTCGGCCACGATGTATTTTACATCGAGGACTCGGCACGATTGCCCTACAACCCGGAAACCTTCGAGGTAAACAATGAGTTCGATTACGCGGCCCGGCTTCTCACTCAATTGTCAGGCGAATTCGGTTTCAAAAATCGTTGGGCGTTTTGTGCACGGTATCTTCGAGATCAGCCGACGGCAGGCCTGTCGCTGCAAAAAATTCGAGAGCTTTATCGCGACGCCGATGCGATTCTGAACATCTGCGGAACGCAGGAACTTAACGACGACCTGCTTGTTTCGGATCGTATTCTGTATATCGAGAGCGATCCCGGCGTTGAGCAGATCAAGATCGACAAGGGTGTACGATCGACCGTCGATTATCTGTGGCGACACCACGCGCTATTCACGTTTGGTGAAAATGTCGGCAAAAAAACGTTTCCGGTACCGAAACATGGATTCGAGTGGTTGCCCACACGACAACCAATTGTCATTGATCTGTGGAAAACAAATCGTGCGCCGCCGCAGGCTGCCGTTTTTACATCTGTGGCGAATTGGTCGACGAGCGGACTGAAAGACATTACCTGGCGCGGCGACAAATATCTTTGGAGCAAATCGCGTGAATTTATTCGGTTCGTTGCCGCGCCGAAAAAATCTGGCGAAACATTTGAACTTGCGACAAACATTGAAGATCGATCAACACGATGGAAATTTGAGCGAAATGGCTGGCGGTTGATTTCGCCGCTTCAACTCAGCGTCGATTATTGGCTCTATCGCGATTACATTCATCGTTCGAAAGGCGAGTTCACAGTCGCCAAAGACCAATACGTTCGACTAGACACTGGTTGGTTCAGCGATCGAAGCGCCTGCTATCTCGCGGCCGGTCGACCCGTCATAATTCAGGAGACGGGTTTCACAAAGAACTATGGTGGCAAAGCGGGATTGCTGTCCTTCGGATCGCTGGGCGAGATTGTCGATGCGGTGAAAACAATCAATGCCGATTATGCAAAACATTCTCGTGCCGCCAGTGCTTTAGCGCGTGAAATTTTCGAAGCGGGAAAGGTCCTCAATTCGCTCCTTGATCGCTCGGGAATTTAACTTTTCCAGAGCGGCTCGGCGCACCCGGTAGTCGCGCTCTGCCACCACAGATGTTGAACGACGAGCGCATTGAACATGTCAGTTCTGTCGTGACGCGATTTGCCAGAAGACCTTCGGGGCAGATTGCGATTTGATTTTCGATCGTTTCTTTTCAACTTTTCAAACTTTCGCTCATGAACCGTGCTCTTATTTTTGTCGGTATTGGCCTGTTGGTTGGATCGACATCGACATTTTACGCACAGCAAGGCGCGCCGGCCGCATCACCCGCTGTGCCGCAAGCGCCACCGCCGGCAATTCCTGGGCGCTCCAGCCCGCCTGCGCAAGCAGTAGTTCCAGTCCCGGTTCCCATTGCGCCGCCGAAACCAAACGGGCCAGTTCAAAAAAGCCTGGTGCGGATTACCGCCACGTCAGTGGAGCCAGATTATAAGGCGCCATGGAATTCCGGAGGCATCCAGCGCGCCGTCGGGGCTGGCTTTGTCATAAGCGGCAATCGAATTCTCACAAACGCCCATGTCGTCAGCAACAGTCGCTATTTGACAGTCGAACGCGAGGATGATCCAAACAAATATCCGGCGACGGTGCAATTCGTCGCACACGATTGCGATCTGGCATTGATCACGGTGTCGGCTCCGGACTTTTTCAAAAACATGCTGCCACTAAAATTCGGCGGAATTCCTGCGCTCGAATCTACCGTGTCAGCTTACGGTTATCCGATCGGCGGCGAGCGGATGTCGGTCACAACAGGAATTGTGTCGCGGATTGACTTTCAACTCTACACTCATTCGTCAGTCGATCAGCATCTCGCGATCCAGATCAGCGCCCAAATTAATCCGGGCAACAGCGGTGGCCCAGTGATGCAAAATGCCAAAGTGGTCGGCGTCGCGTTTCAGGGTTACAGCGGCGATGTGGCGCAAGGCGTGGCCTACATGATTCCCACTCCGGTCATTAACCGGTTCTTAAAGGACATCAGCGATGGGCATTACGACAAATATGTCGATCTTGGGATCACTTTTTCCAAGCTGCAAAATCCCGCGCAGAGAAGATTTCTCGGATTAAAAGATGACGATCGTGGCGTCCTGGTTAGCACCGTGGTGGCGGCTGGTCCATCTGCGGATATTCTTCGGCCTGGGGATGTTCTTCTTGCGATTGATGATCATCCGATCGCGAGCGATTCAAATGTGGAATTGGAAGGCGAGCGTGCCGACTTTCAGGAAGTCGTCGAGCGAAAATTTAATGGTGATTCGGTCAAGTTCGACGTCTGGCGCGACAAGCAGCCGATCACAGTAACGATAAAATTATACACACCCTGGCCATATCTGATTCAAGGCCACAGTTACGATGTGCGTCCTCGTTATGTGCTTTGCGGCGGCTTACTTTTTCAACCACTAAACCTCGATCTTCTCGATGCCTATCGGCCAACTGATCTGCGGCTCCGCCATTTCTTCGAGTACTTCGTCCTGGAGCAACTGTATCTTCAGCATCCGGACGTCATTGTGCTGACCAATATTTTGCCCGATCCAATCAATACGTATCTCACACCGTACCGCGGCGGGATCGTTGATGAAATAAATGGCAAAAAAATCCGGCGTCTTGATGAACTGGCCAATGCATTCGCCGAAAATTCAGACCACTTTGTCATTCGGATGATCGGTGATGGGCCGCCTTTGGTCCTCGACCGCAACAAAGTGGAATCCGCACGCGAGCGGATTAAGACGCGATACAACGTCTTGAAAGAGCAAAATCTCGAGGAACAGCCCGTCGCGAAGACAACTCAAGATCAAAAGAAAATATAGGATGAGGGAAGAGAAATCAGAAATCAGAATCTCAAAGGCTGCGAGTTATCGTGCTATTGATCGTGTGCGAGTTCTCTTTGTCACGCTTGGAGTCTTCCTCGTAATGGCTACCGGCGTGACCGCGACGAAGGAACCCGCTCTGCCGGCCCCGATGAGCACGCAAAAACAACTCGCGCTCGTCCGCGTGAATGTGACCGGGCAAGGCTACGATTACTTTCGGCCGTGGCAAAAGAAAGCCCCGTTTTCGAAGCGCGCCCTCGGTGCTGTTCTATCGAAGGGGCGTGTCCTCGTCACTGCGGATCTGGTTGCAAATCAAAACTATGTGGAGCTGGAGCGCGCCGAGTCTGGAGAGAAAACGGCGGCCAACGTCGAAGTAATCGATTACGAAGCAAACCTGGCGTTGCTCGAGCCAACAGAGAAAGCGTTCCTCGATGGGATCACTCCGCTCGATGTCACGCCCGACACGGTGGTCGGTGATCGACTTGCTGCCTGGCAACTCGAGCCCACCGGAGCTTTGCTCGCCACGGAAGGGCTCGTCACAACTGTGCAAATGACGCAGTATCCGATCGATGTCGGACAATTTCTCACTTATCGCATAAGCATCCCGATGCAGTATCGAGAGAACAGTTACACCGTGCCATTGGTGAAGAACAATAAGCTCGCCGGGTTGCTCCTCCGCTACGATTCACGTTCCCAGTTGCTCGACGCCATCCCCGCCCCAATCATCACGCATTTTTTGAAGGAAGCCGAGAGCCGGAATTATCGTGGTTTTCCTTCGGCTGGCTTTTCCTTTTTCCCAACGCGTGATCCGGAGCTGCGCCAGTTCGCAGGAGAGAAAGGGAAAGGCGGCGGCGTTTACGTCACGAATGTCGAGCCAAACATGCCCGCTATGAAAGGTGGCCTGCAAGTCGGCGACATTGTGACGGCGGTCGCGAACAATGAGATCGATCAAAATGGCAACTACGTCGATCCTCTTTACGGCAAGATCGAATTTACCAATCTGCTCACCGCTCACGCTTATTCCGGAGATGTTGTTCCGTTTCGCATTCAGCGCAGCGGTAAACCAATGGAACTGAAAGTGACGCTCGAACACCGAGACGCGAAAGATTACGTCAGCCCACCCTACAATCTCGAGCAGCCGCCCGCGTATTACGTGCTCGGCGGCCTGATCTTTCAGGAGCTTTCTCGCCAATATCTCAAGGAATGGGGACCGAACTGGCAACGAGAAGCCCCCCAGCGATTGGTTTATTTCGACCGTTTTCAATCTGAGCTCTTTCCAGAAGGAAACCGGCGTGTGGTTATCCTTAGTCAGGTTCTTCCGGCGAACACCACTATCGGCTATGACGAGCTGGTCTATTTAACGGTTACAAAAGTCAACGGCAAGGAAATCAAGTCGTTAAGCGATCTGGCCGAGGCGGTGAAACGGCCGATCGAAGGGTTCATTAAAATTGAGACCGAGGAAGATCCGAAACAGATCGAGCTCGACGCAGCGCAAGTAGCGGCCGAAACTCCGGTTCTCCAAGAAAATTACGGTATTTCTTCTCTGCAACGCCTCGATTGACCGATCAGAGAACCGTGGCGGCTACTTCTTGCTTTCTTCCATTATCCGTCCGTAATCGGACGTTTTGCCCCGCATCTCGAAGTAGTGATACGCATTGAGCGCAATCTCGCTGATCGCGTGTTCGGCCGCGCGTTCGTCGCGGTCGTAAGCCGTCATCACACTCATGGCAAATGGGCGGTTCTTTACAAAAAGGATGCCTGAATCCGTCCGCACACCTTCCAAGTTGCCGGGCTTGTTCGCTATCTGAATACCCGCCGGTAGTTCGCGCGGAATGTAACTCTCCTTCAACGTCGATAGCTGTTGAATGAAGGCGGCAGTCAACTCCTTGTTCAGCGCCTTTCCTCTGTAGATGGCTTCAAGTAGCCGGACAATTTCTTGCGGTGTAGAAATGTTCTCCTCACCACGTCGGGCCGCTGCCACATCCATCATTTTGCGGCGCAACGTCGTTTTCGCCAGGCCGAGACTGCGCAGCATCGCATTGACATTTTCGCGGCCGACGCGGTCGATCAGAATGTTGGCGGCGGCGTTGTCGCTCACTGCAATCATAAATTGAGCCAGGTCCCGGTTTGTAACTCGCGTCACACCCGGAGTAAGGCCTGCCATAATCTGACTGTCTTCAACCAAGTCTTTGGGATCGAATGTGTAAACGTCATCCAGCTTCGCCTTACCTGCGACTCCGGTGCGAGCTTCCTGATCTTGGTGATACAACTCCAACAGGATCGCTATCTTGATGGAGCTGGCAGTCGGAAAGACCCGATCGGCATTCTTCAGAATTGCTCGGTCGTCTGTAAGATCGGCAATCGCCACACCCATAACACCATCAAATCGTTCGACGATTTCGGTAACACGATCGCTAAGCTTCTTCCAGAGCAAGTCGTCGCGTACGCCGCTCGACGCTACTTCAGGTTTTTGTTGACCGAACGAGCTAACAGTAATTACTACCGGGATGGCGAGTGCCGTGAGTCTCAGCATCTTCCTTGTAATTCACATTTCTAATTTTTAAACCGGGTAGCCCTGAACTCGCTTAGATGACTAACGGTGCAGCCTGCCGGCGAGAAGCAGAGACATAATTCCGAGGAAGCTCTGAACACCAAGCCAGTGTAGGGAAGCAAGCCACTGCTACCAGTGTTTTGCAGTTTCGTGCGAGAGATACGAGAGACAAGTGTGATAGAAATGATAAGGGAAATGAAATTTCATTATTTTCATGTTTCGGTCACGTTGCCTGTAAGCCGTGGTTTGACCAGAAATTGTTCGACTTCTTGGTTGTAGGTCTGGAACGGGTCGCCCATGACAAGAAAATCACGACTGTCGCAGGCAATCGAATCCCAATTGATCACGTATGGGAAACTGCAACTCTGAAAGGAAGCTACTGCGCGCCCGCGACCCGATGCGCGTGTATTGGCAGGCGGGCTGTGCGTTGCACTGGGCCGCCGGATGTTGTTGTTCCACTCTGCAATCCGCTTGCCCGGCGTGACGCTGTAGAAGAGCCCATGATTGGGATCTATGTTGTGATATTCGAGGTCGATGCTTTGTAGCCACGGGTCGTCCCAACTCAGTTCTTCGGCTTCGATGAAGGTCTCGAGCAGCCACTTTTTTGTAATCCAATCGACCCCGCCAATCAGTGACTGACGATTTTGCTCGAGCGCCTCAAGAACAAAGCTCCAGTTTTCCAGCAGCCAGTTAGTTTCCGCGCTGCTATTTCGCAGATGTTTTTGCGCCAGTTGGTGGAATTCCCATTGGACGTCGAGCGCGCCGATCGTTTTGCCATTTTCAAGATCGACAATCCATCGTTGAGTGGGATCGCGCGATATGTCACGGGTGCTTTGCACAGCATCGGCCAGAACCAGATCCCGCGGCAAACAGCCTTCCTCGAGCAGCGATAAAATGCACGCTGTCGTGCCGATTTTCAGCGCGGTGGCAAAGGGGCTCATGTTCGAATCGCCAATTAGCAAATGGAGGCGCCGATACTTCCGGTAATCCGCCAGCGGCTCATCGCGTGCGTTAATGATGGCGCGATTGAATTGCACCCACTGATAGATGTCGTTGACGATGTGATCGGCACGCTGACTGAGCTGAAAATTAATCTGCGCCTCTGGTTGTTGCGGCTCGAAATCAAACGCGAGTGGGTTTGACTGACCGACACGGCCGGCACCGGTGAAAATTTGTCTGGTCGCCAAGAAAGTGAGGAGCGTGCCCAGGATCGGAGGCGTGAATTGTGCCTCGCGTTTCATCAAATAATTCTCGTGGCAACCAAACGTAGCGCCCGTGTGATGATCGACATTGTTTTTAATGAACGACACGCGATCCTCCGCCCCAAGGGCCACGAGCGACGATTGGAGCAGATCGTCACCTGCCAATTCGTAGGCAACAAGGTCGTGCAGATGCAAACATTCGGGCGACGCATATTCGATGTGTCCCATATCGAGATAGAGACGTCCGCCGTTAAGGAGAAACCCGCCGTTACCCGGTGGTTCTTCGTAATCTCTATAATGGAGATCAATCGTGCCTGCGTTGGCTTTACGAAAAAGGTAATTCTTTACCTTTGCCGGCCACACATCCGAATTGAGATGCGGCTCCTCTTTACGGAGCAGACAGCCGTATTCGGTTTCTATTCCAACGACCCGATCCATTGCATTAATTAGCGATTGGAAATCATTTAATCACTGAATCTCTAAATCTCTAAATCTATTTCACAGCCTTGAAAGCAATCAGGAACGGCGGAAACTGATTTGCATATGAGAGACGACGGTCTTCGCAGTCCCTCAGCCAAGGTTGGCGGGATCGTGCACTTCGGCCGAATGCTCGACAAAATCCGTGCGCATGCGAGGGGCGAATTGCCCACTGATTATCAGCCCAATCTTGGCAAAGGTTTCGACAGTCGATCTGTTAACCTCCTGGGCGTTGATTACAACCGGTTAGTCGAACGCGTGAAACAAGGCGGTACGGATGAAGAAATCCTGCAGTGGTGCTTCAATGCCGGCCGCAAGCCGTCCGAAGAGGAGATTCACGTTTGGAATGAATTCATGCGAAAGTTTGGCTGGAATGACCAAGGCTCTGAAATTCTCAAACGCCGCAAAAAGGAACGCGGTATGTCTGACAGGGCAGATATCGAAACGATGTTCGGCTTCATCGATGCCGACGAGGGACGCTGAGTGCCGGCTGCGGTCAACGCCCGCGGCTACAACTATTCCCGTTCCCTATTCGGACAAAGTATCGATTCGTTCCGCCAGACCGAAATCAAGCTCGGTCAAGCCACCTTTGCTGTGGGTAGAGAGAATCAAGCGCACCTTGTTGTAACGGATGTCGATATCAGGATGGTGCTCTTCATCTTCGGCCACTTCCGCCACCGCATTCACGAAATCGATTGCGTCGGCGAAATCATCAAACTCAAAAGTGCGCTCGATGTGCTTCTTCTCCAGTTCCCATTCCGGGATTTTTTTGAGACGGGCTTTCAGTTCGTCCGCTTTGATCAGATCAGCCATAACGAGGGAACGAGTAACATCCCAAAACTGTTTTGCAACGTGGAATCGCAAAGCATATTTTTGCTTGAGGCAGCGGCTCTAAAGTTCCAGAATTTTCCGCAAATTTTTCGCCGAATCGAACACTTCCACCGCGCATTCCCGTGCGCGCTTTGACCAGCATGGCCAGTTGCCGAGCACCTTCTTCACGGCGTCGGCCGCCTCATCGATTCCATTGACGAACTGAAACCCACTCTCATGCGGCAAATACTTCGTAGCGCCGGTGTCTTCTGTGATGACCGGGCGGCCAAGCGCGAGAAAGGCAGCCGCACGATCGCTCAGCCATCCTGTCCGCCATAGGACATCGACGCCTTTGATGGCGGTGAATTCCCCAAGCGAACCGGCCATGTACCGACGATAAACACCAGGCGTGCGCGCAACGCGGTGTGGATCAACAACATGCCAGCCATGATTGGCAAGTCTTGCGCGCTCCGGATCATCCGGGTTGATGTTCATTGCTAATTCAAAACGGGCTTTTGGAATTCGCTTGGGCATGTGAAGGTATCGTTCAAACGCGAGTTTTTTGGAAAGATCGGGAAATGTGCCGTTAACTTCCACAGCCCCACCCCAATACCACTGCCCGATTGTTGTGAATTTCGATACCGCAGGACGAGGGTATCGCTGAAAAAAGCGCGTGTCCGTCAGCGGATAAAAGGTCTTCCAGCGAAGCGATGATTTGGGCAGCGCACAATCACGTCCGTTGATGTTAAGGCCAATTGTCCAGAATTCGTGGTGGTGAGACTGGCCCATCTCCATCCGGGTCATCCAATAAAAGATTTCGCTCGGGTCGAGATCGCAAAAGAGCCGGCGCTCAAATTGAAGAACAAACGGCGGATGAATCGAATAACTGAGATTGAGCAGCGCGTTTGGTCCGGCCAGTCGTTCGAGCAGAGCCCGCTTCGACATTCCGATGCATTGCATTGCGTCGAGATCATGGGCGTCGGATGCAGGCTTTT
>Ga0207693_10002957_pt1 | contig 14714 bp, 13 predicted proteins | sample LARL81metaG_FD_184347 | JGI IMG/M metagenome (GOLD analysis project Ga0207693, IMG submission 184347) | Corn, switchgrass and miscanthus rhizosphere microbial communities from Kellogg Biological Station, Michigan, USA - LAR L8-1 metaG... | ecosystem: Host-associated > Plants > Roots >...
CCAGGAGAACGCGGTCAATCGCGGAATCCAGATCAATCAGACGATGGGCAAGTTCACCGCCTCGTTCAGTTGGAACGACGGCTTCTATTCCAATCGCTATTCGTGGCTGACGGGATCCCTGGCTTATACGAAAGGACCGCACACGTTGGCATTCATTGGGGGAGGGAACTACGGGCAGACTGCCTTCCAGACCTATGCCACCCCGCTGCAGAACAACAGCAGCATCTACAACGTCATTTACACGTATCTGAAGGGGCCGTGGATCATTCAGCCTTATTTTCAATACACCAACGTTCCCACAAACCCGAATATTGGCGTCGTCAAAGGTGCGTCGACGAAAGGTGGTGCAATCCTGGCGAGTTACGCGTTTAAGCATGGCTTCTCGCTGCCCGTGCGTTGGGAGTACATCACCAGCTCAGGCAGTTCCACGGACGGATCAGCCAATCTTTTGTATGGACCGGGAAGCAGCGCAACTTCGGTTACTGTGACGCCGACGGTTCAACGAGGCGGATTCTTCGTTCGTGGTGATTTGGCCTACGTTCACGCCAGCAACATCACACCTGGCTTCGCCTTCAGCCAGACGGGCGCAAACCAGAACCAGCCTAGGGCTATGGCGGAATTCGGCTTCATCTTTGGCCACAACACGGTTGAGAAGTGAACCGCGGGTTCGTATGCACGACTGCAAGAGCAACGGAAGGATCACCCTGCGAATGACAGAGTTGCGGCTGGTGCAGGTACTTGGATTGATGGCCGGGTCTGTCGGTTTGCTGGGCGGCTTGTTTCTACTCGACAGAGAGCCATTGTTCGCTGTGCTCGGGATGCTCGGTGCAATGGCTCTCATGTTGGGGTCGCTGGGGAAGCTCTGCAATGACAGCAGAGCAGAATGAAATCGAAGACGATTATCAGAGGAGAACATCGATGGCAGAGAATAACACCGAAATGAAACAGACCTTAGGCTTGACGGGTCTGACGATGAATGCGATGGCGCTCATCGCTCCTGGCGCTTTTCTGTGGCTCACGTTCTTTGGACAGGCGACGGCGGGCGCAACCGCACCGGCGATGTGGATCGGCATTTTGTTTGCCACTGTGCTGTGTCTCGCGACGGCGGTCTGTTATGCCGAGATGGCGAAGCTGTATCCCGGGACCGGCAGCTCTTACTATTTCGCGGAACAGTCGTTCCTCAATCATGAGAAAGCTTGGCCGTATGCCCGCCTTGCGAAATTCATTGTCGGATGGGGCTCGCATCTCTATTACTGGATCTATCCAGGCGTGATGGTGGGCGTCATCGGCGTGATCTCAGGATATCTGGTGGGAACGATCTGGCCGACTTTCATGAGTGCCAGCAATCCCGGCCCGATGTTCATGATGGCGGTGGCGGTTTTCTTCTCGTTTGCGGTGGCCTACATCGCGCATCGTGGCGTGAACGGCTCGACGTCGGTAAACATCGCGATCAACGTAATTCAGATCAGCGCCTTGCTCTTGTTCTCGGTTGTTGCGCTCAACTACCGCTTGAGCCATCCGCCGGGAAGCACTGCCGCGCAATTTGATTCGCAAACCGGAGCCTCTTACACCTACGAATTTGCTACCACGTCGCAGGTGGTCAACGGCCAAGCCACAGATGTGATCGTACGCGACTCGAGCGGTGTGCCGCAGCCCAAGCTGGATGCATCCGGCAAGCCGGTGTCGTTTCACATCAGCTATCCAGAGCACGATGCCAGCGGCGCATTTCTTTCCCATCCGAATGGCAAGTCAGTTATTCGAATGCACAACTTTGGCTGGATGTTCGTGCAGGCCACGATTGCCATCCTGATTCTGGTTGGCTTTGAATCGGTGACGGCGATGGGAGGCGAAGCCAAGAACGCCAAGCGCGACGTGCCCATTGCTGTTGTGACTTCGCTCCTTGTGCAAGGCTGCTTCTGCTACCTGTTCGAGTATTTTGCTGCGAACTATGTACTCAACAGCGGCTATACGATGCAGAATGCAGCCGCCTCGGCCGCCCCGATTGGAGATCTCATGATCATGGTCGGCGATACTCTATTCGGTCCGGGCCGCGGGCGTATCTTTATGCTGGCCGAGGCGGCTACGGTGTTCCTGGCTTTGATCGGCACTACGCTCTCCTGCATGAACACCGGGGCGCGCGTCACCTACGCGATGGGCAAGGACAAGGAACTGCCTGACTCTATGGGAGCGCTGCACTCCAGAAATTTGACGCCGCATAAAGCCATCTGGTGGCTGGCGACGATTTCCGCCGTCGTTGGTTGCGTCACGGTAGTGATGTACTTTGGCGACGGATCGGCCCCAGTGGATTCTGCCATTCAGGCCCTGCCGCATGGGTTCTGGTCGAGCGTCGGATACCTGACGCATGACAAGATGGCGGCATTGCCCAACTCATTCCTCACCATGACCCTGGCGTCGAACTTCGGAACGTTCTTGCTTTACATGTTGAGCTGCGTGACTTGCCTCGTATGCTTTCACAATCACCCGCAGTTTAAGTTCTTCCGCCATCTCGTGATTCCAGTATTTGGCCTGCTCGCGAACCTGGCCTGCATGGCCTTCTACATCGTTGGACCGTTCATGGGGTACGGCACAAAAATGGAGCCTCTATTGGCGCTGGGGATCGCGTTAGTCTGGGGGATCTATGGCGGTATCTACTTCCTGCGGGCCAGCAAGGCCGCGGGTCGAACCACGCTCATCGAAAACCGCGTACCGGCGGCTTGATGAGTTGACCGAATCCTTTGAAGACCGGCAACATGGCCTGGTGAGCAACGCTCTTGCTCCCAGGCCATTGCCGCTTTGCTGCTATCGGGAATGGGTTCGGTCCATGGAAAGCGGTGTAGGTTTTTCCTATGCTCGAGGTTGAATTCGCCCAGCTTTCGGACACGGGCCCCGTTCGCCCGCGAAATGAGGATTATCTCGGCTATGTTCGGCCGCCCTCTCCAGAGCAAGTCCGCTCTCATGGTTGGTTGTTCGCATTGGCCGACGGAGTAGGTGGCCAGCGGCAGGGAGAAGTCGCATCGCGGGCTGCGGTCGAGGAAGTGTTGGGCGGTTTCCGCAGGGCTCCCGCCATGGAATCACACGGTCCACTCCTGAACCGCCTCGTGCAGGCGGCAAACGCCCGCATTTGTGAGACGGAAGCAATGGCAGGCCCGGCCGGTGCCGGTATGTCTTCCACAATCGTAGTTTGTGCGCTGCGTTTTGATCGAGCGACGATTGCCCACGTCGGGGATTCCCGCTGCTACTTCATTCGGGATTCCAAGGCTCGTGCCGTTACCAACGATCACACGGTCGCGAATGAACAGTTTCGTATGGGGATTCTCTCGAAAGCAGAGGCGGAGGACGCAGATACGCGGCATGTCCTGAGCCGTTCTCTGGGAAGCAATCTGTTTGTGAAGATCGACGTGAGCGAATTGGAGGTCCAACCGGGGGATGTGCTACTGCTTTGTTCCGATGGTTTGCACGGCGCTGTCAGCGCCGAGGAGATTGCCCGCATTGTGAGCCGCAAGAGCGACCTGAATGCTGCGGCGCAGGATCTGGTTGCCAGTGCGAACCAGAAAGACGGCGGGGACAACGTCAGCGTGCAATTAGTCAGGGTGCGCGGCGTGGAGCGGATCGGCATGTACCGCGGCCGGCCGTATAAACTTCGCTAATCCGCCTTCTAGCAATCTTTATGAATTCTTTGCGCTTCTTCTGGCATGATGAGGGTGTAGCTGGAACTCAACCGAATGTCCTCTCTCCATCCCGGCGATCAACTGGACCATTACCGAATTGATAGCCTTGTAGCCCGTAGTGGCATGGCGTCCATCTTTCGCGGTACCGACATGAGAAATGGCCGGCAAGTAGCCATTAAAGTTCCTCATCCGGAAGTAGAGAGCGATCCCGCGCTTTTTGATCGCTTTAAACGTGAGGAAGAGATCGGCAAGATGCTCGATCATCCGGGAGTGATGAAAGTTTATGTCGATGACGACCGAAGCCAGGTTTACATGGTCATGGAGTGGGTGGAAGGCCGCCTGCTCCGCAAAATCCTCGACGAGAAGCACAAGTTGCCGATCGAACAAGCCACTCGCTTGACCGTCCGCATTCTCGATGCGTTGGGCTACATCCACGATCGCGGCGTTGCGCATCGTGACCTCAAGCCAGAGAATGTAATGGTTGCGGACGACGACACGATCAAGCTCATCGACTTCGGTATCGCGGCCAGTGCCAAATCGAAGCGGCTTACATTCGCCAAACTTTCCCAGACGATGGGGACTCCAGACTACATTTCGCCAGAGCAAGTGAAAGGCAAGCGTGGCGACTCCCGCAGTGATCTGTATGCGCTTGGCGTGATGCTTTATGAAATGTTGACGGGGAAGGTGCCGTTCACTGGCGACAACCCGTTCCTTATCATGAACGACCGCCTGCTGAACAATCCCATGCCTCCGCGCGAGATTGATCCCGCCATCTCGCCGCAACTGCAGGAGATCGTCTACCGCGCGCTGGAGCGTGATCCCAAGAACCGTTATCGCACTGCTCGCGATTTCGCTTGGGATCTCGAGCATCAAGATCAAGTCGGAGTCAGTGAGAGGCAGGAACTGCACAACTGGAAAACGCGTCGCACTCCCTGGCCCAAGAAAATTCTCTTCTATGTGGCACTTGCGCTAATCCCAGTCGTGATTTTTGGATTGCTCTTGTACGTTGCTAAGCACAGCTAAACCTTAGGGGTTGGTTTTGTCATGCTGAGCGAAGTCGAAGCATCCCTACTCAAACGCCACGGCCGTAGGCGGGATTCCCGTTGAGCTCCGCTCAGGGTCGGAATGACAGTAGAGGCTATGGCCGGACAGACCGGATTTCGGACTACCCCCGCGTTGCTTGGCTTAGTTCCAACGCTGCGAGAATTCCTCGCTGTGCACGACAAATTCCGGATACGCCCCGGCCCCAAGTTCGTAAAGGTCCATTCCTTGCCTCTCGCCTTCTGCATTCACCCGCTGCGGATAGAACCGATCGAGAAGCCAGTTGAGGCCGTACGTCAGCGGCAAGACAAAACCGACTAGTGTAGAAACTCCCGCCAGTTGTGCGAGGAATTGTCCGCTCTGTTGCGCTTCTGAGACGGAAACGGCCAATAGCCCGAGTATGCCCCCGACGGCGTGAACCGCGACGGCACCTCCGGGATCGTCGATCGCCAGGCGGGCTTCCATCAGGTCGATTGCTCCGAGGATCAGCGCGCCGGCAATACCCCCCACCAGAATCGCCGCAGCTGGTTTGAGAAAAGCGGCTGCCGCACTGCTGGCGACCAGGCCGCCAATCCAGCCGTTGGCGGTGAGAGATGCATCGGGCCTGCCAAATTTCACTCGTGTGATGAGTGCCGCGGTGAGAGCTGAGGCGACAGCGGAGAGAGTCGTGTTAATTGCAATCAGCACCAACTTCTGGGTCGTGACAGCGGCGAAAAGGACTGCACCGGCGGAATTCAATGCGATCCATCCGATCCACGCGGCAAAGCAGCCAGCGAGAACCAGAATCGCGTTATGACCTGGAATGGCCGCCGGAACTCCGTCGCTGGAGAATTTTCCATGACGAGGGCCCAAGATCCATGTAATCGCTAATGCCGTCAGTCCGCCGACGACTTGGATCGTGCTCGCGCCTCCGCCATCGACCAACCCGCGGCCCAGCCCCGAGTTTGCACCGAGCTGCGATAACCATCCGCCTCCCCAGACCCAATGAGCAAAGAGAGGATACGTCCAGCCGGCTAGCACGCCGGAGGAAGCACATGCCGCACCAAGTCTCCAGCGATCCGACCCCGCGCTCAGAGGGATGATCGCCGCCAGCCCCACACTGAAAATCTGCAGCAGTACGACCAAGGAATCCGTCGACACATCGAGGGACATGCCACGCAAGAAAAAAGGTTGAGCCGCAATCCAGTTCCAGGGCTTCGCTCCGATCAAAGCGGAATGAGCTGGCCGACCAATCGCACCTTGCCAGGAGAAGCCCACCGCAACATAGACTAGAGCGCTCACTCCAACGACGCAGAGCGAAGCAAGCATCACGTGGGCAGCGCTACGGCAGCGGCCTAATCCGGAATTCACCAGCGCCAACCCGGCGCCCGCGAAAGGCACCAGTAGAATCAGAACAAAGCAGAGCACTGCCTCAGACGGAGGAAGAGAAGGAGTTGGCAATCGTCAGTCCCTTTCAGATTCCATGACACGATGAGTGCGGATGGAAAAAATGAGTCCCAAGATCTGGACCGCTATTCCGGCAACCACGAAAGCGGCCCTGGCGCCGGCACTCAACAAAAAGAGGGCCGAAGTGACGATCACCCATCCGGCCGTCAGTAGAAGAAACCCAGCGATTCGCATGTATATTCACGCCTTCTTCATTTGAGTACCGATTACGCTACTTTGGCGAAGTTCATCGGTCCAATCGAAATTTTTGATGGCGGCTAGAAATTGGAAGGCAGTCGAGCCGGGTAGAGTTCCTGCTACGATGCTGAAACCATGAGAAATCTTCTGAGTCAGATTGTGGCGCATCGAAGCGGCGCACTGGCTGTGCTGTTAGCGGCGGCTTTTCTCGAGGCATACGGGGACTCATGTTTTCAGTCGGGACTGTATCGTTCCCGTGGGTTCGGCCGCATCCTCCTTTTTCTCGTGGGTGCGGGTTCTCTGGCTTTGTATGGATTCGTGGTCAACATCCCGCGCTGGGATTTCGGGAGACTGCTCGGGGTTTACGTCGTGCTGTTCTTTCTGTGTGCGCAGGCAATCGCGCGAGTGAGATTCGGCCAGTCGCCCAGCGTCGCGGTGATCACGGGAGGCGCGTTGATCACAGTCGGCGGACTCATTATCACGGTTTTCGGCGCTTAGCGTTCATCCGCAATGGCATATAGTGCATCGAGTGGATCCAGTATCGGACGGTTAATTCGTAGCGCCGGATTGACCTTGCTCTCGGTGGGATTTGCTTTTATCTGCACGTTATTGCTGCAACCCTTATTTCCGTACCCCTTCCTCTTTCTCTTTTTCGGTGCTGTGATGGCGAGCGCATGGTTCGGAGGCGCCTCGGCCGGCGTTTTTGCCGTTCTGCTTTCGACCATGCTGGTGGAATACTTCTTCGTGCCTCCCGCGCACTCTTTTTCGATCAGCGCTACTGCTGAGGCCTACTTCGCGGCATTCGTTTTGTGCGCCCTGGCGGCCAGTTGGATAAGCACCGCGAAAAAGAAGAGTGAGGATGCGCTCCACGAAGCTCTCGATCACCTAGAGACCCGCGTCTCGGAACGGACTGCCGAACTCCTTAAGACGCAAACGGAGCTCGCCCATCTCTCGCAGGTTCTCAGCATGGGCGAGTTGACCGCGTCGATCGCGCACGAGATCAATCAGCCGCTGACGGCCGTTGTAACTCAGGGGCATGCATGTGCGGAATGGCTCTCGGCGGATCCGCCCAATCTCGAGAAGGCCAGGCTCACGGTAGAGCGAATCATCCTAGACGGCACTCGCGCCGGTGCCATGATGAGCCGAGTGCGTGGGCTCTTCAAGAAAGAAGCTCCCGTCAAGGATTGGCTTGACATCAATGAAGTCGTTCATGAGTTGACGGTCTTCCTGCGCGAGGAGGCGATTAGGAGGGGTATTCTCATGCAAACTGACCTGGTGCCCGGACTACCGAAGGTCAAAGCGGACCGAGTGCAGGTGCAGCAGGTGCTGCTGAACCTTCTCATGAACGGCATGGATGCGATGAGCGATATCACAGATCGTCGCAAAGAACTGATCATCAGCGCGCGGGTCGAAGAAGGAAGTGTAGTCGTGCGAGTCGAAGATTCCGGCAAAGGACTGGATACACTGACGGCCGAGAAGATTTTCACGCCATTCTTCACGACCAAGCCGCAGGGAATCGGGCTTGGGCTGTCGCTCAGCCGTTCCATCGTTGAAGCGCATGAAGGGAGGTTGTGGGCATCCACGCGGCCTTCCGGCGGCGCGATTTTCCAATTTACACTGCCCGCATCCGGCGGTTTGGATGTCTGAGTTACGTTCAATCATCTTTATCGTCGACGACGATGCCTCGGTCCGCGACGCCATCAGCAACCTTCTCGATGCGGTCGGACTGCGCACGAAATCATTTGCTTCGGTCGAAGCTTTCTGGAAAGAACCGCGACCCGATGTAGCTAGTTGTCTCATTCTCGACGTGAGGCTTCCGGGCGCAAGCGGTCTTGAATTTCAGCAAACGCTGATCCAGCATGGCGTCTCAGTTCCCATCATCTTTATTACTGCCCATGGGGACGTGCCGATGACTTCTCGCGCCATGAAGGCGGGTGCGATCGAGTTCCTCATGAAGCCCTTTCAAAAGGACGAACTGCTGGCAGCCGTTCGCCACGGATTGGAGCGCGATCGCGTCCGCCGTGAGCAGGACGCCGAAGTCTCTGCATTGAAAGCCAAGGTTGCGCAACTCTCGCAACGAGAGCGCGAAGTTATGGATCTGGTGGTCACGGGACTCATCAATAAGGAGGTTGGTGCGCGCCTGGGATTGAGCGAAGTCACCGTGAAGATTCACCGCGGCCGCGTGATGCAAAAGATGGACGCCGCATCACTCGCGGAATTAGTCAGGATGGCCGACAAGCTGAGCCTTCACTCGTGAGCGCAGCGATTCTGATGGGAGCAATCTGTTTTTTCCATCAGCAAACATACCAAAGGATGATTGTCCTTCCCCGACCGAGCTAGTACCGTGTCGCTATGAGCGCCAGCTCGAGTGAGATGGGGAGCCCAAGAACGTTGTCGGTTGGACCGCAGCTCGCGGATCCGTTTGTGCGGCAACACGCTTTCCTGCATGGCATCGCGACCCGAATGGTGTCCGCAGTGCCATTCGAACTGGTGCTGACCCAGGTTGTGGATTTTGTCACATCGGTTGTTGCCTCTGACTCGTGCTTCGTCTATGTCCTCGAAGGCGATACTCTGATATTGCGGGCTTCCAAGAATCCTCATCCGGAAGCTGTAGATCGGCTGTACCTTAAGGTGGGGCAGGGAATTACGGGCTGGGTGGCTCAGCATCGGCAGCCTGTTACGGTTCCTCGCAGCGCGGCGAACGATGCCCGGTTCCAGTTCTTCAACGAGCTTCCCGAAGATCGCTACGAATCGTTTCTGTCGGTCCCGCTGCTGAGTCGAGGACGCGTGGTCGGTGTGCTCAACCTGCAGAATCGAGTGCCACACGTTTACAGCGAACGGGAAATTTCTCTGATTTCGACCGTTGGATTTCTTGTCGGCGCAGAGATCGAGATGGCCTGTCTCGAAAAGGAAAAGTCGCAACTGGCCAATGAACTGGTCGTGAGAAAAGTTGTCGAGCGGGCCAAAGGGATCCTGCAGCGGGAACTGAAGATCAGCGAACCCGAGGCCTATGAGATGCTGCAGCGTCAGAGCCAGCAACGCCGAAGGCCGATGAAGGACATCGCAGAAGCGATTGTGCTGAGTCATGCTGTAACCCACAACAGAAGAGACTAGCGTTTCGAGTATTGGTATGGAAGGTTAATGGGATCAATAAAAAGTTTGAATTGGACTTTGCGGTAAGTGGGAATCACAATCTGGAATCTAAAGTTGGGCAACGGGTTGTAAGTTGCTCCCTCTCTTCGACGCGGAAGAGCAGTAATTCTCAGGCACGGTGCCGTGCCAGCCTCAATAGAAATTGTGAGTAGATCCTTTCCGATCAACTAGATCGTTATGAGGGTCTTGCAACGGAGTCGGACCTGTTGCGTGGGCTTCTGTTGACGTGTTTCTGTCACGCGCAGCCTGAGTGGGGAGCTTGAAGTGAATGAAGCAGCTATGGGAAGCCGCAGACTTTATTCGAAACCTGCAAAGGCGTCTTCGCTTTGGCGATCTGTCGCGTGCACCGCTCAAGCTGTTGCGGTTAGAGGTGCGCGGCGAAGAAGCCGAATGCGAGTGGATGGCACGGCCTGCCGATCCTTGGGACACCGACCTGCCACCGGGTGTTGGCGACCGCCACGCTTCGTTGCAGGCATTGGAGGATTGTTTGGCCATTCGAAAGTTGATCTTCTCGGCTGTACCGAGCGTAAGCAAGGCTGTATTCCGCGTCTATCGAGAACTCGAAATAGAACGTGCGGAACTCATCATCACCGGGACCGTGACTCGCGAAGACCAGGTCTCCACGAATGTCTGTTCGCTTGCCATGCGAGCGCACTTGTGTGGACTGAAGTTCTGGCTGGCCGACGGAGTTTTGGGACGGTTCCAGTCAGAGTAGTTGCTGCGGTAGCGACTGAAGCGTGAGATCCGCAAACGATCGGGGGAAGAGGAAGCGGAGCAAGTTAGCAGAGTATCGAGATCAATCAAAACTAACTATAAGGAGCTGCGACATGTCGGCCATTGCCAGAAAACAAAGGCTGCCTCTATCGATGAAGTTGTCCCGCTTAGCCACACGGCTACGCGACCCAGAATGGCGGCGCTACGGAGGGCTCCTGCTGGGCGGCAAAGCCATGGGGCTCGCCATTGTCCTGTTGCTCATCACCGTGGTGTCAGGGCTGTTCTTCACACACGTCTATGCGCAGACAACGCCGGCGCCCGAAGTTAAGGCGGCGGACATCGTTAACCCGGTAAACACTGCCTGGACGCTGATCGCTGCTTTTCTGGTTTTCGGAATGCAGGTCGGTTTCACGATGCTCGAGGCCGGATTTTGTCGCTCGCGCGAAACCGTCAACGTGCTGGTGGAGTGCGTCGTTGACACCTGCCTTTGCGGTATCCTGTTCTATGCCGTCGGTTTCGCTTTCATGTTCAGCCACGGCAACGGTTTCATCGGCTATCACTGGTTCTTTCTGCAAGGTGCGCCGGCGACATATGAAACCACTGGGGTGGCGTTCCTGGCAGTCTGGATTTTCCAGTTTGCCTTTGCTGATACCTGTTCGACTATCACCTCTGGAGCCATGATTGGTCGTACGGGGTTTGTCGGTGATCTCCTCTACAGCATCTGCGTCACCGGCTTCATCTATCCGATCATCGGACACTGGGCTTGGGGTCCCGACGGTTGGCTTGCCACCATGGGGAGCGCCGGCAACTTCTTTCCGTCTCTCGGAACCGGTTTTCACGACTTCGCAGGTTCCACCGTCGTTCACACGATCGGCGGTTTTATCGCCTTGGCTGGAGCAATTGTCTTGGGCCCGAGGCTTGGTCGCAAATTCAAGCGCGACGGCGGCGGGCCGATGCTGCCGCATGATCTGACCATTGCGGTCAGCGGCGGACTCATTCTCTGGTTCGGCTGGTACGGATTCAATCCAGGCTCGACCCTGTCGGCCATGGACTTCGAGGGCATTGGACGTGTTGCTACAAATACCACTCTCGCCGCCTGCGCCGCGGGTCTCAGTTCAATTATCTGGGGCTACCTTAAGTTCAAGAAGTGGGATGCGAGCTATACGACCAACGGGTTCCTGGCAGGCCTAGTCGCGATCACCTGTCCCTGTTACTGGGTTAGCCCAACGGGCTCCGTTCTACTTGGCGGAATTGCTGGCGTTCTCGTCATCCTGGGAGTCGACCTCCTCGAGTATCTGCGGATCGATGACCCGATCGGAGCTGTGCCTGTTCACGGCATGTGCGGGATCTGGGGAACACTCTCACTCGGTCTCTTCGCCTGCGGCAAGTATGGAGCAACCGGTCCACTCAGCCCGGATAACTCTGCGCCATTGGCGGGATTGTTCTACGGTGGTGGCCTACAACTGCTGAAGGCGCAGATCATCGGCAGCGCTTGCGTGACTCTTGCAACCTTCGGCGTTGCGATGGTTGTGATGCTGGCGGTGAATGCGACCGGAACTCTGCGGTTGCCAAGAGAGGCCGAGCTCTACGGCATGGACCTGCACGAGCACGGTATCTCGGCCTATCCGGAGTATGTCATCTCAGCCCTGGGCGCTCCGGGCGGTATGACGCAGGAGCTTCCAGCCCCGATAGAGGCGAAAGCGAGCATCGGCGCCACGCCTTTGCCGCGCGCTGTTAGCTCGTGAAGTTGTCCCTCGGATCCCTGGAGGTGGAGCAGCGCTCCGCCTCCGGCAAACCCCTCGAATGCCACGTAAGGAGAATATGCAATGACCAAAGTAGAAGCGATCATTCAGCCGAATCGATTTGAGATCGTCAAAGATGCGCTCGTCGAGATCGGCGTGGACGGCATGACGGTTTCGGAAGTGCGCGGACACGGACGTCAAAAAGGCCACACGGAAACCTATCGTGGACGCGAATATGAAACTGACCTCATGCCGAAGGTGAAACTAGAACTTGTACTTGACGACAAGCTTGTCGATACCGTGGTTGACGCCGTGATCAAGTATGCCAATACCGGAAAGATTGGCGACGGAAAGATATTCGTCTACAAGATTGACGATGCGATTCGTATCCGAAACCAGGAGCGCGGTGCAGCAGCATTGTAGCGGTCACTACGACCCGGCATAAGAATACAGCGGCTTGCCGCGGAAGCTGGCGCAGTCGGAGTTCAAGGCTGATGTCGAGCGGAGCTTCTACGCAATCGGTCATGGTTTCCTAGTATCGCTGTTTTTCGCTTCTATCGGCCTCACCAGGGACTACCGTTCATTGTCTGGGAACTTAGGACTGATGTTCGTCATTCTTGCGGTCGCCGTGGTCGGCAAACTTCTCGGTTGTGGACTCGCAGCATTGGGTTCGGGAATGGACTGGGTCCGTAGCCTCCGGGTCGGCTGCGGAATGATGTCCCGAGCGAGGTGGGTTTGATCGTGACCGCGATGGGAGGTAGCACAGGAATTTTCGGAAAGTCCGAGGTCGCAGTGGTACTACTGACAAGGAGTGAATGGTTCAACTTCGTCCCTAGCCACCATGATTCCAATACTTTACTGAGGATCTGACTGCCAGAACGGCATTAGATCACCCACGCTCGATCACCACGCTACTGGATGATCTGTTGAGCGGTTTAGCCCCATAAAGCTCCATCGAATCAGGTCCACCGATTGGTTTAGGAGCCGCGACGGCGAGATTGTGCGGTTTCTTGCTCGAATCGAAGAGATTCTTAAGAAGGATCCAGCATATGTTCAAGAGAGATCCAAAAGTCAAAGCTTGGATTTGTTAAGGAAAAACTGATCGATTTGCGTGAGTGCGAGCTTTAGCTTCCTTTCCAATTCTCCCGCCGAATATGGACTTTTGATAAAGAGCCTCCTCAACGAATTTGTAGAGACTCCTGCGAAGTCTCGAGACGAGATTATTGCTGGAAACGAAGTAAAGACACCCGAATGGAGAAGGCGACTGCAACTGCACAGCCCGTATTCGGTAAAAGACCTAATCTCATGAGGACTACAACCTCCGGTCCCCCCACACGTCTTCCAGTCATGTATATCTTTAAACAAATCTTGTTATTCCGCTAGTTGCCGTTACGGCTGAGTGGAGTAATTCGTACAGCCGCTTCTGTTTTAAACACGCGCCAATTGAAGAGAAAAGCCTGCCAATCGGATGGGCAGGACTACCGCCCGTGTAACTTCGGGCTGCGCTCTAGAACTCCACATTCGATTTGGACTGCGAATTACAAAAAACGATATTCAGGTTGTCTTGGGCTACGTTTTTCTGATTCATGGGCTAAAGAGCACGAAAGCAAGGTGCAAGTCATGGGCGCAGCGGTTACACCTAAATTTGTTTTCATCTTGCTTCTTGCACTCTCCGGATTTGCGGGAGGTGCACTGGCGCAGACCTCCGAAGGCACTCATAGTCCTCACGGCAACTTGGCGATTCCCTGCCAGAACTGCCATACCGCGAGCGGCTGGAGACCAATCCGCGCAGTTCCTGAGTTCGATCATAGTCAGACGCGTTATCCACTGCGCGGCATGCATACTGCAGTGGCTTGCAGTTCTTGTCACGTAAAGATGGTGTTCTCAAACGTCGGCCAACGTTGCCAGGACTGTCATGCTGACATTCATAGACGTCAACTGGGAGCTAACTGCGAGGAATGCCATACAGTTCGGGGCTGGCAGGTTGCCGTCAAAGATATCGAGCAACACAACAACCGCTTCCCGCTGACGGGTGCCCACGCCGTTGTTGACTGCAATGCCTGTCATAAGAACGGAGCCAACAGCAAATTCCAGACCATGTCGACGGCGTGCGAGTCATGCCACCTGAAGGACTTCACGTCGACCACTAACCCGAGCCACGTTAAAGCCCAGTTCTCGACCAATTGCGAGAGCTGTCATACCACAGACAACTGGCTGAACGCCAAAATTACTGGGTTCGACCACAGCTCGACTGGTTTTGTTCTGTCCGGAGGACACGCGGTCCCACCGCGGCAGTGCGCCGACTGCCATGTCAACAACAATTACACCTTGGGTGCGATGCCGTGTTTCGGCTGTCACCAGAAAGATTTCGCCGCGGCGACCGCTCCGGTGCCACACAGCGGGTTCCCGAACACGTGCGAAACCTGCCACGATACGGTGCAGTGGAGCGATGCCAAGTTCGATCATTCGATGACCGGCTTCGTGTTGACTGGACTGCACACCGTCCCGCCGCGCCAATGTTCGGATTGCCATGTCAACAATAACTACACACTGAACAGTACGGCGTGCGTAACCTGCCACCTGAAGGACTTCCAGGGGACGACCAATCCCAATCACGCGACTTCGAACTTCCCGCAAACTTGCGAGCAGTGCCATAACACCAGCAACTGGACGGACGCGAAGTTCAACCACGACAGCACGGGGTTCCCGCTCACGGGCCTGCACACCGTGCCTCCACGTGCCTGCACCGACTGCCACGTCAACAATAACTACA
>Ga0207693_10002958_pt1 | contig 14705 bp, 13 predicted proteins | sample LARL81metaG_FD_184347 | JGI IMG/M metagenome (GOLD analysis project Ga0207693, IMG submission 184347) | Corn, switchgrass and miscanthus rhizosphere microbial communities from Kellogg Biological Station, Michigan, USA - LAR L8-1 metaG... | ecosystem: Host-associated > Plants > Roots >...
TTGCGGAAAGCCTCCCCCCGCCGCCGAACCCAGGACGCGGGCGGTCAATCGCCCCATTCAGGATCGACGCAAGTGGGCGGATCAGAACTCGGCCGGCAAATACCCGTTGATCTCCAGGCCGATGCAGATCTCAACGAGGGTCGGGGTTGTCCAGGCCATTGGTCGCCTTCCCTAGATGTCCTAATTACAACAAACTAGGGCGGGGCGGACCGGTGCGCAAGGACCTGAGCAGCGGAGACCAATGAAAAACCGGACCCTTGCGGGTCCGGTTGTAGTTTGTCGGCGCGGGGGCCGACAATCACCTTCCAGAGGGGAACAGCTGACGGCGCTACGATTGCAATCTGGGAGGATGGACAATCGCCGGCCGCCAGTCACTGCAGTATGCAGCCGCGATTTTCCCACACAACGCAAAGGGTTGCATGCCAGCCATGCGGCAACTGGTAGGCAGACGCATTCACCGGTCTGAGCCGCCGCGAGCGTGCGGACATCTGCGCTAGAAGTGCCAGCGCTGTGCTTTTGCGACGAGAAAGTCGCGGAACACCTGCACCCGCGCCACCGTCTTGAGCTCTTCCGGATAGACGAAATAGGCGTCGAGGGCGATGGTGTCGGACTCGCCGAACAATTGCACCAGCCCGCCATTCTCCTCGACCAAGTAATCCGGCAGCAAAGCAACGCCGATTCCTCGCTGGCATGCGCGCAGCACACCGAGCACGCTGTTGATTGTCAGCACCGGCGTGCGCGCACCCTTGCCATTGCGCCCAACCTCGATCAGCCAGCGCCGGTTCTCGAGATAGTTAGGCACCGTGCTGCCGCCCAACAGCAGGATGCGATGGTTGTCCAGGTCATCGAGCGCGCGCGGCGTGCCGAACCGCTTGACGTATTCCGGCGAGGCGTAAGCGTGGAAGCGTACCGAGAACAGCTTGCGCTGGATCAAATCGGGCTGCGTCGGCAGGCGCAGGCGAATCGCCACGTCCGCCTCCCGCATCGCCAGGTCGAGTTCCTCGTCCGTGGTGATCAGCGTGACATGCACGTCGGGATAAAGCTCGATGAACTCACCCAAGCGCGGGGTGAGCCAATGGACGCCAATGCCGGGGGTCGTCTGCACCCGCAGTTCCCCGTTCGGCCGCTCGCGGCTGTCGGTCAGCTTTGCGCGCGCGGCTTCAAGCTTCATGAAGACGTCGTGCGCGGTGTGATGCAGCAACTCGCCCTGCTCGGTCAGAATGAGCCCGCGCGCATGGCGGTGGAACAGCGACACGCCGAGCTCCTGTTCCAGTGCCGAAACCTGCCGCGACACCGCGGATTGGGACAGCCCCAACTGCTCGCCGGCATGGGTGAAGCTGCCGGCCTCGGCGGCGGCGTGGAAGACCTTCAGCTTGTCCCAATCCATGCTCATTGGCGCACCTGGCAAGGCCGTCACTCGGCCGCGACGGCCGGCTCCGCCTCGCCCTGTAGAGCGAGGAAGCGTTCGGCCTCGAGCGCGGCCATGCAGCCCTGCCCAGCGGCGGTAACCGCCTGGCGATAGACGTCATCGGTGACGTCGCCAGCGGCAAACACGCCGGCCACGGAGGTTGCGGTCGAGAACGGCGCGGTCTTGATGTAGCCCGAGGGCTTCATGTCCAACTGCCCGACGAAAAGCTCGGAGGCGGGCGTGTGGCCAATGGCGACGAATACGCCGTCCGCCGTCCGCTCGGTGAACGCGCCCGTTTTGACGTTGCGCAGGATCACGCCCTTCACTTTGAGCGGGCTCTCTTCGCCCACGACCTCCTCGAGGACGGTGTCCCAAATCACCGAAATCTTCGGATTCTTGAACAGACGATCCTGCAGAATCTTCTCCGCGCGGAAGCTATCGCGTCGGTGAACGACGGTAACGGTAGCGGCGAAATTGGTCAGGAAGAGCGCTTCCTCGACCGCGGTATTGCCGCCGCCGATCACCAGCACCTCCTTGCCGCGGTAAAAGAAGCCGTCGCAGGTGGCGCAGGCGGAAACGCCATAGCCCTTGAATTTCTGCTCCGAGGGCAACTCGAGCCAGCGCGCCTGAGCGCCGGTCGCGACGATCAGGCTATCGGCGAGATAGCCGTCGCCGGAATCGCATTCGATCCGGAATGGCCGCCGCCGAAGATCGACTTTGTTCACGTGGTCGGCGATGAGCTTGGTCCCGACGTGCTCAGCCTGCTTTTGCATCTGCTCCATGAGCCAGGGGCCCTGGATGACGTCGACGAAGCCGGGGTAGTTCTCCACATCGGTGGTGATGGTGAGCTGGCCCCCCGGCTGGATGCCTTGAATCAGCACCGGGTCCAGCATGGCCCGGGCGGCATAGATTCCGGCGGTATAGCCTGCAGCCCCCGAACCGATAATGACGAGCTTGGCGCGGTTCATCTGGCCCATCCACGAAGACCCCTGGTGCCCTGGAAGCCAAGGGCGTGCGGCAAATCGCGCCGGCGGCGTCGTTTTGCGGTACGCGCTCGAACTTTGACGGCGCCCCCGATCGGGCCTCCCACCGTTACCGTTCGGTCCCCCCGGCCGAGCGCGCGCGGGGATCGATCGGAACGCGCATTGATGCTCTGCACAATTTATGACTTCGCGGCAGCCATGCAAGATATGCAGACCAGGAACCACAACCTTGTGAAAGCCGATGGTGGCGCAATACCGCTGAGCAATAATGTTTCGCGCCCGCGGCGCGCTGTTGCTAACAATTGGGCCAGCCAAGGTCAGTTCGGGAGTTTTCCGTGCCCGCCCGCCTCGACGCCATTGACCGGCAGATCCTTGAGGAGCTGCAGGAGGATGGCCGAATCACGAATGTTGAGCTCGCCCGCCGCGTCGGCATCTCGGCGCCGCCCTGCCTGCGGCGGGTCCGCGCGCTCGAGCAGGCCGGCTACATCAAGGGCTATCGCGCCCTGCTCGACGAGAAACGTCTCGGTTACGAGGTGACCGTCTTCGCGATGGTGCACCTGACGAGCCAGGCCGAGGCCGATCTCAAGGCTTTCGAGGATTTCGTGCGCGCCCAACCGCTGGTGCGCGAATGCTGGATGCTCTCCGGCGAGATCGACTTCATCCTCAAATGCGTGGCACCGGATCTCAAGACCTTCCAGGCTTTTGTTGCCGAGCTCACGGCGGCGCCGCACGTGCGCAACGTCAAGACCTCGCTGACGCTGCGCAATTCCAAGGACGCCGCCATGGTGCCGTTGAATCTGAAGGCGCGCTAAGCCGAGCGGCAAAGCCACATCTGTGCCAATTCATTGTGACGCGTCGGCGGGCACGCTGGCGAAGGCCGGCATCACCTCGCGCGCGAACAGCTCGAGCGAACGCAGCGACTCCTCGAGGCTCATGTCGCCGAACGCCAGCCAGGCGACGAAATAGTTGCTGCCGGTCGCCTCGATCTCCGCGGCGATGAAATCGCGGACTGTGCGCGAAGATCCCGCAACCGCGTTGTCGATCGCCGCGAGCTCGTCGAACGTGGGCGGGTAAAGCGTCGCGATCCGCGGCTCGGCGCCATGCCGCGCGAACAACCAGCGGAAGTTGCCGCGCCAGCGCGGATAGGCGCGCCGTGCGATTGCAAGCGCGGCCTCATCGCTGTCCGCCACCACCACATGGCGCGCGACCCCCATGAACGGATGATGCCGCTTGCCGAGGCGGGTGCGTTCGGCGCGGTAGCGATCGAGGATCAAGCGCACCATCGGCCGCAGCGCGATCGTCACGATGTTGACATCGTTAGCCGCCGGCCAATCGGCGTTTTCGGGGATCGTGATTCCGTACCACAGCGGCGGATGCGGGCGCTGCAGCGGCCGCAGGATCATGGGCACCTTGTGAAACTGGTAGTGCTTGCCTTCGAACGTCAGCTCGTCAGAGGTGAGGCCATTGAGAATGAGCTGGAATGCTTCGTGATAGATCTCTGCGGTCTGCGCGAAGTCGAGTCCATATGCGCGGGTCTCGAACGGCGACACGCCCCGCCCGATTCCGAGTTCGAGGCGCCCGCCGCTCATCTGATCGAGCATGCAGATTTCCTCGATCAAGCGCAGCGGATGATAGAACGGCAGGAGATAGACAAGTGGGCCGAAGCGCAAGCTCTTGGTGCGCTGCGCCAGCGCGGCGAGGAACAGTCCCGGCGAGGCGGCGCAGCCGAGCGGCGTCGAGTGGTGTTCGGCGAGGTGATAGCCATAGATGCCGCTGCGATCGTAGGCTTCGATCAGCTCAAGTCGATCGGAATAGAGCTTCGCGAGCGGACCGCCCGCGTCGTCCATGTGATCGAATACGCCGAACTTCATGGGAATGCGCCGCGGGACCGCGCTCGCCCGCCCGGCTTAGCCCCTCTCGCGGCCTCCAGGACCGCTTCGCTATCGCCACTCGACCTTTTTGATTTCGTAGGCCTTGGCCCCACTTGGCGTCATCACCTCGACGCTTGTGCCCTTGCCCTTGCCGATGAGCGCGCGGGCGAGTGGCGAGGTGATCGAGATCTTGCCTTTCTTGGCGTCGGCCTCGGGCTCGCCGACGAGCTGCCACACCTGTTTCTTCTCGGTGTCCTCGTCGACAAGCGTTACCGTCGCGCCGAATGTGATGGTATCGCCCGAGAGTTTAGAGACGTCGATGACCTCGGCGCGCGCGAGCTTGTCCTCGAGTTCGGCGATTCGCGTCTCGTTGTGCGACTGCGTCTCCTTGGCGGCGTGGTATTCGGCATTCTCCGACAAGTCGCCGTGGGTTCGCGCGTCGGTAATCTGCTGGATGATACGCGGCCGCTCGATCTGCTGGCGGTGCTTGAGCTCATTCTGGAGCGCCGCATAGCCGTCTGCCGTCATCGGGATCTTGTCCATCTGTTCCTTCGAGCCTCCGACTTCAGCCGAGAGACAATAATTCCGATCGCGGGCCGAAGCATCATCCGGCCACGCGACCCTGAACCCTGTCCCAATCACGTACCGTCAGGCGACCGGCCCCGGTTTCCCGGATGCGGCCTTGCCGCCGAAATAGCTCTGCAGCGCGCGCACCTCGAGGTCGCCCCCGAGATAAGCTTTGATACCCTGCGCTGCGGCGACGGCCCCAGAAAGAGTGGTGTAGTACGGCACTTTATGCAAGAGGGCGGCGCGCCGCAGCGAGCGGCTGTCGGCCAGGGCGGTCGCCCCCTCGGTGGTGTTGAAAACCAGCTGAACCTCGCCGTTTGCGATGGCATCGACGATATGGGGCCGGCCTTCCAGGACCTTATTGATCCGTCCGGCCGGCAGCCCCTGCTCGGCGAGGTAACGCTGGGTGCCCGAGGTGGCGATGATGCGGAACCCCAGCGAGACCAGAAGGCGAACGGCCTCCAGGACCCGCGGTTTGTCGGCGTCCCGCACCGAGACGAAGACGGTGCCGGCGCGCGGCAGCCGAGAGCCCCCGCCGATCTGGCTCTTGGCGAAAGCGATGGCGAAGTTGCGGTCAATGCCCATCACCTCCCCGGTTGATTTCATCTCCGGCCCGAGCACGGTATCGACCCCGGGGAAGCGGGCGAAGGGAAAGACCGCCTCTTTCACCCCGATATGGTCGAATGCGGCGGGTTTGAGGTCGAAGCTCGCCAGCATTTCCCCGGCCATGATCCGGGCGGCGATCTTGGCCACCGGAACGCCGATCACCTTGGCAACGAAGGGTACCGTGCGCGAGGCCCGCGGATTGACCTCGAGCACGTAAATGTCGCCGTTCTTGATGGCGTATTGCACGTTCATCAGGCCGCCGACCTTGAGCGCGAGCGCGAGCGCCCGCGTCTGCCGCTCGAGTTCGGCGATGGCGGTCTTGTTGAGCGAGTGCGGGGGCAGTGCGCAGGCGCTGTCGCCAGAATGGATGCCAGCCTCCTCGATGTGCTCCATGATGCCGACGATGGTCGCGTCCTTGCCGTCGGCGAGGCAGTCGACGTCGACTTCGATGGCGTCGGACAGATATCGATCGATCAGCAGCGGTCGCTTCGCCGAGACCACGAGCTCGGAGGGGCGGTCGAGATCACTGGCGAGCCGCGTGATGTAGCGCTCGAGTTGCGCGGCGTCGGCGACGATCTCCATGGCGCGCCCGCCGAGCACGTAAGAGGGCCGGATCACGATGGGATAGCCGACCTCCTCGGCGATCGCGCGCGCGTGCTTGGGGCTGGTGGCGACGCCGCTGGTGGGCTGGCGCAGGTTGAGCTTTTGGAGCAGCTGTTTGAAGCGATCGCGGTCCTCGGCCAGGTCGATCATGTCGGGAGAGGTCCCGAGGATCGGAATTTTGGCCTGTTCCAGCGCCTCTGCGAGCTTGAGGGGCGTCTGGCCGCCGAACTGCACGATCACGCCGCGCAACTGCCCGCCGGAGTGCTCTGTCTCGATGATCTCGAGCACGTCCTCGGCGGTCAGCGGTTCGAAGTAGAGCCGGTCGGAGGTGTCGTAGTCGGTCGAGACGGTCTCCGGGTTGCAATTGACCATGATGGTTTCGTAGCCCGCCTCCTTGAGCGCGAAGGCGGCGTGGCAGCAGCAATAGTCGAACTCGATGCCTTGCCCGATGCGGTTTGGCCCGCCGCCCAGGATGACAATCTTGTTCTTGTCCGAGGGGGCGGCCTCGCACACCGGCGCTCCGGCGAACGGCGCGGCATAGGTCGAGTACATGTAGGCCGTCGGCGAGGCGAACTCCGCGGCGCAACTGTCGATTCGCTTGAAGACCGGACGCACCCCGAGCGCGCGGCGCCGCCGGGTGACCGCCGCGGGCGCGATCCCAGTGAGTTTGGCGAGCCGCGCATCGGAAAAGCCCATGGCCTTGAGGCGGCGCAGCGCGCCTGCGCTCGCCGGCAGACCCTTGGCGCGGATCTCGGCCTCGGCTTCGATCAGGCCGCGGATCTCGGCCAGGAACCAGGGATCGATCTTGCAGGAGGCGTGGATGTCCTGGTCGGAAAAACCGAGCCGCATCGCCTGCCCGACCTTGAGGATGCGCTCGGGCGTGGGCGTGCCGAGTGCGGCGCGCACCGCGTTCTTGTCGTCGCCCTGGCCGAGGCCCTCGATTGCGATCTCATCGAGCCCGGTAAAGCCGTTTTCGAGCGAGCGCAACGCCTTCTGCAGGCTCTCCTGAAACGTGCGGCCGATCGCCATTGCCTCGCCGACCGATTTCATCGAAGTGGTCAGGATCGGCTCGGCGCCGGGGAACTTCTCGAACGCGAAGCGCGGGATCTTGGTGACCACGTAATCGATGGTCGGCTCGAACGAGGCGGGGGTGGCGCCGCCAGTGATATCATTGGCGATCTCGTCGAGCGTGTAGCCGACCGCGAGCTTGGCCGCGACCTTGGCGATGGGGAAGCCGGTCGCCTTCGAGGCGAGCGCGGAGGAGCGCGACACGCGCGGATTCATCTCGATGATCACCAGCCGCCCATCCGCGGGATTGACCGCGAACTGCACGTTGGAGCCCCCGGTCTCCACGCCGATCTCGCGCAACACCGCAATCGAGGCGTCGCGCATGATCTGGTATTCCTTGTCGGTAAGCGTGAGCGCGGGCGCGATGGTGATCGAATCTCCGGTATGCACGCCCATCGGATCGAGATTCTCGATCGAGCAGACGATGATGCAATTGTCGCGCTTGTCGCGCACCACCTCCATCTCGAACTCCTTCCACCCCAGCACCGATTCCTCGATCAGCACCTCGTTGGTGGGCGACGCGTCGATGCCGCGCTCGACGATGTCGATGAATTCGGTCTTGGTATAGGCGATGCCGCCGCCGGTGCCGCCCAAGGTGAAGGAGGGGCGGATAATGGCGGGAAGGCCGATCTCCTCGAGCGCCGCGAGCGCATTGATCAGCGTCTTGACCTGCTTGGAGCGCGGCGTCTCGAGCCCGATGCGGTGCATCGCCTCGCGGAACAGCTCGCGATCCTCGGCCTTGTCGATCGCTTGCGCGGTGGCCCCGATCATGGTCACATCGAAGCGCGCCAGCACCCCCATCTTGTTGAGCGACAGGGCCGTGTTGAGCGCGGTCTGCCCGCCCATGGTGGGCAAGAGACCGAATCCGCCGGCAGCGACGTGGCGCTCCTTCTCGATGATCTTGGCGACGATCTCGGGCGTGATCGGCTCGATATAGGTGGCATCGGCGAGATCGGGATCGGTCATGATCGTCGCCGGATTGGAGTTCACCAGCACGACGCGGTAGCCTTCAGCTTTGAGCGCCTTGACCGCCTGCGTCCCGGAATAGTCGAACTCGCAAGCCTGGCCGATGACGATCGGCCCCGCGCCGATGATGAGGATCGAGGAGATGTCGGTCCGCTTGGGCATGTCGCTCGGCGTTGTCTGAGCCGCAGGCACAAAAAAAGGGCGCGCGTTCTGCGCGTCCTTCGGGCGGCGCAGAGGCTGCGTCCCCGCGCGCGGGCCGGTGTTTAGACCAGAACGGGCGGGGAGGGAAGGGCGACGCCAGTTCGCTTAACAGCTTCCGACAGGCGGCGTCACTTCACACCGGCCGCGCGATGAAGGTCATGCGCCAGGGATTGTGGCCGATATTGGCGCTGGCGCGGCGGGCGGAGAATCCGCTCCCCGCGAGCTTGGCCGCCATGGCCGCCTCGTCATAGCGCGTCAGTCCGAGCTGGGAGCGCAGCCGCCAATAGTTGGAGAAAAGCGTCCGGGCGAAGCCGACCAGCGTGGCGACGAGGAAGCCGTTGGCCACGCCAAAGCGAAGGAGCGCTGCCGCGTCGGTGAAGACGGAGACATGCGGCGGGACGACGTCGCCGACGATGAGAACGCCGCTTTCGCGCAGGAGGCGGCGGAACGTGGCGAGCAGCGCGTCAAGTGTCTCGGGCGCGAGGTACTGCGCCACCGAATGCAGCACGACGGCATCGAGCGAGCGCGCCGGCATCGCCGCGATGTCCTCCGGCGCGCATACCCTGATGTTCGCATGATCGGCGAAGCGGCGCGCGAGCGCCGCGCGCACCTTGGGCGCGGCCTCGCACAGGATCAGCGCCGTCGCCGAGGCGGCGATGACGTCGGCGTGTAGTGCCTCGCCGCAGCCGTAGTCGAGCACGGTGGCGCCCGCGGGCAGGTGCGCGCGGACGTCCTGCGCGATGGTGCGGTAGTGTACGTCGCGATGGCGGGCATTGACGTAGATCGGGTGCTCGGAATCCCAGAAGGCGATCCAATCACCCATCACTTGTCCCCAGCGCGCCCGAGGGAGGCGGGCGGACTATAGGGCAACCGGCGCCGCCTGCCAGAGCGTGGTCAGCGGGCCCGCCTTGCCGTGCACGGGATCGCTGTCCGGCAGCGGCACTTCAGGGATGGTTTTGAGCGCCTTGGCATGCTCGGCCTTGCTGCCGCGGCAGAGATCGTAGCTTCCGCGCTTGGGATAGGCGCCGATGACGCACAGTTCGGGCGTCGCCCACAGGCACTGGTGGCCGGTGCCGGCCGGCAGCACCGCGACGTCGCCGGGCGTAAGGTCCAGCACCTTGCCCGCCTCGCCGCCGAAGCGCACCTTGGCGCGTCCGCGCGCGATGCCGAGCGCCTCGTGGATCATCGAATGATAGTGCACGTAGGGAAAAATGCCGTTGCGCCACATGTCGCCCCAGCCGTTTGCGCCAAACGCGCTCTCGATGACGCGCTCGGGGCTCTCTTGGCCCTCGAGGTTGATGGCGCCGCGATAGACCAGAAACGGTAGATGCGGATTGTTGGGTATGGTGCCGTCGTCGCGAAACATTAGCGCGAGCGGCTCCGTAGATTGACTGGACGCGGGCATGACTTGCTTTCCTTGCGGACTGATTCCCGCTCTATGAACGCTTTCGCCCGTCGTCGGTTGCGCCGTCCACGGCCTACGCAACACCAACTAGTCCGCGGCAAGGAGGATCTCCGGCCGGTATGAGAAATGCATTGTATCGTAGTGATACCACTTGCCGCCCCAGATGAAACCGTGCTTCTCGAAAGTCCGAACGATCTCCCAGGGAATTTCGTTTCTGTATCGAAAATGGCCCTCGCCGTCGGGCTTCGACCATCTCCAATAGTGGGAGTGCGCGCCGGCGATATCGATGGCGATGCCGAAGCCGTGAGTGCTCTGACGATTGGTCCCGGCGATCAGACGGCAGTTGTAGGTCCCCTGCGTCGGCGCCAGATAGGTGAGGAAGCGCTGCGGCAGCCGATCGAGCTCGTCCGATACGCGCTGCAGCGCTGCCGCGGCGCCGTTGATTTTGCTGAACTTGAGACTCTTTCCGTATTGAGCGGGCAGCCACACGACATCGGCGGCGTTCGCCATGACGTCATCGGTCCGGCAGTCGCCATACATCTTTCTGAACAACGGCTCATAGTGCACGCGCCCGGGATCGAAATTCACCTCCGGGGCGAGGCCTTGCTCGCCGAGGGGATATTTCATCAAGAACATGTCCTTGATATCGGGATGATCGAGCAGCGCGTCGAAGCTCTTGGCGCCCTCACCATCGTCGATGCGCATGCGCGTGCCGTCCTTCCAAACAAGATCGTTGTGCTCGATGCGATCGAGGAAATCTGGATAGGCCTTGATCAGCGCCGCTGCGGCATCGGCCGGCGAACGGGTTGCAGGCTGAGCGAGGCCGCTGGTGGACGCGCTCACCACGAGCACGAAAGCGAGGAGGCTGCAGTGGGTTATCGGATAGAGGCGCAAGGATTCAGCTTTGGCGCCGGTCGCGCATAAGCTCGACAAATCGTGCGAACAAATAATGGCTGTCGCGCGGGCCGGGCGATGCTTCCGGGTGGTACTGCACCGAGAATACCGGCTTGTCTTTGAGCGCAATGCCGCAGTTTGAGCCATCGAACAGCGACACATGGGTTTCGGTTGCGTTCGCCGGCAGCGTGGCGCGATCGACCGCGAAGCCGTGATTCATTGACGTGATCTCGACCTTGCCGGTCGCGAGATCCTTCACCGGATGATTGGCGCCGTGATGGCCCTGGTGCATTTTCATCGTCTTGGCGCCGACGGCGATGCCGAGCATCTGGTGGCCGAGGCAGATGCCGAAGGTCGGAATGCCCTCGGCGATGATGTCGCGGATCACCGGCACGGCGTAGGCGCCGGTCGCTGCCGGATCGCCGGGACCATTGGAAAGGAAAACGCCGTCCGGCTTAAGCGCGATGATGTCCTCGCTCGCGGTCTGCGCCGGCACCACGGTCACGCGGCAGCCTTTGCCCGCGAGCTGGCGCAGGATGTTGCGCTTGATGCCGTAATCGATGGCGACCACGTGAAAGCGCGGGTTCTCCTGCCGCCCGTAACCTTTGTCCCACTCCCACGGCGTCTCGTCCCAGGTGAATCGTTGTCCCGACGTCACCAGCGGCACGAGGTCCATTCCGACGAGGCCCGGCCATTCGCGCGCTTCTCGCTTGAGCGCCTCGAGGTCGAACCTGCCCGAGGGCTCGTGCGCGATCACGGCGTTCGGCATGCCCTTGACCCGAATGCGGCTGGTGAGCGCGCGCGTGTCGATGCCGGCAAGGCCGATGACGCCGCGCGCTTTAAGCCATTGGTCGAGATGGCGCCGCGCGCGGTAGTTCGACGGCTGCGTGATGACGGTGTGCAAGACGACGCCGCGCGCCCCCGGGGTTGCCGCCATGTTCACGGTCTCGATGTCGTCGTCGTTGGTGCCGACATTGCCGATATGCGGGAACGTGAAGGTGATGATCTGCCCGGCATAGGAGGGATCGGTGAGGATTTCCTGGTATCCGGTCATGGCGGTGTTGAAACAGACCTCGCCCACGGCGTGGCCGGTCGCGCCGAAGCCCGCGCCTTCGAACACCGTGCCGTCGGCAAGGACCAGGAGCGCGCTCGGCTTCGGCTCGGCCCAAGCCGCTTTGGCGTGATCCGCGCGGGAATGGGCCGGTTGTTTCTCGCTCATCGAAAGCCTAAGTCTTGGTGCGCGCCGCCGGTCGCGAGCCCTTTGGCTTGATCCCGACTCTGGCGCGATTTTGTGAGAGGCCATAGCCGTGCTGCGGGACGAGATCAACACCGCCCTCCGGGAGGCGATGAAAGCCCGCGACGAGCGCCGCGTGTCGACGCTGCGGCTGGTCAACGCCGCGTTGAAGAACGCCGACTTCGATGCGCAGGGCCGCGGGAAGCCGGTGCTTTCAGACGAGGAGATCCTCGGCCTGCTGCAGAAGCTCATCAAGCAGCGCCAGGAAGCGATCGAGCTCTACGACAAGGCGGGCCGCGCGGAACTTGCCGCCCGCGAGCGCGGCGAGATGGAGATCATCGGCGCCTATCTTCCCAAGCAGATGTCGGAAGCGGAGGGCAAAGCGGCCGTGGCCGACGCCATCAAGGCGACGGGTGCCAGCGGCATCAAGGACATGGGCAAGGTCATGGCCGCGCTCAAGCAGGACTTTGCCGGCAGGATGGATTTCGCCAAAGCGAGCGGATGGGTGAAACAGCTGCTGGCGGGGTGAGATGATGAACTCGGCCCGGCGCGACTATACCGCGATAAGGAAATTCCTGCTGATCCTCGCGCTCGTGGCGGCCGCCGGTCCGGCGTCGGCGCAGGACTATCCCACGCGCCCGATCAAGGCGCTGACCACCAACAGCGCGGGCGGGATCAGCGACGTCTTCATGCGCGCGCTCGGAGACGAACTGCTCAAGCGCTGGGGCCAGCCGATCGTCGTGGAGAACCGCCCCGGCGGTATGCAGAACGTCGGCGCGCGCGCCTGCACCGAAGCGCCGCCCGATGGCTATACCATCTGCATCCTCAACGCCGAGCCGATCGCGTACAATCAGTTTCTGCTCAAGAGCATGCCGTTCGATCCGGAAAAGGGTCTGCAGCCCGTCACCAATCTCTACCATCTCATCCAGACGCTCGTGGTGAATTCGCAACTCGGCGTCAAGACGATCGACGAGTTGATTGCGCTGTCCAAAGCCAAGCCCGGCACGTTGAATTATCTGACCGCCTCAGTGCCGCTCGCGCTTTATATGGAGACGCTCAGGACGGAGAAGGGCGCGGACTGGGTGCGTGTGCCGTTCAAGGGCGGCGGCGAGGCGGTCAACGCGGTGCTGAGCGGCTCCACGCCGATCGCGCTGATCGGCGAAGGCAACGTCATCGGGCAGATTCGCGCCGGCACGATGACGCCGCTGGTCATGCTGAACAACATCCGCTCGCCGAATTTCCCGGCCGTGCCGACGTTGGCGGAGACCGGCTACACCGGGCCGCCGTCGCGCGGCTGGTATGGCCTGTTCACGCCGGCCGGCACGGCGAAGCCGATCGTCGACAAGCTCGCCAACGAGGTCGCCGGCATCCTCGATGATCCGGCGTTCCGCGCCCGTCATCTCAGCGCGCGCAGCCTAGTGCCGGCGGCCAACACGCCGGAGGAATTCGCCGCCGAAATCAGGAACGACCGCGCGCTGGCGCAACAGGTGGTGAAGGCCGCGGGCTTAGAGCCGCAATGACCCGTGGCGAGAGCGGCGTTTCGATTGAGCCGTATCGCTACTCCGCCGCCGCCATCTTGCCGGCGGCCGCCTGCTCTTCCTGATAGAGGCGATCGAGAATGCGGCGCGCCTGGATCACTCCGGCATCCGCATTGATATCGGTCTGCGGCGGGTTGGGCATCAGCAAGAGGTTGCGCTGCTGCGCTTCGAACACCCCGACATCCTCGAGAAAGGCGGTCCTGATCTGCTCGATCAGCATGTCGGTCGTCTTCGGGTTGGCGATGTCGAAGTTGTGCGCCTGCCCCCAGAAATAATGGCTCGTGGTTTCCGTTTCCGGCGTGATGGCATTGAGGTTCCACATGCCGATGCCGCCGACGCGCTTGCCTTCCGGAGCTCCGGTGCCGGTCGGCGTGGCACCGACGTCGAGCCGCAGGAACGCCGGCGGAGTGAAATTGATGATCTGCCAGCGATCCACGTTGCCGGTGAAGCCGCCCGCTTTCACGAAGGTCGGCGGCGGCGGCGCGTCGATGATCCATCGCGTGACCGTGATGTCTTCGCCAGAGCGTTGCACTTTCACTTGCGCCTGTTCCACTAGCGCCGGATTGCCGATCGTGGTCCCGTGCACGAAGGCGAGGTGGGTGAGGTCGAGGAGGTTGTCGACCACGAGCTGCCAATTGCCCTTGACGTGGAGATACTCGCCCTTGGCTCCCCAGTTGGGATCGTCGAACCAGTGGAAATCGGTGATCTTGTCAGGGTCGGCGCGCGCGGGGTCGCCCATCCAGATCCACAGCCAGTGGTAGCGCTCGACTACCGGATAGCTTCTGACCCGCGCCGAGCGCGGAATCGTGTCCTGGCCCGGCACCCGCACGCAAGTGCCGGTCTTGTCGTAGCGAAGCCCGTGGTAGAGGCACTGCAGCGTGTCGCCGACCAATGTGCCCATGGAGAGCGGCAGATGGCGATGCGCGCAGCGGTCCTCGAGCGCGACCGGCGTGCCGTCTTCCAAGCGGTAGAAAACGATGGGCTCGCCGAGAATGGTGCGTCCGAACGGACGCCGGGTGATCTCGCTGTCGTAGGCTGCGACGTACCAATAGTTTTTAAGGAACATGGGAATTTCCTCCCGCCGCGGAAGGCATCTATGGGTTTTTTGCGATCAATCCATCTTACAGGTTTCCGTCAACTCCACCAGGGCGCGTGCGATCGCGCCCTCAGGCTTGGAAAGCTCGTCAAGTATCGAATAGTGATGGCGCGCCGGTAGGACGGTGAGCGCAACCGGCAGGCCGCGTTCGCGTGCCGTTTCGGCGTAGATCGCGGATTGCCGCCTGAGCTCCGGTAGTTCGTCGCTCCCGACGAACAGCCGCAGCGGCGCCGAACGCTCGCGCAGCACGCGAAGTGGCGAGAGC
>Ga0207693_10002960_pt1 | contig 14700 bp, 13 predicted proteins | sample LARL81metaG_FD_184347 | JGI IMG/M metagenome (GOLD analysis project Ga0207693, IMG submission 184347) | Corn, switchgrass and miscanthus rhizosphere microbial communities from Kellogg Biological Station, Michigan, USA - LAR L8-1 metaG... | ecosystem: Host-associated > Plants > Roots >...
CGCGGTGTCTTTGCCGGGACCGACCATTTCGCGCCGGAAGCAGAACCGGCAATACACCGCGCAGACATGAACCAGCTTGAACAGCACCCGGTCCGGATAGCGGTGCACGATGCCGGCGACCGGCGAGTGCGCGTGATCGCCGATCGGATCGGCGTGCTCGCCGGGCTGGCGCGCGAGCTCCGCCGCTGTCGGAACGAATTGTCGCGCGATCGGATCGTCCGCGTCGTTGACATCGATCAAGGCGGCGATGTCCGGCGTGACCGCAATCGCGTAGCGCGCCGCGACCTTCTCCAGATCGGCGAGATCGGAGGCGCGCGCGAGGCCGTGAGCGACCAGCTCCGCCGGTTCGCGCAACGTCGTTGCGAATGCCTTGCTGCTCATGGCTCACCCGAAGGCGGCGTCCAGACCACCTGATCGATCCTCGTTGCGCCACTCGCCAGCATCACCAGCCGGTCGAAGCCGAGCGCAACTCCGCTCGCCTCAGGCATGTGTGCGACGGCGGCGAGGAAATCCTCATCCAGCGGATAGCGTTCGCCGTAGCGCCGCGCCTTCTCGTCCATCGCGAGATCAAAACGGCGGCGCTGCTCGCCGGCATCGGTCAACTCGCCAAAGCCGTTGGCGAGTTCAACCCCGCAGGCATAGATCTCGAAACGCTCGGCCACACGTGCATCCGATGTCTTGACCCGCGCCAGCGCCGCCTCCGGGACCGGATATTCGCACAGAATCGTCAAACGCCCCTGTCCCAGATTCGGTTCGACATGCTCGACCAGGATCTTGCTGAAAATATCCGACCAGGTGTCGTCAGCAGCGATCCGCGCTTTGGTCTGTGCGGCGGCCGCCAGTGCGGCGCGATCGCCCTCGCCGTCGACGACGGTTGCAAGCAAACCGATTCCGGCGAAGCGTTCGAAGGCGGATGCGACGGTAAGGCGTTCCGGCTCGGCGAAGGGATCAGCCATCTGGCCGCGGAATGAAAATCGCCCGATCCCGGTGGCCTTGGCCGCCTGCGCAATGACGGCCGCGGTATCGGCCATGATGGCATCGTAGGGTGCGTCGGCACGGTACCACTCTAGCATCGTGAATTCCGGCAGATGCAGAGCGCCACGTTCGCGGTCGCGAAACACCCGTGCGAATTCGAAAATCCGCCTCTCGCCTGCGGCCAATAATTTCTTGCAGGCGAATTCCGGTGACGTCCGCAGATAGCGCGCGGTACAGCTACCGTCAGGGCCGGCCAGCTCGGTGCGCGGCGCATGCAGGTGGGTCTCGTTGCCCGGCGAAATCTGCAGAATTCCGGTTTCGACCTCGGCAAAGCCCTGTGCCTCGAACCATGTCCGGATCACACGGGTGATCGCGGCTCTTGCGGTCAAAAACGGCCGTCTGTCGCCATGGCGTGCGGCCGACCACCAGGGGGAAATGGGGCTGTTTTGGGTCATTAACCGGCAATCCCGAATGGGCGCAAAAAGCTGGCGTACACGGCCAAAACCAGTATGTTGCGCCCCGAAACCGCTTCGCATGCGGAAGGGCGGCCCCGTCCTGTCCGATTCCAAGCCAGATTATCAGGAAAAGCAGCTTTGAGAGTCATCGCCAGTTCTATTCGCAAGGGGAACGTCATCGAGCAAGATGGCAAGCTTTACGTTGTCATCAGCGCCGAAAACATCCATCCCGGCAAGGGCACCCCGGTCAGCCAGATCGAAATGCGTCGAATCAGCGACGGGGTAAAGATCTCCGAGCGCTACAAGACCACCGATCAGGTCGAGAAGGCGACCATCGAGGAACGCAATTTCACATATCTCTATGAGGATGGAGACGGCTTTCATTTCATGAACGCCGAGAACTATGACCAGGTCCAGGTGTCGAAGGACATCGTCGGAGACGCCGCGCCATATCTCCAGGAGAACATGGTCGTGAAGCTGTCGCTTCACGAAATGAACCCGGTCTCCATCGCGCTGCCGCAGCGCGCGACGTTGGAAGTCGTGGAGACCGAGCCGGTCACCAAGGGCCAGACCGCCTCCTCGTCCTACAAGCCCGCCATGTTGTCCAACGGCGTCCGCACCAGCGTGCCGCCCCACATCGCGGTCGGCACACGAATCGTTGTCATGACCGAAGACGGTTCTTACTGCGAGCGCGCCAAGGACTGAGGAGCATGATCCGGAAAATTGGAAACCGGTTTTCCGAAAGGATCATGCTCAAAAAAGAGAGGAGATCATGATGCGATTCCATCGAATCGCATCATGATCTAAGGACGAGAGCAGGCTCAGACGCAGGGGGACCACGCATTGGGTGAGAAGGCTGTCCGGTTCGTCGGTCAGATGCTGGCACTTCTCATATTCCTCCTATCCGCTCTCGCATCCTCATTCGCCGAGGAATTCCGGACACCCGCGATCTCCATCGTCCGCGTCGACTGGCGCGCCGCGCTCGACCAGCTTCGCGCCGAGATCGGCGCCGTGCCGGCGGCTGCCGCCAATCTCTCCTTTGCACGCCGGCGCAACGTGTCTCGGTTCGATCCGCGGTCAACACCCGCGATGGTGCAATTGAACGCAATCACCTCGCCGATCTTCACCGGCATCGGCCAAAGCCCTGTGCCGGTTCTGCTGCCCTTCGACGCCGCAAGCTATTTCGGCGCCCGCCTGAATGGCGCACCGGCCGACGATCCGTCGCTGTCGCGCTATCAGGCGGACTTCCGCCCGGTGGATTTTTTCGATGCGGGCCCGGCGGGCTATGACGCGGTGTTCTCGCTGCCGCCTGATGCCGGGGCCGGCATGCCGTCGCGAACCTACGCCAGACCCGTCGAGATCCAGATCACCGGCTCGCTGTTGATCTATGATGTTGCCGATCCAACCGGCGGCAAGGGCGAGCCGGTCAAGTCGCTGGCTGCGCAATATCCGGATTTGCGCCGGTTTATCCGCGAAGGCTATGTGCGCTATGCCTTTACCCGCTTCGGCGTGCCCTATGTGGTTTCAATCCAGTGTCTCGACAGCGCACCCCGTACGCGCCGGCTTGCCTGCCGCGAGGCCTATCCGGTCGCGGAGCGTTTTCTGAAAGCGCTGCACATCGCAGGTGGCTCGCCCGCTCGCCCGCAGATGGACATCGCGCCGACGACCGTCGAGCGGCCGCTCGCCGCTTCATCCGACTTCGCCTATCGTTCGACCGGCGACATCATCGCCAATAGCGGCGCGCGGCGGCAGGGCGGCCGCGCCGACTTGATCGCCTATTCGCAGATCCGATTTCCTCTCGACGCGCCAGCCTTCATTCATTCGCAATCTTTTCGACGCCGAACGAGCGACAAGTCGGATTCTCCCCGCGGCGCCTATCCCTGGCGCGACAATTTCTGCGAGGCGCGCAGTTTCGGCGTCGGCCAATGCGCAAGCGGGTTCGGCCATCAGGGCGAGGACATCCGGCCCGGCACATGTCCATCGAAGGAGGCCGGCAATGGCTGCGATCCCAAACAGCAATCCGTAATTGCCGTCCGCGATGGCGCGGTGATCCGTTCGCCGAAGCAGCAGGCGGCGACGCTGCAGATCAACACGCGGAGCGAGCACATCCGTTTCCGTTACATGCACATGAACCCGTCGGCCATGGATGGCGACGGGCTGCTCAACGGCCGGCAAGTTGCCGAGGGCGACAAGATCGGCGTGGTCTCGAACTACCTTGATCATCCGAACGGCACCACGCGGCACCTGCATTTCGATGTGCAGGTCTTCACCCACGACGGCTGGATCTGGGTCAGTCCGTACGTGACGCTGATCTCCGCCTATGAGCGGCTGATCCGCGGCCGCGGACACGAGATTGGGCCGGAGATCGCCGGATCTCCAGACGCCAATCGTGGTCCTGCGCCGGGAGAGACCATCCATCCCGACCTGCAGGAAGGGAGCGAGCACGGCGTGAATTGAAGCGCAGCTTCATTGACGGCATTTTGCTCGCGATAATCGACCGCCCGCGCGCCAGGCTCGCGAACAGCGGATTGACCGGCTCGGGGAACCGGTTAAGATTGCAGTGCGGTTGACGAGTTAGGAAGGCGACGGCTCTCTCCGAATGCGCTGGTTCCGGGATCATATCAGGCAGGGTTCATGGCTCGCGCTCGTCGCGCTGACCATCAATTTTGCATTGGCTTTCGGACACGTTCACGCGCTTGACGGGACGAAAGCCGGACGTGGCCTGGTTTCGGTCGCGATCGCCGCAACGCACGACGGCCAGAAGCAGAACCATCCCGCTGACGGCCAGGCCGACGCTCTCTGCCCGATCTGCATGGCCGTCGCCGCGGTCGCCCATGCGCTGACGTCCACGCCACCGGGCGTACCGGTTCAATTTGCCGAGGCCGTGATCGATCGCGCGTTCGAACAGACGCGCGTGCTGCTCCAACCGCCGTGCGCGGCGTTTCAATCACGCGGACCACCGATCTCCTGACATCGCTGCTTCGGTTCCGTAACGAGGTGCGCCGCCGTGCAACCTCGCGATGTACCGAAGAATTCGCTCATCGCGTTGGCCGTGACGCTCTACGTCCTCCGGCGCGTGATCATCCCGTCAGGAATCCCGTTAAATGAACCCCCGTCCTTTCGCGCGCGTCAGGCGCAGACTTCTGCTATCCGTATCGTCGCTCGTATTCGCGGCCCTATCCGGCCCGATCGCGCTTGCGCAAACCGACACTCCACCTACGGCAGCGCCACAGCCATCGGCTTCTCCCTCCGCTCCCGAAACGCCTCCCACACCAGCGCCTCAGCCAAACGCCACACCGGCTCCAGACCAGAGCCCGGCGCCGCAGGCCGAGCGGAGCGGCGGCAATGTCCTGCCGGAAACGCGCGTGGCGGCGCCGGTCCAGCGGTCCCGGCCGCGCGCCAAACCGCCGCAGGTCGTGACCAATCGGCCTCCCGCGCCAACCGAAGCTCAGGTGCTGGCCAAGCAGACCGAAACCTTCGACGCAGCCCGCAAAAGCCTGTACGCACCTACCGGCACGAGCCCCTACGAGATCACCCAGCAAAACATCGAGGCTAGTCCGCAGGGGGCCAACGCCCCGCTCGACAAGATCCTGCTGCAGGCCCCCGGCGTCACCCAGGACTCTGCATCAAGCGGCGAGCTCCATGTCCGCAATGAGCATGCCAATGTGCAATACCGCATCAACGGCATCGCACTGCCCGACGGCGTCGGCTCGTTCGGCCAGATCGTCGACAGTGGCATCGTCGGCAGCCTTGCGCTGATTACGGGCGCGATGCCGGCACAGTTCGGCCTGCGCACCGCCGGCGTCGTCGACATCCAGACCAAGCAGAGCGCGTTCGACAATACCGGGACCGTCAGTGTCTATGGCGGCAGCCGCGGAACCATCACGCCGAGCTTCGAATATGGCGGCACTGTCGGCCAGACGCAGTATTTCGTCTCGGGCCGCTTCTTTGCCAGCGACATCGGCCTGGAAAACCCGACCTCGGCCAATACCGCCATCCACGATCACACTGACCAAGGCAAGGGCTTCGCCTATGTTTCGACCGTGATCGATCCCTCGACCCGGCTCACCTTCATGAGCGGTGTCGCCGAGAGCAACTACCAGATCCCCAACAATCCTGGTCAGACGCCCATGTTCAACGCGTTTGGCGTCTCCAATTTCAATTCGGCCAATCTCAACCAGAACCAGAACGAGTTCAACCAGTTCAATGTGCTGGCGCTGCAGCACTCGGCCGAAGGGCTCGACCTGCAGACTGCCTATTTCAACCGCACCAGCATCGTGCATTTCACGCCCGATCCGATCGGCGATCTCATCTTCAACGGCGTCGCCTCCGACGTCTATCGGCAGAGCGTTGTCAATGGCATCCAGACCGACGCCTCCTATCGGATTGCCGACGCGCATACGCTGCGCGCCGGTTTCACCGTCAGCGCCGAGCAGACGCTGGTGAACAACTTTTCTTCCGTGTTTCCCGGCAATCCAACGACTGGCCAGGCGTTCGATGGGGCCGGAAATCCGCTTCCGCCCGTCAGCATCTTCGATTCCAGCGCCAAGACCGGCTTCCTGTTCGGCACGTACGTCTCGGACGAATGGAAGATCAACAACCAGCTCACGCTGAACGCAGGCCTGCGCTTCGACCAGATGGTGCAATACGTCAACGCCAACCAGCTCAGTCCGCGCATCAGCCTGACCTACCAGCCGTTCGATGGAACGACGTTCCACGCCGGCTATGCGCGCTATTTCACGCCGCCGCAGCAGGTGCTGGCGGCGCCGACCAACCTCGCGCTGGTGCAGAACACGACGCAGCAGCCCGAGGTCAACCGCGCCGATCCGGTGCTGCCGGAACGCTCGCATTATTTCGATGTCGGCGTGACCCAGCGTGTGCTGCCGGGCCTGGAGGTTGGCGTCGACGCCTATTACAAGATCGCGCGCGACCTGCTCGACGACGGTCAGTTCGGCGCGGCTTACGTGCTCACCGCCTTCAACTATGATCGCGCGGAAAACGCCGGCATCGAACTCACGGCCAAATACAAGAACGGCAATTTCAACGCCTACAGCAACATCGCGGTCGCGCGCCAGCTCGCGACCAATGTGGTGTCGAACCAGTTCCTGTTTGCGGCCGACGAGCTTGCCTTCATCGCCAACCACTACATCTACACCGACCACGCCCAGCTTGTCTCAGGATCGGCGGGAGCGTCCTATCTCTGGAACGGCACGCGGTTTTCTGCCGACCTGATCTACGGCAGCGGCCTGCGCAGCGGCTTTGCCAATACCGATTCGCTACCCTGGTACTCGCAGGTCAATCTCGGCGTGTCGCATGAGTTCAAATGGACCGACGGCACCAAGCCGACGACCCTGCGCCTCGACGTCGTCAACGCCTTCGACACGATCTACCAGATCCGGGACGGATCGGGCATCGGCGTGTTCGCCCCGCAATACGGACCGCGCCGCGGATTTTTCGTCGGCATCTCGCAGAAACTCTGAGCAGGAAGGACGCGACGCATGATCCATCGTAGCCAAACCGCACGGAAACATCGACGCAAACGGTGCACGCGCAGCTGTGGTCAGGCATGGCTCGGGCTGGTCGGGCTCTGCTCATGCATGGGCGTGCTTACCCGGCCCGCGCTTGCGCAGACCCAAAACCCGCTGCTGCCGCACAATTTGTCGCCGTGGGGAATGTTCCTCAACGCCGACATCGTGGTGAAAGCGGTGATGATCGGGCTCGCCATCGCCTCGCTCATCACCTGGACGGTGTGGCTTGCGAAGACCATCGAGCTCGGCGGCGCAAGCCGCCTCGCTCGCCGCCGCATCCGGCTGTTGGAGAAGGGAGGCAGCCTCGTTGAGGCTGCCCTTGCATGCCGGAACAACAGGGATGCCGTGGCCCAGCTCGTCCTGTCCGCTGCGCGCGAGGCAGAACTGTCAGAGGGCATCGTCGACGACGCTTTCAAGGAGCGCGTCGCGTTGCGGCTGGAGCGCGTACAGGCCGCGATGGCGCGGCAGATTTCCCGCGGCACCGGGCTGCTGGCGACGATCGGCGCGACCGCGCCGTTCGTCGGCCTGTTCGGTACGGTGTGGGGCATCATGAACGCCTTCATCGGGATTTCCGAATCCCACACCACCAATCTCGCGGTCGTGGCACCCGGCATTGCCGAGGCGCTGCTCGCGACCGCGATGGGGCTTGTCGCCGCAATCCCCGCGGTCGTGATCTACAATCATCTCGTCCGCGTCATCGGCGGCTACCGCGCCGTCCTGGATGACGCCGCGGCGCAGCTTCTGCTGATGATCAGCCGCGGTCAGCGCGGTCGTGTCGCGGCGCTGCCGCACGCCGCGGAGTGACGCCATGGCCGTACGACTTGGACAACGCTCTAGCGGCGACGATCTCGATGTCCAGCACGAGATCAACGTCACGCCCTTCATCGATGTCATTCTCGTGCTGCTGATCATCTTCATGGTGGCAGCACCACTCGCAACGGTCGATATCGGCGTCAATCTCCCGGCCAGCACGGCGCCCGAACAGCCACGGCCGGACAAGCCGATCTTCGTCACCATCAAGGCCGACGAGACCATCGCCGTCGGCGAGACGACCGTGCCGCGCGAGCAGCTCGCAAGTGCGCTCGATGCCGCCACCAACAACCGCAAGGACGAAACGATTTTCGTCCGCGGTGACAAATTTCTTCACTATGGCGACCTGATGGAGATCATGAACACGCTGCGTGACGCCGGCTATCTCAAGATGGCACTGGTCGGACTGGAACAGGCACCTGCAAAGCCATGACGGCCCTCGCCCTGCATTTGCCCGAACGACACGGCTTGGCGCGGTGGATCTTCGCCGCGGCCGTGATCGCGGCAATGCATGCGGCGATCGCCGCAGCATTGCTATGGCGCGCCCACGAGCCGGCTACGCCGGAAATTCCCCCCGCCATTGTCGTAACTCTCGCGCCCGTGCAGAGCAGCTCGCCCGAAGTCCAGGACCAGGACATCGCGGTCGGCCCCATCATGCAGCAAGCCGAAGCCGCGCCGAAGGAGCCTCCCAAGACCGAGGACAAGCCGGTGGAGCAACCGGTGCAGCCGCCATCGCCGCCGCAACAGGCCGACATCGCGCTCCCGAAAGAGGAACCCAAGGAGATCGAGAAGCCGAAGCCGGTCGAGCCGCCCGCCCCCGAGACCCGCGCCCCGCCGAAGAACGACCATATCGGCCAGTTCGCCGAAGCCGGCGCGAAGGCCTATAACGCGCTGGTGTTCGGCCATCTGCAGCGCTTCAAGCGCTATCCGCAAGCCGCACACGGCAAATCCGGCACCGTCATCGTGCGCTTCGTCTTGAATCGCACCGGCGAGGTGACCGACAGCGCGGTGACGAAATCCTCCGGCAACGATGTGCTGGACCACGAGGCGCTCGACATCCTGCGCCGTGCAAGTCCGTTCCCGTCCTTCCCGGCCGCCAAGCCGGGCGCGCAGGATACCTACATCGCGCCGGTGAGCTTCACGCGCTAACGCTCCTCCAGGGCCTCTCGAATAACGCGCCCGACCGGCGAATAGTCTCCGTTCGCGCGCGATCAAAACTCGACATAGACGAGATGAGCGCTCAGCACCGCGACAATCAGCGCCAGAGCGATCGACAGAACCAACTCCGCCCTGACGCTGCTTGCCGAATGTGCAGTCTGGTCGTCGATCATACGGCTCGTCCGGGCAAAGCGGATCACGGAAACGACGATGATCGCCATGCCGACCAGGATGAGCGCCAAGCCGTCATAGTGGCTGATGGAGCCCGAGAACCGCTCCAGGCGCAGACGCTTGGCGGAATCGCTCGCTTCCGCCATCGCCAAAATGAACAGATTGAACTTTTCGACCACGAAGCCGAAAGCGATCGTGGCGATGCCGGTGCGTATCCAGGCGAGAAATGTACGTTCGTTGGCGGCATGATCCGAATATCTGTCGATCATGAAGACCTCTTGGCGGATGTATGAAGCGAACGCGCGCTGGCGGAACTCGGCGCGACCCCGCCGCAGTTCATCGTGCTGACCATGCTGAAGGCCTATCCGGGCCGATCTGGCGCCGATCTTGCCCGGGTCGCCTGCTCACCCCGCAGACCGTCGGCGTCATCATCATCCGCAATCATCCGCAACCTCGAACGCGATGGAGCGATCCGGAGGACGCCGCATCCCGTGCATAGCCGCATCCTGCAATGGACGCTGACCCCGCGCGGGCTGGGGCTGCTGGAACAATGCCGCCGACACGCCATGGCGCTGGAACGGCGGCTCGGGGCCGGCATGAACGCCAGCGAGATTGCGACCATCCGCCGCTGGCTGTCCAAAATTGCCGGAGATTTGCAAGAAAATTGAGGGTTCCGGCGGCGCAAGAAACTTTGCTCGGCCCCCGGCCTCGCGGGTAAACTGCGCCCCATGAAACAAGCCGATTCCTTGACTGCGCTCACACGCCGCACGCTGCTGCGGGCGAGCCTTGGCGCCGCCGCGCTGACCGTGCAGCCGCGCGCCGTGCGCGCCGCGCCGCCCGGCTTCGATCAATGGCGTGATGGTTTCCGCTCCCGCGCGCTTGCCAAGGGCATTTCGGAGGCGACCTGGAATCGCGCCATGGGCCGGGTCGAGCCGGACATGACCGTGTTCAAGGAGATCCGCAACCAGCCGGAATTCAACGAGCAGACCTGGCAATACATCAACCGCCGTGTGTCCGATTGGCGCATCATCAACGGCAAGGAAGCGCTGAAGAAGAACGAGGCGCTGTTTGCGCGTATCGAAAAGGATTTCGGCGTCGAGCGCGGCACACTGCTCGCGCTGTGGGGTGTGGAATCCGCCTTCGGCGATCCGCTGGTGCAGCAGAACCATATGCGCCCGGTTTTCCCGTCGCTCGCGGCGCTGGCCTGGAACGAGCCGCGCCGCAAGGCTTACTGGGAAGCCGAGCTGACCAACGCGCTGCGCATTGTCGATCGGGGCTGGAGCACGCCGGACGAGATGAACGGCTCATGGGCGGGCGCGATGGGGCATACGCAGTGGATGCCCGAAGTCTGGCTCAATGTCGGCATCGACTATGACCATGACGGCAAGATCTCGCCGTTCGGCAGGCCCGACGACGCGCTCGGCTCCACGGCGAAATATCTGGTCAATCGCGGCAAATATCATCGCGGCGAGCATTGGGGTTGCGAGGTGCACGCGGCGGGCGGTCAAGCGAACGGCAACCGGACCTATGCGGCCTGGGCCAGTGCCGGCGTCACGCGCGCCGACGGTCAGGCGTTCACGCAGCCGAACGCCAGCGCGCAGATGTGGATTCCCGTGCCGGGCGGCCCAACGTTCCTGCTCGGACCGAACTTCTATTCGGTGAAGAGCTACAACCCGTCGATGAACTACGCGCTCGCGATCTGCCATCTCGGCGACCGCATTCTCGGCGGCCCGCCCTTCATCCAGCCCTTCCCCGGCTCCGAGCGTGCGCTGACGCTCGCCGAGGTGCAGGAAATGCAGACTCGCCTCACCAAAGCCGGCTTCGACACCGGCGGCACCGACGGCCGCGTCGGCAACGACACCATGAAAGCGATCCGCGATTTTCAGGTAAAGGCGGGTCTCACGCCGGCGGACGGTTATGGCGGGCTGAAGGTGCTGGCGAAGTTGAGGCAGGGGTCGTAGCGAGCTTCTCTCCGCTTGCCGTCATTCCGGGGCGCTCGCGAAGCGGGCGAACCCGGAATCCAGAAATTGCCGCGCGAGATTCCGGGTTCAGCCCTGTCGGGCTGCCCCGGAATGACGAACCTCTACTAACAGTCTCAGCGGATCACCATCGGCCCCTGATCCGGCACCGCGACATCCAGCACGCGCAACTGCACGCGCTCGGTCCCCTGATAGCGATCGACCACGAGCGATCCAGCGACATGCAGCACTTGGCCGCGCTGAGCGAGAAGCGCATTGCCGAGCTTCTGGCCGATCGCGCGAAACGCGACGCCGTTGACGACCGCGCCGTCGCCGGCCTTGAAGCGCACGCGCAAGTGTGCTTGCCCGACCTCGTCGGCAAATACCAACTGATGCGACGGCAGCGCCAGCACCGGCTCGGGATTGCCGCTGCCGAACGGGCCGGCGCGATTGAGCGTCGCGACCAGTTCCGGCGTCGCACCGCGCGCGGTGATCGCGCCATCGATGAAGAGCTCGTTGACATGGCGCGACTGCGCGACGTCATCGGCCAGCGCATGTTCCAGATAGGCGCGAAACTCCGCAAGCTTCTCCTTGCGCAACGTGACGCCCGCGGCCATCGCGTGGCCGCCGCCCTTCAACAGGAGTCCGTCAGCGACCGCCTGCCGCACCGCCTTGCCGAGATCGACGCCGCCGATCGAACGGCCCGAACCCGTGCCGATGCCGCCGGGCTCGAGCGCGATGGCAAACGCAGGCCGCGCGAACTTTTCCTTCAGCCGCGCCGCGACAAGGCCGACCACGCCGGGATGCCAGCCTTCTGACGCCGTCACGATCACGCTGCCCTTGTCTTCCAGCCCGAGCGCGGCCAGCGCCTCGGCCTCGGCCTGCGCTTCCGCCGCCTGCTCGATGACGCGACGCTCGCCGTTCAGCCGATCGAGTTCGGCCGCGATGCGCGCGGCCTCGGAGACATCGCCTTCGAGCAGCAGCCGCACGCCGAGATCGGCGCGCCCAATTCTGCCGCCGGCATTGATGCGCGGCCCGAGCATGAAGCCGAGATGCCAGGCCTCGGGCGGACCGTTGAGCCGTGACACGTCCATCAGCGCGGTGTGGCCGACATGGTCGCGCCGGCGCATCGCGATCAGGCCTTTCGCGACGAAGGCGCGGTTCAGACCGATCAGCGGCGCGACATCGGCCACCGTGCCGAGCGCGACGTGATGCAGCATGCCCAACAGATCCGGTTCGGGCATCTCGCTGGTCCAGAAGCCGCGCGCGCGCAGCTCGCGATTCACCGCGACCAGCGTGACCAGGACGAGACCGACCGCGGCGAGATAGCCGAGACCGGAAAGATCATCCGCCCGATTCGGATTCACCAGCGCATCGACCTCGGGCAATTGCTCGCCGGCCTGATGATGGTCGATGACGACGACCGACATGCCGAGCCGCTTCGCTTCCGCCAGCGGCTCGAGACTTGTGGTGCCGCAATCGACGGTGACGAGCAGCGTAGCGCCCTTCGCGGCCAGCCCGCGCACCGCCTCGGTGTTGGGGCCGTAGCCCTCGAACAGGCGGTCGGGAATATGAATCAGCGGATCGAGCCCGCAATGCCGCAGATGCCAGGCAAGCAGCGCAGCCGAGGTCGCACCATCGACATCGTAGTCGCCGAAGATCGCGACCTTTTCGCCGCGCACGGCCGCATCGGCGATGCGCTTTGCCGCGACCTCCATGCCCGTCAGCGTGAACGGGTCGGGCATCAGCTTGCGGATGGTCGGATCGAGGAAATCCGGAACCGCATCGATCTCGACATTGCGGCTCGCCAACACCCGCGCCAGCATTTCGGGAAGCCGATGGCGCTGCACCATGGCGAGCGCCCGCGCCGCCCCCCGGGCATCGAGCCGGTCTCGCCACAGCTTACCGGTCAGCGATCGCGTCACGCCGAGGAAGGCGGCGGGCACTTCGGCAGGCAGTGCTGTAGCGGCAAGCGTCATGATGCCTTCGAGGAATACCCGCGAATCGCCGGAACGCCAATCGCGTGAGCATTAGGCGCCTCTGACCGGAAGTCGCTGAAAAAAGCGGCTAACTGCCAAAACAAGATGCAGTCGGAGATATCCTCCAGCAGGCGGAGGTTAAACCCGCGTTAGGCGGAATCTGAAAAAGTAAGAATTATTATCCCCGTTATTTTACGGCATTGGACCATTACGCAGAGGAATTCCGTCAATGCTCACCGCGCTTGATCGAAGCCGGACGGACATAATCGCGAAGAAGCCCCCCGTCTCCGACGAAGCCGATCAGGAATCCGACATTTCCGCGTTGATCGCGCGACTCACCGCCGAGGTCAACCAGATCGCGTGCGAGAAGACCAAATCGATCCAGCAGATCACCAACCAGATGAAGATGCTGGCATTAAACGCGCTGATCGAAAGCTCCCGGGCGGGCGCGCAAGGTGCCGGCTTCGCCGTCGTCGCACAGGAGGTGCGCAGCGTCGGCCAGCAGGTCGAGGCCATCGCGCGCGATCTCGAAAGCCAGCTCACCAAGCGCACCGGCAATCTCGTGAGCTCGATGGAGCGGATGGCGCAACGTTCGCGCGGCGAGCGCATGGTCGATCTGTCGTTGAATGCGATCGAGCTGATCGACCGCAATCTCTATGAGCGCACCTGCGACGTGCGCTGGTGGGCGACCGATTCCGCGGTTGTCGATTGTGCGGCCACGCCGGCAGCTGCAGCAGCCGCGCACGCATCGGAACGTCTTGCCGTGATCCTGTCCGCCTATACGGTCTATCTCGACCTCTGGCTCTGTGACCTCAACGGCAAGATCCTCGCCAATGGGCGCGCGGACCGGTTCAATGTCGCAGGCCAGAACGTCGGCGACACCCATTGGTTTCGCGACGCGCGCAAGCTGCGCTCGGGCGATGACTATGTCGCCAGCGACGTCGAAAGTCAGCCACTGCTTGGCAATGCGCAGGTTGCGACCTATTGCGCGAGCGTGCGCGAAGACGGCAAGGCCGACGGCAAGCCGATCGGCGTGCTCGCGATCCATTTCGATTGGGAGCCGCAGGCCCGCGCCATCGTGCAGGGCGTGCGTGTCGGTGAGAACGACAAGGCGCGCGTGCTGCTCGTCGATTCCAATTTCAGGGTGATCGCGGCATCAGACGGCCAGGGCCTGTTGACCGAGCGCATTCAACTGGCGCAGCAGAGTGCAGGCCCAAGCGGCTTCTATGAAGACCGCTCCGGGCTCATCGCGTATCACGCCACACCCGGCTACGAGACCTATAAGGGCCTCGGCTGGTTCGGCGTGATCCAGTGCGCGGCTTAGGGTCTGTTGAGATTCATCGGGAGTTTATCACGGCTGCGGCGAGATGGTCCCGTCCGCACGATTCCCGATCAGCCCCCTGCGCATCGTTGCCTCTCAGCGCCTTGCGTGACAGGTATTCAAACGTCATCTTAACGATCTTCGGTTTCAGAAGAAATCGCGGGCTTCCCGCGCCTTGTCAGGATCTACGGGACCGTGCCAGCCGCCGACGCCGTAAGCTGTAGAGCGGCTGCGCGCTCGACGAAGACTGCCAGGTATGTCGCCTCCTCGATGGTCTCGCCGGCCGAGATCAGCCCATGGTTCGCGAGCAGAATGGTCTTTTTGTCGCCCAAGGCTTCCGAGATG
>Ga0207693_10002961_pt1 | contig 14698 bp, 11 predicted proteins | sample LARL81metaG_FD_184347 | JGI IMG/M metagenome (GOLD analysis project Ga0207693, IMG submission 184347) | Corn, switchgrass and miscanthus rhizosphere microbial communities from Kellogg Biological Station, Michigan, USA - LAR L8-1 metaG... | ecosystem: Host-associated > Plants > Roots >...
CTTCATTGACTGACTCCTTTTCGATCGTTTGTGAGTGGGGGATGTTGTCATTCCTCAGATTCATCCCGGTGGGCCTTAAGCCCTGCCGTGACTCATCTTCAGGTAAGGTCGTTTCTGGAATTCGGCAGAGATTTTCCTCGACAGCTCCACCTTCGCGGCGTCTTGCTTTAACAGATACAACGACGCCGCGAACAGAACGAGATCCTTCATAAGAAACGCGACTTTTTCGGTCATGGCAGGGAACCCACCCGCAGATACAGCCCAGCCATCCGGAATAAAAGGGATAATCGTCAAGGTGGCGACAAAGGAAAAACATGCGCCTAGCGCTCCGAGAATTCCTAATTTCTTGTTCCAGAAGCCTAGGAATAACAGCCCGGCAAACAGCCATTCGGATACACCCAGGAAGTACGTGGCCCCTCGAATCCCAAAGACCGGATACATCCAGAAGATCAGAGGCCCGTTGCTAATGTAAGGAAGCAATGCCTGGGCTTCGTATTGGAACCACTTCTGATATCCGAAAAACATTAAAATGATCACCATCGATGCGCGGATCAGATGGTAATCAAGGTCCTTTTTGAGAATACCGACTTTAACTAACAAATCGGTAAGACGATTCATGCCTCACTCCTTTGATCTAGTTGTTGAAACTGTTGTAGGCCAAGCCGTGGCAAACGGATCACTTCTCGTTTCACAAGCAACTGAGCGCTCTCGCGAGTATTTCGGCTCGGCGAGATCGTTCGCATTCCCTAGAATGACATCATGTGGCCGCGCTTTGGGACTGTACCTTCGTCAGATTTTGTAGCGAGACAGAAGAGGCAGCGCTTGCTACCTCTTTCGCATGACAAGCGCGTTCTTCCGATTAGCGCCGATCGCGCGTGCTCTCCAGACGATGAACACCGCTCGTCTCCGCAACAAAGACGACATTTGCGCGACCGATGAAAAGTCCGCTTTCAACGACTCCCACTACTCGCCTAATCCGCTCTTCCAGCCGCGCTGGATCAGCGATTGGACCAAAACTGCAGTCGAGAATGCGGTTACCGCTGTCAGTGATGAAAGGCTCGCCCGTTGCGGACCGGCGAAGCCTCGCGGTGGCACCGATCGCGTCCAGAGCCGCCTGAGTTGCTTCGAGGCCAAAGGCGACCACCTCCACCGGAATTGGTGTGCGCGCACCGAGCCGATCCACCACCTTCAAACCATCTACGACGATTGCGAGACGCCGGCTCGCGGCGGCAACGATCTTCTCGTGCAGCAACGCGCCGCCGAGGCCCTTGATGAGATTGAGCGTGCTGCGTTCCACTTCGTCGGCTCCGTCGATCGTAAGATCAATCTGGCGATGTTCAGCAAACGATGTGAGCGGGATGTTCGCAGCGGCCGCCCGGGCAGCCGTGTGGTCCGAAGTAGGAATCCCGATGAATTGCAATCCTTCCCGGCGCCGCCGTGCAAGCGCCTCAACTGCGAACGCCGCTGTCGAGCCAGTCCCGAGTCCGACCACCATGCCATCCTGTACGAGTTCTACCGCTGCCTCTGCCGCGGCGCGTTTGAGTGCGTCACGATTAGCGCCGGAGCCGCGAGGCGACGCATTCATGCCCGCGCCGCTGCCGCTGTGGCGTGCTCCCGGATCGCTGCGATCGCGCCGGCATAATCTTTCGCGCCGAAAATTGCCGAACCCGCAACGATGGCAGTTGCTCCTGCGGCGGCCGCCTGCGCCGCGGTTGTTCGGTTCTCTCCGCCGTCGACCTCTATAATGGGATGGACACCACGCAGCGCGCAGATCGCACGGAGCTGCTCGATTTTCGGCAGCATCTCAGAGAGAAAAGGCTGACCGCCAAATCCGGGATTCACAGTCATCACCAAAACGATATCACAAAGATGAAGCACATACTCGATGAGCTCCGGCGGAGTCGCCGGGTCCAGCACGACGCCGGCTTTCTTTCCGAGATCTCGGATCCGGCTCAGCGTTCGATGCAGATGGATCGTGGAACCGGGCTCGGCTTGAACCAGCAGATGATCGGCTCCCGCTCTGGCGAACGTATCAATGTAGCGCTCCGGTTCGACGATCATGAGATGCACATTGAGAGGTTTCGTTGTTGATCGTCGGATCGCCTCCACCACCACCGGTCCAATGGTGATGTTGGGCACGAATCGGCCGTCCATCACATCGACGTGAATCCAGTCGGCGCCGGCTGCATCAATTGCGCGAATCTCATCGCCCAAGCGCGTGAAGTCTGCAGACAACACCGAAGGTGCAATGAGGATCGATGACGCGGCGCGTGCCGGCATACCCTCGTCGGAATAGTCGCTCTCCAATATCGACTGAGATCGAGATGACATATCGATTACGACTCGCCGGCCGCAGCGGTATCAACGAACCAGAAAAGTTCGCCGACAGGCCGCACGCGTGCTGCCGGAACCTGGCTTCCGCCGGCGCGGATCGCGCGAAAAATAGGCTCCTTCTCGCCGCCGGTTACGAGAAACGCGACGCGCAGGCTGCTTTCGATCACTGGATAAGTCATTGTGATGCGCACCTCGGGCCGTCCGTGTGAGACAGCAGCCACCCATCGTTTGCGTTCCTCTAGCACCGGTTCGCCGGGCAGCAGCGACGCTGTGTGGCCATCAGGGCCGAGACCTAAAAGCGTCACGTCGAAGAGCGGCCTGGCTGGATCGAGCGCTGTTGCGCCATACGCCCGTTGCAGAGTTCGCTCGTACCGTTGGGCGGCCTCTTCCGGGCTTCCGTTAACCGGAACGGGATGGATGTTCTCCGGCGGCGTGGGCACCTTGGTGAACATCGCCTCACGCACCATTCGATAATTGCTTTCCGGATTATCGTAGGGAACGAAGCGCTCGTCGCCAAAATACCAGGAGACACGTTGCCACGGAAAACGATTCCGAAATTCATCCGACGCGAGAAGTTGATACAATGTTTTCGGAGTGGATCCGCCCGATAACGACACGCGGAACGTTTCCTTTGCAGCAATCGCGGCAGAGGTAATCCATTCAGCCACGTGGAGGGCAAGCTCTGCCGGGTCGGGGAATATTTCCATGCGGCCGGTCATATCATTGCCGTCAGTTTGTCTCTCATCAGAATGCCCATGGCAAGTCGTTAGGCCAGCGGTCTCCACGCTCGACCATCGCGAGCCAGCAACTGATCGGCTGCGGCAGGACCGTTTCCGCCCGCTGCATAGTTCGGAAAATCCCGCGGCGGATTGTTCGCCCAAGCATCAAGGATGGGCTGAACAGCGGCCCAACCCGCCTCAATGTTATCGGCGCGCTGGAATAACGTCGCGTCGCCCATCATGCAGTCATAGATAAGCGTCTCGTAGCCGGTATTGGGTGCGGTGTTGAAAAAGTCCTTGTAGCAAAAGTCCATGGTGACGTTGCTCAGCCTAACGAATGGACCGGGGCGCTTGGCCGCGAATTCAAGGCCGATGCCCTCACTCGGCTGGATACGCAGGATCATCCAGTTGGGATGCATCCGCTTCACATCTGTGCCGCGAAAAAGTGCAAACGGTGCCTGGTGAAAGTGGATTGCTATCTCCGTAACTCGGCGCTGCATGTATTTGCCAGTACGAAGATAGAATGGAACGCCGGCCCAACGCCAGTTATCGATCTGTAACTTGCAAGCGATGAACGTCTCGGTGTTCGAATCTCGAGCGACGTCCGGCTCCTGACGATACGCGCGCACGGACTTGCCCGAGACGGTACCGGCGTCGTATTGGCCACGCACTGCATCCTGAAGCGCTCCCGCAGTATCGAGTGGCCGGATCGCTTCGATTACCTCAGCCTTCTTGTTCCGAACCGCATCGGCATCGAAGGAAATCGGTGGCTCCATTGCCGTCATCGCCAGTAGTTGAAATACGTGATTCGGCACCATGTCGCGCAGCGCTCCGGTCTTCTCGTAAAATTTTCCGCGATGCTCTACGCCGACCGTCTCCGCAGCGGTTATTTGAATGTGATCAATATGTTCTCGATTCCATATCGGCTCGAAGAGACCATTGGCAAAGCGGAGCGCCATTATGTTCTGGACCGTTTCCTTCCCGAGAAAATGGTCGATCCTGTAGATCTGATCCTCTCGCAGATGCTTTAGAATTTCGCGGTTAAGCCCTTTGGCCGAAACCAAGTCATGGCCGAAGGGCTTTTCAATAATCACACGCCGCCATTGGCCGTCTTTTTCCGTCGCGAGACCCGCCGCTCCGAGGCCATCGACCGCCACACTGAAAAAGCGGTCCGCGATTGCCAGATAGAAGAGGCGGTTGCCTGCCGTCCCCGCTGCTTTGTCCAATCCAGCGAGATGCGCGTCAAGGCGGCGATAAGCTTGCTGATCGTTTAGGTCGCCCTGCAAATAGCTCATCCGTTCGGTCAACCATTGCCAGGCAGTCTGATCGATGTGGTCGACTGCGAACTCGCCATCGGCGCCGACGAATTCTTGCATGGTGTGGGTGAGCCCGGTGCGCCATTCATCCGTCGTTTTCGGTGCGAGGTCCAAGCCAATCAGTTGAAATTCGTTAGGTAGCCGCCCGGCATTCACCAGGTTATAGAGCGCTGGAACGACGAGCCGCTTTGTCAGGTCGCCCGCGGCGCCGAAAATTACCATGGCGCAGGGCGGCGCAACCGGCGCGCCGTCCGGCGCCGACGCTGCGGCACGCTTGTCGCGGGTCAGCATTTCCATTCCACGGTTCCCTTTCTGAGACTGATTAGCAAGTGCATCCGAAACGGTTGTCATGCCCCATAATGATGCCACTTGCACAAATTCGCGACTACTGCACAGGTGTGAGATTTCGCGCTAACCGAAGCGAGGTAGCCCGCGCTCCCTCATTCGGGAGATTTTTCGACGAGAGTTTTAGAAAGGCACTAAATGAAATGAGATGAGTGGGTGCGTCGTATTGTATCGTGGCCGGTTGAGTTGTTTGTAAGCGAGGTTCATTTCCCATGGGTATCGTTTTCGATGTAGACTTTGAAGTTCCTGAGGTAATGACGAAGCGCTTCACCAAGCTGCACCGCTTTGACAATTGAACGCACCTTGACTGTCACTTTCGTGCCGGCAGGGCCGATTGCATCAAAAAACACAACCCCGACGCGAAAATGATCCGAAACGGCCTGCCACGCGATTCGCCGGTCGGGGACACGCATCATGATCAGGACGTCGCTTTTAACTTCTTTGCCATTGATGATCGACGCGCATGAAAAGCGTGTGTCATCGATCCTGTTGATCTTCTTGATGGAACTAATGAACGCCGGAAACTCTTCGAATCGTAAACAGCGATGATAAACTTCCGACACGGGCGCGTTTATCACGATTGACTCGGAATCGGTATTCACGTCAATGAAGTTCGGCGTGGGCTTCGGCCGGTTCTGGTAATTGCGACGCAATTCTTGTTGCGCCGTTCTCATCTCCCGAACTGTTGCGCTTGCTGTCGCGCGACCACCTGACTCAAGCCGCCGTTAAAATTAAACAACTCCATGTTGAGGATGAGCCACGCATTGTGCGTGCTGGTGGAGCGCCGGGAAAAAATCCGCCACAGATTCGTCCGTTTGGGTTTGTTCGTTCTCATAGGTGTCTTCATTGTTCTCTAATATTACGGACGCCTGGCAAGACTAGCTACGAAGCAGTAGTTAGATTTGCCCATCAAGCCTGAGAGGGAGATCGCACCACCCCTTTTGAGGGATGAAACAAATGTCGCGAGCGGCGCAGATAGCGCTTACACTTTTAGCGGGTCGCTTCGCTGCGTCGGGCAGACAACGTCAAGTACATGAAACCAGCCGTCAGCCTGGAAAAACGTGGTTTGAAAGCCGCCGTGTCGGCCTCCGGTATCGGAGGGTTCGCTTTTCGGTATGCATTGGCGGTGGGGGCCGTCACCATGGCGACGGCCGTTGCAGTCCTGACCTGGCACCTCGGCATCCCACATGGGCAAGCCTCGATCTTTCTTTTTGCGATCGCAGTGGCTGCCTGGTACGGCGGACTAGGTCCCACGATAGTTGCAGTCGTTTTCTCGGGTTTTGCTTACAGCTACTTTTTCACGGCGCCGTTTCATAACTTTGTCCTGAGCCACGAAGACCTGCCGCATCTTGTACTCTTCACCTCGTTTGCGCTGCTGGTTGGGTGGTTTACTTTGGTTCGTCGCCGAGTCGAAAGGCAGCTTCAACGATCCCGCGACGAATTGGAGATTAAGGTCCTCGAGCGTACCGCAGAGCTGCAGGCGAGCCAGCGAAAGTATCGCGAGCTGATCGACGCGTCGCCGGACGCGATTTTTGTTTGGGACAAAGACGGCAACTGCGTTTTATGCAACGCGTCGGCCGCCAGACTACACTGTTGCGCGGAGAGCGAACTGATCGGTTTGTCGATCGCGGACACGTACATTCCTGCCGAACGCGATCTAATCCGGGAAAGATTCCACCGATCCAGGAACGAGGGCGTTTTGCGATTTGAACGCCAATTCCTGCGCAAAAACAATGAGGTAGTTCCGGTCGAGGTTTCGTTGTCCACCGCTGGCAAAGAACATTACCAAGCGGTTCTAAGGGACATTAGCGGTCGAAAGCAAGCTGAGGAGCAGCTGAGAAAGCAGGCAGAATTACTTAGCCTGGCGCATGACGCCATTCTAGTGCGTGATCCTGAAAGCCGAATCACATTTTGGAATCCCGGTGCGGAGAAGACCTACGGCTGGACTGCTTCGGAAGCCATCGGCAAGGTCACTCACGAACTGTTGCAGACGACATTTCCGGGACCGTTCGATCAAATTAACGCAATGCTGTTGCGCGCGGGGCGCTGGGAAGGCGAACTCATCCACACCAAACGCGATGGCACGCGAGTCGTCGTAGCCAGCCGGTGGTCCTTGCGGCGTGACGAGCAAGGAGCTCCCGCAGCGATTCTGGAAATTAATCGCGACGTGACGGAGCGGAAGCGAGCTGAAGAAGAAATTCGCAAACTGAATGAGGAGCTTGAACAAAGAGTGATCGAACGCACTGCAGAGCTCCAAGCCGTTAATAAAGAATTAGAAGCGTTTGCCTATTCGGTCTCGCACGATCTGCGCGCGCCGGTTCGGCATATCGCCGGGTTCACTGAGCTTTTGCAGAAGCATGCTCAGGCGGTTCTCGACGAGAAAAGTCGGCACCACATCAATATTATTTTAGATTCCGCCAAACGCATGGGCACGCTCGTGGACGATCTTTTGGCCTTCTCGCGGATCGGCCGAACAGAAACGCAGAACACGACCGTCGACCTTTCCCGGCTTTTGAAAGGCGTCATTGGCGAGTTGGCGCCGGACGCACAGGGACGGAAGATTGTCTGGCGTATTGGCGACTTGCCGAACTGCTACGGTGATCCGGCGATGCTCCGGCTAGTGTTCACGAATCTCGTCTCGAATGCGCTGAAATTTACTCGAACACGTGAGCCGGCCGAGATAGAAATCGATACGCTAAATCACAGTCCCGCCGAAGTCGTCGTGTTTGTGAAAGATAACGGAGTGGGATTCGACATGAGGTACAAGGATAAGTTGTTTGGTGTCTTTCAGCGCCTGCATTCGCACGAGGCATTTGACGGGACAGGGATCGGGCTCGCCACCGTGCAGCGAATTGTTCATCGGCACGGCGGCAAGGTCTGGCCGGAGAGCTCGGTCGATCATGGCGCGACTTTTTATTTAGCGCTGCCCAAACCCGGTAAGGTCAAGCAATGAACGGTCTGAAACGTATCTTGTTAGTGGAGGATGATCCCAAGGATGTCGAGCTTACACTGACGGGGCTAAGCGAATACAATCTGGCTAACGAAGTAGTGGTCGCGCGTGACGGCGAAGAGGCACTCGATTATTTATATCGGCGCGGGAATTACCAGGCGCGCGCCAACGGCAATCCCGCTGTGATGTTACTCGACCTGAAGTTACCAAAGCTCAACGGCTTCGAGGTACTGGAGCAGGTTCGAACGAATGACAACCTGAAAATGATCCCAGTAGTAGTCCTTACCTCTTCGCATGAAGAACGTGACCTTGTGAAAAGCTACAAACTCGGCGTGAACGCTTATGTGGTGAAGCCTGTCGACTTCCACCAATTCGTTAATGCCGTGAAAGAGCTGGGAGTCTTTTGGGCCGTGATTAACGAGCCGCCGCCGGGCAGTGTACGAAAACGGTAACTTCGATGGATTCTCCGCTGCGAGTTCTGCACCTTGAAGACGCCATCAGAGACACAGAACTGGTGCAAGCCAGTCTTGACGAAGAAGGAATCCGTAGCGAGCTAACGAGAGTCGAAGCCGAACAGGATTTTATTTCTGCGCTCACGGGCGGAAGATTTGATCTGATTCTCGCCGATTACACACTTCCCGCATTTGACGGATTATCCGCGCTGAAACTTGCGCAGCAGCACGCGCCTGATGTGCCATTCCTATTCGTTTCCGGAACGCTCGGCGAAGATGTGGCTATCGAAGCACTGAAAAAAGGCGCTACTGATTATGTCTTAAAAACGCATCTCAACCGGCTCGGACCTTCGATCACGCGCGCTTTGCGCGAGGCGCGAGAGAGGACAGAACGGAAGCGCGCCGAAGAAGCGCTGCGCGACAGCGAAGAGCAATGGAAGGCTGCATTCGAGAGCAATCCTGTCATGTACTTCATGGCGGACGGGACGGGCACAACTCTCTCCGTAAATGCATTCGGTGCAGACCAGTTGGGTTACAAACGGAGCGAATTGCTAGGCCAGTCGATACTAAACGTTCTTTACGAGGCCGACCGAGAACAGGTCCGGAAGCATGTGCAGAATTGTTTCCAAAATCTCGGTCGCACATTCAAGTGGGAGGCACGCAAGGTCCGAAAGGATGGAACCGTGATCTGGGTGCGGGAAACGGCCAATGCGCTTCTTCTAAAGAATCGGCCGGTTCTGCTGGTAGTTTGTGAAGACATCACAGATCGCAAGTGTGCTGAAAAGTCTGCGCGCCGAAGTGAGAAGCAATTGCGCGACGTGTTTGAGACAATTCCAGCGATGGCGTGGAGCGCGTTGCCGGACGGCAGGGTCGATTTCATGAACCGAGCCTGGCAGGACTACACAGGTTTGTCGATGGACAAGGCCATGGGACGCAAGTCCGCTGACATCATCCATCCTGATGATCAGGCCACGACCATCGCTGAATGGGAGGGCGCCCTGAAGAATGGGCGGCCTCTCGAGACTGAGATACGGCTGCGGCGAGCGGACGGTGAATATCGCTCGTGGTTCGTCCGCAATGTTCCGCTGCGGGATGAGCACGGCAATATCGTAAAGTGGTACGGCACTGCGATCGACATCGAAGATCGCAAGCGGGCCGAGGAAGCCGTGCACCGCAGCGAAAAGCAGCTTCGCGATTTGATCGAGACTGTCCCAGCGATGGCCTTTGTGTCGCGGCCCGATGGCTCCAACGAATTTGTAAGTCGAAAATGGATCGAATTCTCAGGATTATCGGCAGAGCAGAGCGCCGGCTCAGGCTGGGAAGTGACACTTCATCCCGACGACGTTGAAGAACACGTGGCAAAGTGGCGAGCGGCGCGGACAAACGGCGAGTCATTCGAAAGCGAAGCTCGGCATCGCGACGCACACGGGAACTATTGCTGGCTGCTGGTACGAGCGGTGCCACTGCGCGATGAGCGAGACAATATCCTGAAGTGGTACGGCACTGCCATCGACATCGAAGATCGCAAACGCGCCGAAGCTTTGCTGGCCGGGGAGAAACGCATCCTCGAGATGGTGGCCAAGGGCGACCCGCTTTCTGAGGTACTCGATGGCTTGTGCTGCCTGGTCGAGGAACAAGCTGACGGTGTCTTAGCATCAATCTTGTTACTCGAGGGCGATCGGTTAGGACACGGTAGCGCACCCAGTCTTCCAAAGGTTTACACGGATGCGATCGATGGATTAGCCATTGGCCCTTACGCGGGTTCATGCGGAACCGCTGCTTATACCAGCAAGCAGGTGATCGTTGAGGATATTGCGACCGATCCGTTATGGACAGATTATCGCGACCTAGCGTTGCCACAGGGTCTGCGCGCCTGTTGGTCCACACCGATTTTTTCGTCGCGAGGTAACGTGATCGCGACTTTCGCGATGTACTATCGCGAGCCGCGCAATCCGACTCAGCGTGATCAACAAATCATCGAACAGATCACGCACCTCGCGGGGATTGCGATCGAGCGAAAGCGAACACAACACAAGCTGGCACTAAGCGAGCGCAATCTGGCCGAAGCACAGCGGTTGACGCATACGGGCAGTTTCGTTTGGGACATCCGGACGAAAAAAGCTTTGTACCTCTCTGACGAATGGTATCGCATTTATGGTTTTGAACCTGGGCGTGAGCACGCCTGGGACGAACGGGTCGGCCGCCTTAACCCGGACGATCGAGAAAGGTGGGAAGCAGCGGTTGATCAAGCAATCAGGAACAAGGCGGATTACGACCTTGAGAAGCGGCTCGAACTTGCCGATGGCGTAACGAAATATCTTCACGCGCTAGGACATCCTATTTTGGACGCTTCCGGCGACGTGGTGCAATTCATCGGTACTGTGAATGACATCACAGAGCGCAAACGCGCGGAAGCTTTGCTCCGGGGGGAAAAGCAGCTTCTCGAAATGATAGCTACCGGCGTTGCGCTGAAAGAAATCCTCAATGCCTTGTGCAGGATCATCGAGGAGCAAAGGCCGGGTACGCTCGCTTCGGTGCTGTTAATGGATCCTGATGGCATTCATCTCAACGTCGTTGCAGGGCCGAACTTGCCTGGCGATTGGACACGGCAGATGGAAAAACTGCCTATTGGACCATGTGCTGGTTCTTGCGGTACCGCGGCGTATCGAGGATCCCCCGTTATTGTCTCTGACATTGCTACAGATCCGCTTTGGGACGTCCCGGAGCATCGCGCTTCAGCACTCAAACACGGGCTGCACGCCTCATGGTCAAAACCAGTCCTTTCTTGGCAAGGGAAAGTTCTGGCGACCTTCTGCATGTATTATCGCGAATCTAGGAGCCCGACCTCGCAAGACTTGGAGCTGATCGAGCTGGCAAGCCACCTTACACGGGTTGCGATTGAACGTGATCGCGCCGAAGAAGCTCTACGTGCATCGGAGCAAATGGCCCGCAGTCACGTGGAGGTGATGATGCGCAGCTTGGATGTGCTCGCTACTGAAGCTGCGCCGGAAAAATTTATCGCAGAGATGCTTCGAACAATTGGTCAACGCTTGCATGCCCGCAGCGTACTGCTTTGGCTGCGCCATCCCGACGATGATTCGTTGCACTTGCGCCTGGCGATCGATGATGGACAACAAGTCCCGCCGCACGTGGACCATCCATTCGTTAAGGATCCGCAAGCCTGGAAAAGAAACCTTCCGTTTCAGGAGATGTTTTTTACCAAGGCTCCCGTGGTGTGTGACGACGTCGAACACGATCCCCGCTTCGGTGCAGAATTACGAGACTACATGAAGAGCAAAGGACGCAAGAAGTTCCTTGCAATTCCAATGTTTGTGCTTGGAGAGGTGCACGGTTTCATCGGTATTCAGCACACTGAAGAAAGAGCATATCGTCCTGAAGAGACCGAACTGGCACAGGCGCTTGCTCATCACGTAATGATTGCGACACATCAGGCCGAGCTCGGGGAGCAGCGGCGGCATGCCGTCGTGCTGGAGGAGCGCACTCGAATGGCACGCGATATTCATGATACCCTCGCGCAAGGATTTACCGGAGTCATTGTTCAACTGGACACTGCGGTCGAGGCCCTGCGAGATGAAGAGCCCGAAGCGGCGGCAACGCATATCCACCGAGCACGTGAGCTGGCCCGCGAAAGTCTGACCGAAGCGCGGCGTTCCGTGCATGCGCTACGCCCCCAGGCACTGGAAAAGGCCGGCTTTGCTGATGCTCTTAAGGCCATCATTACAAATACGACAGCCGGCACGTCGCTCCAGAGTGATTTTCAGCTCGAGGGCGAGCCGCGCAAGCTACAACCATCTGTCGAAGAAAACCTGCTTCACATCGGGCAGGAAGCCCTGACTAATGCTCTAAGACACGCGTGCGCGACGGCGTTTCAGGCGCGGCTCTCGTTCGATTCCGACGCCATCCGCCTGGAGCTTCGCGATAACGGCAAAGGGTTTATCCTCGATAAAGCAAACGGAGGTGGTATTGGATTGATCGGCATGAAGGAGCGCGCAGAGCAGATTGGCGCCACACTCGCGATAACAAGTGAGCCTGGGACGGGAACGACGATCATAGCTATTTCGCCTTCGAGCAGCCTGTAGCAAGATGAAAGCATCAGACGACAAGAAGAAACGGATTAGCGCGAAAAAGAAACCCATCCGCCTATTGATTGCGGACGATCACAGCGTGGTACGCGAAGGTCTCGTCTCGTTAGTGAAGCGTAAGTCGGATATCGTCGTAGTCGCCGAAGCGAGCAATGGTCGCGAAGCTGTCGATCTTTGGAAACAGCATCGCCCCGATGTCACGCTGCTCGACTTACGCATGCCTGAGTTGGATGGGGTGGGCGCGATTAAAGAACTCCGCGAGGTCGATCCAAACGCCCACATTGTGGTCCTGACCACTTATGATGGCGATGAGGACATCTATCGCGCCATCAAAGCGGGTGCGAAAGCGTATCTGTTAAAGGACACTGCGCGCGACGCGCTGGTGGATACGGTTCGCAGGGTGCACGCCGGTGAAACCTACCTACCGCCGCCGCTCGCTGCAAAGCTTGCCGAGCGTGTCAGCGGCACAGCACTAAGCCGGCGCGAAATGGAAGTGCTCCAGCGCATGGCGGCAGGCAAGAGTAACAAGGAAATCGGTGCCGAACTATTTATCAGCGACGGCACCGTGAAGACGCACGTCAAAGGCATTTTCACCAAACTCGACGTTGTCAGCCGCACCGAAGCCGTGGCGACCGCAACTCGGCGCGGTTTGATTCAACTCTGATCGAAGGCTACTGAAAGCGAGTTGCGAGAGGCAGATCGTCGCTCAAGCTGCCGACCGATTGCGCGGTGCGGCCTCATTAAACGCTATCAACTCTGCCAGACCGCAAACTCACCTAGCCTCTATGCGGCTGTCGTCTGCTGGCGTGCCGTTGAGGCGGGCTTCGTTTCAGCGACGTTGTGTGTGGAAGGTTCCGAGGAAAATAATGGGATAAGTCCCTCGACGAGGGTCGGATGAGTTAGTATTCCGTCGCGCAGCGCGGTATACGGCAGGCCTGCTAGCATTGCAATCTGCACGGAGGACAAGATTTCCCCTGCGCCTACGCCGAAGCCGGTGAATCCAAGAATGCGGTCGGTGTTAACCTCAACCAGTGCTTTCAGGAATCCGCGTGTTTCTGACAGTGTCGTCGCGCGCATGACCGCTGCCATCGGAATCTTGAACAAACGATAGGCTATCCCTCGCTCCTTGGCCTCCTTCTCACTTAGTCCGATGTGCGCCAATTCTGGGTCAGTGAACATGCAGTAGGGAATCAACCTGCCCGTCGTTACGCGTTTGCCGCCAGTGATGCTGTCATGGACGACGCGGAAATCATCCACGCTCACGTGAGTAAATTGCGGGCTGCCCGCTGCCTCGCCGATCGCCCAAACGCCGGGTGCAGTCGTTGCCAGCCGCTCATCTACTTTGATGTAACCGCGATCGGTCAACTCAATGCCGGCCAGTTCCAGTCCTATTCCTTCGGTGTTCGGAATCCGCCCAGCGGCGACCAGCAGATGACTGCCTTGTAGCGTTTTTTCCTGGCCACCGTGCTCAATCATGAGTGTTACTGACTGCCCTGATTTGCCCGATATACTTTCGACCTTAGTGTTCAGGACGAGGTTGATATCTTCGTCCTGAAAGAGCTGTTGAAACGCTTCCGAGACGTCGTCGTCTTCCCGATGCATAAGTCGATCGTTGCGATCGAGCACAGTCACTTTGCTCCCGAACCGGCGCGTGGCCTGAGCTAGCTCCAGCCCGACATAGCCGCCCCCAATGACAAGTAGATGGTCGGGTAACTGATCCAGTTCCAATGCTTCGATGTGTGTGAGTGGTTGCGCCTCATCAAGACCTGGAACTGATTGGCGCGCACCGCGAGTACCCGTGTTGATGATCACATTCCTTCCGCTGAGCAGCCGCGTTCTCCCATCAGGAAATATGGTTTCGATCGTTTTACGACTGACGAAATGACCCGACCCAAGAATGAATTCCGCGCCGCTCTTCTTGTAGTTATCGAGATAAACGTTATTCCAATGCGACACCATTCTGCGTTTGCGCTCACGTACGGCTCGCATGTCGACCGCGAAATTTCTCTTAGGTATCCCAAACTCTTCACTTCGGCGAAAGTAGGAGGCGACCTTTGCACTATGAATGACGTTCTTGCTCGGCAGACAAGCGATGTTCGGACATGAGCCACCTACATATTTGCGCTCGATCACTGCGACGCGTTGTCCTTTGCTGGCAAAAGTCCACGCGGCGACGGTTCCACCCGTTCCACTGCCAAGGATCACCAAGTCGTATTCTTCAACCTTATCGTTTTGTCCTGAAGAAGTATTTTGGGTCGTGCTCATGCCTTGTCCTTTCGGAAAGAACTAAGATTCATACATCGAATTCCCATCGTTAGCGGCTCCTAGGCGTCTAAGTCGTCCGTCATGCGCGGCGAAAACTTCAGATTCGACAGGCCCCAGTGCTTGTCGAGCGCGCTTAATTGCCCATTTGATCCGCCAGCTTGCGTAAGTACTAAGTTTCGAACCCTTTCCCAGATCAAATCGTCCGACTGCTTCC
>Ga0207693_10002965_pt1 | contig 14694 bp, 20 predicted proteins | sample LARL81metaG_FD_184347 | JGI IMG/M metagenome (GOLD analysis project Ga0207693, IMG submission 184347) | Corn, switchgrass and miscanthus rhizosphere microbial communities from Kellogg Biological Station, Michigan, USA - LAR L8-1 metaG... | ecosystem: Host-associated > Plants > Roots >...
CGTGGCTGGGGTTGCGACGCTCCTTGGCGCCGTTCAGGTAGACGTGCATCAAAGACCTCCGAGTTGCACGATGGTGAACGTATTCACGATGCCAGCCGTCGAAGCCGATGAATTTCTTGTCTCGACCGGTCCATGCAGCGGAATCAGCTCCGCGCCTGTCCTCGACCTCGATCCATTCGGGTTCGCGGTTGGAGATGGCGGCCTGCAACACCTCACCCTCAGTCGGAGGGAGGAGCATGGTGGGCCGCAGCGAGCGGTATTTGCGGGAGGGGAGCCAGTCCCAAGCGATGCGCCAGACGTGGCGCCAGGACGGGGCCTCGGGCGGGACGTCGCCGCGCCAGCCCCAGCATAGCGTCACCGACGCATCATAGAGATGGCTTGCGATCCCGCTTGTTCGACCGGCATAGAGCAGGCCGAACCAAAAGCGGATGATCAATGTCGTGCCTCCACGACGATGTCAGAAGATTGTGGGCTTATTTCGGACCTGAGAAATCAGGTCACGGCCTTATTTGTGGCCGATGTGGTGCCAGTGCTTGGCGACCTCAGCGAAGTTTGCTTCCTTGCGGAGCGCAGGACTGGACGAATGCTTCGCCTGCTCGATCTTCGCAGCCGGAATCGGCTTCCCCTCGGGAACACCGAGCTTCTTGTGCAGGAGTCCCTTATGGGACGGCTTGATCTCGATCGACATAGTTACCCCGTATGCAAAGACGGGCCGGTCACGAGGACCGGCCCGATCTCAATTCAGGTGCGCCCTATTACGGACGGACCACGCACACGACCTGGTGGCTGTAGCTTGCGCCCTTGACCAGAACCGCGTTGAAGTGGACCGCAACGTACTGGCCCTGCAACCCGGCGAGCAGGCCGAGCTGGAAGATGCGCGGCTTCGGGTTGCCCGTGCCGCCATCGATGAAGGGCATCTCAACCGCGTCCTCGGTCACGATGACCGCGAAGTAGTTCTTGAGGCCCGCAGCAGGAGCCGAGAAGCCGTAGGCGCTCGCCGTCGAGGACGGGATGAACTTGTCCGGGATCAGCGGCAGGATGCCGGCCTGGGTGTTGATCGCCTTGACCTTCACGCCAGCGGTGACTTCCATCTCCGACAGGTCGATGCGCTGGGCCTTGGCCTCGCGATCGATGTAGTCGCCCAGGATGGGGTTGAGGTAGATGGCGGTCGGGTTGACCTCGAAGTCGGTGCGAGCGACCATGCCAGCAACGGCAGCCTTCAGACCGTCGACAATCGACGCGCCATTGGCGATCGTCGAAGTGGCGAGAATCTGGTTGAGGATGCCCATGTACTGGGTGGTGGTCGGGGCGTTCAGCGCGGTGTCGTTACCGTTCCAAACAGCCGCGGCCTCCAGCTTGAGGATCGCGTTCACGGCGTCCTGGATGTCCTTGGACTCCAGGCCGGTGTACTGACCCTGCTGGCGGGTGACGTCGATGTCGAACAGCGACAGGTTGGTCTGGTTGGTCAGACACTTGATGAAGCACGCCTGCTCGATGCGGGTCGGACCCGAAGCAGTCGTGGTGATCACGCGCGGATCGGACCAGACAGCGGTGCCGATGGCGGTCTGCTCGAAGTAGCGATGCGGATGACCCGTCGCCGGCTTCGCCTTGAAGCGCTGGAGCGCAGGACCCGAGCGAACGACGCAGTCGTAAATCTCGGATTCGTAGCGGTTGACTTCGAGCGAGCCGTTGCCCATGAAGTCGGCAGCGGCAGACATCTGCTTGATCTTCTGGAGCGCTTCGCTGCCATCCGTGAAGGCGCCCTGGAAATTACCAGTCATGAGAGCAAATTCCTTTCGTGTCGGCGCCACGGAGTGACGGCGAGCAAAAAGTTGTGGTTGAAAGAGACCGGCGCGGACTTGAAATTTGGTCCGCGCCGTTATTCGGTGACGCGATTAGTCAATCGCGCCCATGTTGGCGAGAGCGGTCTTGAGCGACCACCGCTGGTCCTGGGTCAGACCCGACTCGGCGAAAGCCTTGTCCAGCTTGCCGATTTCGAGCTTGGCGCCATCGCCAGGAAGCTCGACGCCAGCCTTGGCGAGCAGCTTCATCGCGGAGGGAGCCAGCGACTTGCGCTTCGGCGCATTCGCAGCTTCCTCAGCCTTACGCTGAGCCTCAGCCTTCACGTCGGCGATCTTGGTCTCGGCCGCCGCCTTGGCGTCCTCGACTTCCTTCGCAGCCGCAGCCTTCACCTCGGCGATCTGCGCCTCGGTTTCGGTCTTGACAGCCGCAACGGCCTTCTCGACCTCGGCCTTCACGTCGACCGCAGCAGCGGCCTGCATGTCGGCAGCGGTCGCATAGAAGCGATCGTAGGTCGCCGGGAGAACGCCCTTCGCGGCGGCGGCGCGGAGATCGCCCGCCATGTCGCGGAGGACCGCAGCGTGACCGCGAGTCGGGTGACCGCCGATGCCAGCGGCATCCATGTGGTCAGCAGCCTTCTCCAGCTCATTCGCGTGCTTCTCGACCTTGGCGAGATGGTTGGCGGCCTCGATCTTCGGGGCCTGCTCCAGCGCCTCGATCTTGGTAGCCTGAGCGGCAATCGCCTCGGTCAGGGGCTTGAGAGCAGCATCGAGATGCTGCTTCAATTCAGTAGCGTCCATGTCTAAAATTCCTTCGTTTACACCCTGCTGGGCGGAAATTGAGGTTGTCTTATAGGCGGCCTTGTTCTTCAGCAGAATGGCGGCGCCCGTGAAAACACAATCGAAGATCGGAATAGGGTCGGCCTTCGGATCGGTGGTCATCAGCTCCCGAGCTTCAAAGCTCATGCCGAGAGCGTTCTTGTTGGCCTTGATCTGCTGCGCGACTTCTGGGAAGTCGGCGGCATAGATGAAGCCTCTGACGTTGATGACCTTCCCCTTCGAGTCGGCACCAATCTCAGCTCCGGTGATCACACCGATCTTGGCCTGCGGGTCATGCCCGTCCCAATTCGGCTGATAGTCGACCGCCATGCCCAGGAGCGAGTCCAGGGCCTTTTCGGCGGCTTCCATCGTGATCATGACACGACTGCCGTTGCTGCCATCGGGGGCAGCGTCACTCGGCTCATCGATCCGGGTCAGGACCCCGCTGAACGGCATCTTGTTGGGATGCTTCTCAGTCGGGATGTCGAGCGATCGCGCCTGCATCGAGACGGCGGCGAGCGTAGTCGCTTCGGCGGACACCTTACGTGCCTCCCATTTGTTGCATACGCAATCAGGCTCGATATGGCCTTCGACCAGGTCGCAGGCATGAGCGCGAGCGTGAAACATCACGCAGTTCCCGCAGTGCTTCTCGTCGTCACCCTTACGGTAATCGACCGACGCCTGGGAAACCTTGTCCATTGACTTACGAGACGGCTTCGACGATGGCCTCGCGCAGCTCGTCCGAGATCATGTCCTCGTTCTGCTTGATGGCATGGCGCAGCTCGCCCATGGCGATCTGCATGCGTTGCAGGAAGGAATGCAGCTCGGGCTGAGCAGCGACACCGGGCAGCCACTTGGTCAGTGCGACCGAGAGCTTGCCGGCATCCTCGTACATGCGACCGCAGGCGACCAAGGTCGCGGCGATCGACTGCATGGGGTTAGACGACACGTCGGCGGAGACGACAACGTCGGCGACCTCGGGGAGGAGGTTATCCTCCATCGGCATGTCGTCCGCATCGATCGCGTCGGCATCATCCGATTCGACCGTAGCGTACTCAGGATTGACCATCTCGGTGCCGTCCAGCATCTCCAAGGCCGGGGCCTCGGTGACTTCCAGGCCAGCCGGAGAAGTGTCGATCTTCTCCGCAGCCGGCTTGGCTTTGTTCTTCTTCGCCATCGTCTTTGCCTCCGATGATTCAGATTACGCGAACAGGACCAGGTCGAACGTGCCGGCCGACAGGGTGTTGGCGGCGAGGCGCGGATTCAGCACCACGTCGAAGCTGTTTGCGGTCTTGTTGTTGACGTACCAGGTCGCGTCCTGACCGGGGTTGACAACCACGGTGAACTCGGCGGGGAGCTGCTTGTCGAGCGTGACAGTGGTGGTCACGGCCTGACCTGCACCGCCGCCAGCCAGATTCGCAACCGAGCTGAGCTTGGCGAACAGAATCTTGCCCGAATCGACGAGACCTTTGCCGACAGTACCGGCAACGGGGTCAACAACAGTAAGAGTGTGAACAGGAAGCGGCATAGGATTAGCCTTTCGAGTTGGATTTCTTGGCGGCGGGCTTCTTCCCACCACCCAAATTCTTGTCCATGACCTGGCTGGCGCCGCGCGCCGCCCACAGGGCGATCTGCCAATCGGCGAAAGTCAAATCAGCCCACTCGTTATCCAATGGGTCCTCGCCGAACCGGGCGCGGATTTGGTTGGGAGTGATCGAGTTAGACTTGTAACGAAGATCGTGAATGCGGGCCGTCGCCAGCTCGTCCTCGCGGTCAAGGCCGCGGAAGCGGAAACAGAGCTGCGAGAAGCCGAGCTTCTTCTGAATGCAATGGCGTGTCAGCGCCTTGGCGACATCATGCGCGGTCGGCTTGATCACCTGATTCCAGTCGCGATCCTGCGAGACCTCGGCGGTGTCGCGGTTGACGTCGCGCTCGATGCCGAAGTTCTGCGGCGACAGATCGAACGCCGTCGCCAGCTCGCGTTGCAGCATCTCCTGGTATTTCAGGTAGAGGCCGTTGTCGCCTTCCGGATAGAACCGGTGAACCGACATGCCTGGCGACTTGCCGTCAGCGGAGATGTGCGAGGCAAACATCGGCACCTGGCCGTTGCCCTCAACCTCATTGCGCCAGAACGAACGCATCGCCATCAACTGATCCTGGGGGATACCAGGAAAGTCGAGACCAATCGAAGGACGCTGGTTGCCGGCGACGTTACCGGCGAATTTGCCGACCGAGAGCAGTCGTCCGATCGTGTCGAACGCGATCTCAAGCGGAGCGTATCCGAACGGCGTTGCCGACGACGGATTCGGCCGCATATACAGCAGCTCGTTGTCGAGAAGCTGAACCGTCTGGCCGCCGCCGAACTCGGAACCGTATCCCACTGTCTGCGCGTAGCGCGGCGTGCCGGGATCGCCATCCCATTCGGCGTACATCTGGATCGAAAGAGCGTCGACCGGCCACATCCACAGCGGACGATCCGGGTCGCCGCCAATCTGGGTTTCGAGCGCGCCGGCACAAACCATCCGATCTTCCAAGAAAATCTCAAGCAGCGCTTGGAAGTCGTCGGTCTCGTTCGGGTTCTCGAAGCAGCGGTAGACGATCTCGGCCTGCCGCTCCAGCTCCGAGTTCCATTCAATATCGCGGATGGGAACGATCTCCCACTCCAGCATCTTGATCGGATTCTTGATCGCGTTGATGGCGCGACGAGCGTGCGGCGTGCGCGAGAAGTAGCGCAAATTCCGGGGCGTCGCCTTGTAGACGATGCCGTTGATGTTGTTGATCCGCCCGATCTGGGTGAGAGACGGGAAGATGATCGAGTCGCGCTTCGGCTCGTCCGGCCGGCGACCGAGGCGCGGAGCGCTGCGGCCCCTGATGAAGTCAAGGAGACCCATGTCCACGCCTCAAATTCAGTTGCAGAGAAACGGCTCCACGCAAACCGGAGCAGCCGGCTGACGAGGCCGGATCATCCAATGGTGGTGATGTGTCCGATGATGCCGGTGATGCGGATGAACGTGCCGCAGACCGTTATGGAACTGCACATGCGGAGCGACGTGCGGCTTGTGAGCGGGCTTCGCCGGGACTGGCTCCACAGGCTCGGGACCATTGTGCGGAATCTGGTCCTGCGGAACAAGCTCTGTCACAATGACGAGCTTCGGCCGATGCAGCTCGCTGTAGTAGGTCAGGCCAGCGAGCATCGCTACCGTAAGAGCGAGACCAAGAGCGGCGCCACGCCAATCGCGGCGCCGCTTATGGTGATGGTGGTGGCTCACGATTAGAGCGCGTCGCGGGCAGCGGCGAGCTGGGTATTGGCCTGCGCGTCCTGCGAGTTGGTGATGACGTTGGTCACCAGATCGTTGAGGACGTGGTAAGCCTCGTTGAGCTTCTGCCAAGCGACCTCGACAACGCCGCGAACGTCGTAACCGGCAGCCGCGCCAACCGCGAGGTCGGACGGGGTGAAGCCGAACTGGACGATGTCGCCGACCGAGCCGTTCGCAGCCGAGTTGGCGGCGAGGGTGACGGTGGCGTTGGAGACCGAAGCAACGTGGCCGAGCAGAGCATTGCCAGTCACGTCCCACACCGGCATGCCGGCGATGACCCACGCCGGAGCATTCGCCGACAGGGTGAAGGTGGTGGCGGCGGTCGACGGAGCCGAAGAACCGACAACGAGCTGGCCGGCCGGGAGACCGGTGTCCTTCATCGACGTGATCATGTCGAGGGAGAACATCTGCTTGATGTAAGTGCGCGGAGTAGTCATCAGGAAAATTCCTTCTGGTTACAGAATGAGTGGAGCGGCGCTCCGTGCGCCGCATAAAATTCAGTGCTTGATCTCGCCGTGAGGACGCCGGATCACGCCATCCGCTTCACGAATAGCCTGACCCTCGTTGCCGGTGCGCTTGAGCACACTGTTTGCAACATCGGCCCACTGGCGCTGCGTCGCCGGAGTATCGGCGGCCTTGTCGTGGCGTTGTGCGTCAGCAGGACTCCACGGCATCCGTCGCTCCCGCTATCGCTGTTCGCACGCTGTTAGCAGTGCAAGTACGTCGTCCTGACTCTCGCGCACGGCCTGAGACTTGCCGTTGCCTTCGTCGATGACCGCCCGCGCTACAGGAGCGTGCATTCCCTTGATCGGCCTGCTGACCTGGACGATCTGCGAGATCATCACATCGACCGGAGCGCCGCTCGTATCGGTCAATCTGATCATCCCGTGGCAGTGATCCTCGCCGTGGAGCATCGATCCCAATACTGGAACCGAAATGAACAGCAGCAGCACCACTGCGAAAATCTTATTCATGGCTGCTGATCGAGCTGCACCGAGCGAACCTTGCCGCCCGTGTTCTTGTCGAAGTCCATGGCGATCTTGACCGCCTGCCGCGCGGACTTGCCGCAACGCATGGCGACCAGTGCCGGAAGCCGGCCGCTACCGATGGCGTAATACTTCGCCTCGGTTTCGACCCAGCCCGCCGACTCAAGGATTTTCACCTTGCCGTCCGGGCTTATGACGATGCACTCGAAGATGTCGTCCTTCGACGACGTCTTGATATTGAGCTTGTCCGGGTTCTTCTCCAGCTCGCGGAGACACTTCTGTATCTTCGCGAGCGTGCCAGCGAACCCGATCAGCGTGCCGTTCGGCAGCTTGAATACCTTGCAGACATCGCCGGGATCGATCGTGTCGTCATCCGACACACGAGTATCACCAGCGAGGATACCTGCCCGATACGCTACCGTGGTCATGGACGCCCCTCATTAGGCAGGAGCGCCGTCTTTGCAGATCACGAACAGCGGGGTCATCATGTTGACGAAGCCGACGGCGTGGTCGCCAGGGGTGATGACCAGCTCGGAGAGACCGAGAACCTTGCCGTCCTTATCGTAAACGGGACCACCGGAATTACCCGACGCGATCGTCGCGTCAATCGGCGTGAGCATCTTGCCGTCCATGACGCGAGCAACACCGCCGACCCTACCCCACGTATGGACGAACTGAACGCCCAGTGGGTTACCGACGATCTCGATTGGCTCGCCGATCACCGGAGCGCGGCAAGCAGGCTCAGCAGACTTCATGCCTTCCGGGAGATTGGTCTCGACATGCAGCAGAGCGAGATCGTTCTTGGCCTCAGTCTTGACAACGGTGGCGTTGAATTTCTCGGCAGCGACACCATTACGATCGAGCGTGATCCTGATCTTTTTCGCACCCTCGACGACATGCAGATCGGTGATCACCAGGCCCTTGCCGACATAGACACCGGAGCCAGTCATAACAGCGACCTTGCCATTCTTCTGCGGAGCAGCCGCTTCGATGAGCACGTCGGCGCTCGGGCCAGTCGGGACCGCGGATGCGATCTCTTTCTGGGCCTGCGCCAGGTCGTTACCGAGTTGTTCGGAGACGGCCGGAGGAACGCTTGGCGTATTCGGCTCGTCGCCGCCACCGACTTGCGCCAGAGCGGGAGCAGCCAATACAGACAGAACAGCGAGTGCAGCAAACAACTTCCGCATCAGGTGCCTCCATAGCGGTTTGTTGTGGACGAAAGAAAACGGCGGAGCCGGTTGAGCCGTCGAAACGCGCCTTCCCCCGGTCTAGGCTGATCACATTGCGTCCAGTTGGACACATCCGCCGCGCGGCGGGCGCTGGGAGGCAACAGCATCCCGCGTAGGGCGCGCACCGGTGCGGCGCCGGTGTAGCGCCCGACACAAACGAGTGGCTGTGGGTCGCACAGGACCCTTAAACCGCCAGCCATGCGGTCATTGACGCTGGTGGTGGAACGCACCTTTAGAGCGCCCAGCAGCGCTCCCCACTATGGGTGTTTGTACGGTACGGCTAAGCGGCTAGTCTGGCCGGCTCAGTTGGTCCGCTCACCGGAGCGGGAGTCCCCTCCGGTGGCATGTTCTTGAAAACGCGATCAGCAAAAGCCCAAGCGCCATTAAGCTCGCGCAGGCTTTCATCATCGATGTCGAGCGAGAACGCCTCAACGCATTCGGCGAGACGACTTGCAGCTTCGTGAAGCTGATGGCGATAGTCGACGTTCGAGCAGGTCCGTGCGGCCTCTCGCAGTTTCCGTAGGAACGTCATGAAGTGTTACGCGGCGGTAGTATTGACAGTCGCGGCAGCAACCGCAGCCGGAGCCGGCGACGGCGACTGCGCAGCAGCGGTAGCAGCGGTCGCGACCGCGGCCTGCGCCTGCTTCACCGCGACATAGCCCTGCACCACGGCGGCGGTGTCGTTCTTGCCAGCCTTGGTGGCGTTGGCGAAAGCGTTGATGCCGATAACCGCGATGTTCGCAGCCTGGATCGCCGCCTCGACGGTCGGGTTGATCACGCCGACAGTCTTGATCAGGTTGGCAACCATCTGCACGTCGGCAGCGATGGCGGGAGCCTGGTTGGAAACCCAACGCAGAGCGGCGTGGATGTCGGCCTCGACCACAGCGGCTTCGGTCTTGATCTTCGCGATCAGACCCAGAACATCTTCCTCAGTGGTCTTGAAGAAGTGCTCGATGTCAGTGTACCAAGTCATGGTCTTTGCCTCCGAAAACAAAAAAGCCGCCGAGGCGGCTGGTGAACACCCGTGGGGACGGGATTTACTTGACTGCTTGCGACTGAGCTTCCTTGGCGGCAGCGTCGAGCTTCGCTTGCAGAATTACAGTGAGGTCGTGCAGCATCGCGTGACCGTAGGTCCGCATCCACTGCCAGCCGAGGCCAGCGAGAGCGACGCCAACTCCGACCGCGAGTTCAACGAACTCGTGGCTGTTGCCAGACGAGAGCAGACCGTGACTGACCAGAACGCTACCGAGCGAAACAGCGCCAGCGCGAACCAAATCCCCGGCAAGCATGGCGAGCAGCTTGTCCATGGGAGTCTCCTGATTAGAAATGCGAGAATCGCTTCTGGTTCGCCTCGTATGCCGCCAGTTGCGAGCGAACGTCGGCGACCAACTGTTTGGCGTGCGGCAGCTCAGCGTCGACCACAGCCACAAGGCGTTGCACGGTGTCAGTCAACTGCTTGACGGTCGCCATTTGCGCCTCAACCACGCCGAGCAAGTGCTCGCTATTGGTGATGATGGCGTTGATCTTCGCCGGGTCCAGACCCTCGAAGCGCAGCGCGAAATCCTCAATGGACATAGTGGACCTCCGCGAAAGCGCTCGACAGATTGAGCGAGTCTGATGGCGTCAACAGGTTGGCCGGAGCAGCGAGAGGATGCGGGTAAAGGCCGCAGACCTCCTTGGCGCGCTCGATCAGATCGGAGCAGAACCAGCGCGATTCATCTCGCCAGTTGCGATCCGGAATGAATGGCACGGCGAAATCGGCAACGCCGATCCAATCGTAGGGCTTGCCGAGCTGGTCTTTCAGGAACTCCCAGAACTTGGCGTCCTGGTCGAACGTGGTCGGCAGCGTTACGCGAGCAACCCTCTTGAACTCACGATAGTCAGGCTTGCGGATGGAAACTCCACCACTAAGTCGGGCGCCAAGCAGATAACCGGCCGGGAACCGATCAGTGCAAACGACATCGACATGGGTGGGCCAGCCGTGGCTGAAATACTCGATGACTGGGTCCTCGAATGAGCCGTCGTTGACGTATTGCAACGTGATCGGCATCACTCGAATCCGTCTGTCATATACCCCATGAAGGCAACGACGCCGGCAAGGATGCCAGCAATCCCAGACAGAGCACTGCACCAGGCGAACCAGTAGTCGGAAGCTGCCCAGACAGAGCCGGGAGTTACATGGATGACGCACCCGTAAGAGAACGCGAGCAGCGCCACAGCGAGAGCGGCGATGGCATGAATCTTATTCAAGTCACGCCTTCTGGAGCTGCTTGAGTTCAGCGAACACCAGGTCTTGCGCCAAGCCCCAGTCATCGGGGTGCGGCGCTTCGATCTGGACGTAGCGGACCCAGGTCTTGCCGTTGTTGCCGAGATACCACTTACCATCGTAGAGGCTATGGCCGGCCGGCACATGCGGCGGAACATCGAGCGGCAGCGCGTAGCAGCCGAGACCGAATGTCTGCCAGCACTTCGGGTTGTAGATGATCAGGGCGCGCTTCACGTTGTCGGAAATCGAGGTGTGCTTGCCCCACTCCGAACCCTGGAAGCCGCCGATGAAGTCGACTTCGGTGCCGGCCTGCTTCAGCGAGTGGACGATGTCGCCCAGCTCGTTGTCGCCGAGGCTGTCACCGACAGCAGCGATCTTGGCGCCGCGCTTCTTGGCGGCGTGCAGATCGTTGAAAATGTTCTGGACCTGATACCAATTGTAAACGCTGTTGAGCGTATTGATACCAGCCTTCTTGCAGCGCGCGGCCAGATAGTCCTCGCCGCCGCCGCTTGCCGCGGCGCGATCGATCGAATCGCCGCCCATACCGTAGGAGATGGAGACGCAGACTTCGGTCATGATCGCCTCATACCAGACGGAAATGTGGGCCGACCTGGATCGCAGCAGTGCGCAGCGTGTCCAGGCTCTTGAAGTATTCCTGCGCCGTCTTGAACAGCGCCGGGATTTGGAACGGGTTGGTCGCGACCGACTTGATCACGTTCCACAGATTGGCGCTGCCGCTCTCATCGAGCGCGTCGGTCACGGCTGGAGGCAGATTGTCCTCGGCACCGTCTGACACCGAGCGCATCACCGCGAACGGAATGTTGCGCTCCTTGGCGAATTGCGCGACGGCGTAGCTCTCGTCGTCGATCACCCAGCATTTGGTGTGCTCGAACAGACGATTGCGCTCCTGGATCGTGTTGGCGGTATTGAACTCGCCAGTCGACCAGTAGTGCCGCTCGTAGGCGTGCGTGGCATCGAATAGGCGCTTGAGCCAGTCCGGATCGGCCTGGTAGGTCGCCTGCGGCGTCACCACGTAGTTCGCCAGGAACACCTGGCCGATGTGCGCCTGGAAGGCGAGGCCGCCGCAGAGGCCGAATGAGATGATGCCGGTGCAGCTATCGCCGACATTCTTGTGCAAGTCCTCGACCGTCTGCTTGCCAGTGAGCACAAGCGCGTCCGGCGCAGCATACGCCTTGGCGAGCTTGTATTCAGAAGTCATGCCGGTCTTGATGCACAACGTCATTCCGCTGATCTCCGTGACAGCACGTCATCGAGGTCGACACCGACCGCCGCAGCTACACGGCGCAGCAGCTCCATCTTCTCGTCGATCTCGCAGTCCGGTTCGTTGTTGCGTTCGTCGTAGAGCTTGGCGCGCTGGAGCAGTTCTTTCATCTCCATGACCTGACGCTTCAGGTCATCGAACTCCTCGCGCGTGACGCCCAAGGTAAAAGAGGTCGACACTCCAGAGGTCTGCTGCCCTGGAGTGATCGGCCCTGTCGGAATAGTAGGGATGACATACGGAAACCACGGCTTCGGCTCCCATTGGTCGCGATAGAAATCACCGACCATGGAGACGACGCACATGGGTTGATCCTTGAATGGAAAGCGGCCCGCTCTACACAGGGCAGAGGGGCCGCGATCCGGGCAATCACTCGGTACTGAAAACTCTATGCAGCGGCCTTGAATAATCCGGCGTGCGGATCATTCGCGTCGCGCAAGTAGGCAGTCGCTTCGAGACAGTATTTCTCGAAGAAAGATTCGGTCATCCAGCAGAGGCGACCCCACGAGATGATGCCGATCAGACCATCGCAGCGGAACAGAACCGCCACGAAGTGATATTCCTTGGTGTCCTTGGCGCCTGAAACAGGCTCCCAGATTTTGTTGTAGCCGAACTGTGTCGCAACACTGTCCGGAAGTCTCACGCCGATGCCGGTCGCACCGAACAGCGAGGTGCAGAGCAGGACGTGTTGCAGGTTCGGCCGGGACCAGAACGAACCTTCGATCGAGCGGTACGCGACAATCTTGTGCCGCGTCGCGGTTGCGTCGCGGAAGCCGACATGCTGCCAGTACGAGCCACCGCGCATCATATCGATGCCGGGATCGTGCAGCGGATAGCCGGTCAGCGCACCGTAGTCCTGCTTGGCGTCGAGGTCAGTGAAGCGGACAGGCTTGCCTGCGACCGCAGCCCAGTACATCTCAGTGTGCATCGGGCCGGCGATGCCGCAGTCACCGCAGTCACGGTTGCCGAGCATGCCCCAGCCATCGGCCGGGATCAGATCAGGGTTGCCGATGTTCTTAGGAACGTCGGGCAGTCCCGACGTCACCGGAACCGGCGATGCGTGCATCGCTGGCGGAGACGGGAGCAGACCGGTGCAATGCAACATCGGCCTCTCCACAAAAATCGATCGGGGCCTCCACAAAAATCGATCGGGGCCTGACGGTTACTAGCCGTCAGGGAAAATCCCGACCAAAGCTAATCGAAATGGCACCGGAGCCTGGACTTGAACCAGGACCGCACGGAGTTGGAGGCCGGCAGGCTTCGTTACAACACACCGATGTGTTGTTTAGCGCCAGCTCAGTAGTGTGCCGCCGTCGATTATGGTCTCAGTCGACATGGCAAGCTCCGTAAATCCGCGATCCATTTTTCGACCTCGCGTGCGTCTTGAGGGACGCGATGGTCAAGGGAAGGACCCACCCTATCGGCCGAAGCCGGTTGTAGGTGAAGGGGCGTGCCTGTAGTGGCACAGGCCCCTCTTGAAAACGCAATTCGTCAGATTGATCGCGGGTATACCCGATTTGCCACCCTTTTGTCAACCCCATTATCCGCATCTACACACGATTTTTTGCGATACGTAGCAAAATCAAGAGGTTACAGCTTGCGTCAGGCTGCCACAGCAGAGAAACTTACGCCCCTGGTCAATGCCCGGTACCCTGCGGAGGCCGCGTCGACCCGGTCGTCATGGTTCCCGTTGGGGAACCGGGCGAACTCATCGACGAACTTCTCATTCCAATCCCCGGCGACGAGCTTGACGAAGCCGTGCTCGCATTGCGCCGCCAACGGCTCTGCCCGTTTCTCCTTCGAGCCGGTGTCACGCTCGGTGAAGGCATTGTAGCCTTGCAGGAGACCGACGAAGTAATGCGCTTGGAACTTGCCGGCGCTGCCAACGTCCTGCGGGATGCGGATACGGACGTTGGTGCCGTCGAGGATCGCCGTGGAGACCACCTTGCGCTCCAGATCGGCGGCCCCGAACCGGCCGCGAACCTCGTCGATGATGTAGATGACGTGGGTGATCGGGTCGCGGCCCATCAGCAAACCGACCGAGTAGTCGGCGTCGAAATTAGCACCACCGACCTCAGTGCCGGCGAAGTCCCAAGCCCGCACCAGCTCCAGGTTCGGCGGAAGAATCCGCACCGGATTGTTGAACCAGGAGACCTTGAACATGCCGCCTTCACGCGCGGTGGGGCGTTGTTGATATTGCCCTGCCGCGGCATGGCTGGTCATCTCGCGGGTGAGATCGCGCAGCACCGCGAGCGGGAAGCGCGACGGCCACAACAGCTCGCCTTCCGTGCGCTTGTCCTCCCACGGCTCGCCGATGCGCGGCCCGATGTCGGTGCCAGCGCTCGTGTCCGACTTGCGGGTGACTTGCTGCTTGGGATTCGGGTTCTTGACGAACACGAATGGATGCTTGCGCTCATACTCGGCCGGCAGGCAGACGTGGACGCCGTTGAACTCGCGCGCCAGGATGAAGCCGACAAGATCGTTTTCGTGCGAGCGTTGCATGGCGATGATGAACATCGAGCCGAGTTGGCGATTGTCCAGTCGGCTCTGGAGCGCGTCTGTCCAGGCATAGAGCACCTTGGCGCGGTCGGCTTCCGGGGAATCGCTACCCAGGTTGTGTGCGTCGTCGATGCCGATCAGGTCGGCGCCGAAGCCCGTGAGCTTGCCGGCGAACGACAGCGCTTGCCGCGAGCCGCCACGGTTGTTGGAGAATTTCTCGATGCGGGCATACTTGAGCTTGAACCGATCGCCCCAGCGCGCCTGATACCAATCGGACTCGATGAGCGATTGACACTTGATCGAGTCACGATTGGACAGCTCCTGGTCGTAGGAGATGAACGCCGTGCGGACACCGGCACCACGCCAGGCATTGCGCTGCACGAAGATGCCCTTGCGCTGGTCGGCGATTGGGATCGGCTGGGTCCACAGATAGGCCGGCATGAACACGTTGATGCCGATCGACTTCATGTGCCGAGGAGGCATCGTGAAGATGAGCGGCC
>Ga0207693_10002966_pt1 | contig 14693 bp, 18 predicted proteins | sample LARL81metaG_FD_184347 | JGI IMG/M metagenome (GOLD analysis project Ga0207693, IMG submission 184347) | Corn, switchgrass and miscanthus rhizosphere microbial communities from Kellogg Biological Station, Michigan, USA - LAR L8-1 metaG... | ecosystem: Host-associated > Plants > Roots >...
CTGCGTCTAGCCCTTGGCGCGCTTTTTCTCGCCCATGGATCGCTCAAATTGCTGGTGTTTAAACCGGCGGGGACTGCCGCATATTTTCGTTCATTGGGGCTGCCTGGCTTCATCGGCTATTTGACCATCGCCGCGGAGTTGGGCGGCGGCACGCTGCTCATCCTCGGAATAGCTACGAGCCTTGTGTCGCTCGCCCTTATTCCACTCATAATTGGCACGATCTTCATGGTGCACGGCTCGAAAGGATGGATGTTCAGCAATGAAGGCGGTGGTTGGGAGTTTCCGGCTTTCTGGGCCGCCACGTTGCTGGTGCAAGCCCTGCTCGGCAGCGGCGCGTTTTCGCTTGGTCCTGCGGCAGGACTTGGCTGGCTCTGACCCCGGCTGATCACCCAGAGGCGTCTGGTTGGACAAATTCCGCGCCCGCTGAAATGATCCCGGAATATTTCGGGAGCCCTTCGCCATGCTGTTCGGTCCCTGCGCGCAAGATGCGGCCGCGTCCTTTCTGCCGGCGGCCGGTTCGCTCTGCGCCGGCGGCGCCGGCTTCGTCACCGCCATGATGGCGACGCTCGCCGCCAATGGACGCACCGCGCCGGCCAAGACCTTGCGCGGCGAGGTGCCGGCGGTCGACCGGCTGGCGGTGCGCATGGTCACCGACAATATCGTCATCCAGTTCCTGCCGAACGAAACGCGCGACGGCCTCACCATCGAGCGCAAGAGCGGCAACACCCACCCCGACAAGCCGCCGCGCACCATCCTCAACGGCGAATGGGGCCTGGCCATGCAGGCGCAGTCGTTTCGGGGCACGCAAGAGCGCAACGTGATGGTCGATTTCGGCTACACGCCGGAAGTCCTGCTCAACAACATGGAAATCCTCAAGGTCGACCCCTCGCATTACGACGCCATCGTGCTCAGCCACGGCCATTACGATCATTTCGGCGGCATGGTCGGCTTCCTCAAAGCCACCAAAGGCAAGCTCAAGAGCAAGCTGCCGTTTTACGTCGGCGGCGAGGACTGCTTCTGCCTGCGCCGCAACCCGGGCGGCAATTTCGGCGCGCTCGACCGCCAGGCAATCCTCGAGGCCGGGCTCACGCTGATGATGGCCTCCGAGCCGGCGATCGTCGCCGACCACGCTTTCACCACCGGCCGCATCGGCCAGACCTCGTTCGAAAAGCCGTTGCGGGCGACCGACGAGATCGTCGGCATCTTCGACGGCTTCGGCTGCTTCCCCGAAAAAATGCCGGCGGAGAAGAATACCGGCGGCTACATCCCGGACGATTTCGAGCACGAGCTCGCCACCGTCTACCGCGTCAAGGACAGAGGCCTGGTGGTGCTCACCTCGTGCAGCCATCGCGGCGTCATCAACACCGTGCGCCAGGCGATCGCCGCCTCCGGGATCGACAAGGTGCTGGCCGTGATCGGCGGCTTCCACGTGGTGCCGCCGCTCGGCGACGACTACATCCGCTCGACCATCGAGGAATTCCGCCAGATCGATCCGGATTATCTGATCACCGCGCATTGCACCGGCGACCGCTTCTACGACCTGGCGCGTGCGGCGCTCGGCGACAAGGTGATCCATTCCGCGGTCGGCATGCGCTTCGTGTTCGGCGGCTAGCGCGCCACAGGGCCTAGTGCAGGGCGGGGGGCATGCCTGATCCAGCCCGTTGGCGGCGACGCGCGCCGTCCCGTCAAGGCCATCAATCCCACCGCTAAGTGCCGAAATCCCAGGGTTAAATGCCGAAAGTGAACTTTTGGGGCGTTTCAGCATTGACACCCCGATCGCCAAAGGAGCGTCCATGGCACAGGCACGAACCCGCCGCGACCAGCCGCCACGGCACGGTGTCGGATCGACCGCGGCCGAGATAATCAAAACCTATATTCGGCTGATAATCACCGAAGCGCGGCTGTTGCGAACGGAGATGGGCAAGAAACTGGGGGTTGTCGGGCTCGGCCTCGCTCTTGCCGCCGCCGGCGTCGTCCTCTTGATAATGGCGCTGGTCCTCATTTTCGTGGCGGCGATCAGCGCCCTCATCGATCATGGTTTCGGTCTCACCGGCGCCACACTGATCGTTTTCGGCGCGGTGGCGATCGCCGGGATCGGGTGTTTGTGGTTTGGGATCAGGCAGCTTCAGTTCGACAACCTGATGCCGAAGAAGACAATCAAGCAAGTGCAAAAAGACTTTGAATCCATCGCCCCGGAGGCGAATTGACGATGACTGACAGAACCAATTCGCTCAGTCTTCGCGCCGACCGCACCCGAAATCATCTGTCGGACCTGATGGACGACCTGCAGGATCAGATTACTCCGGCCGAGCTCGTCAATCAGCTGGTCGGCCAAGGTTTAAACCGCGGTCCCGGCATCGCGCAAACAATCGCCGCGCAGGTAAGCAAGAATCCTCTCGCCTGTATGTTGATCGTGGCCGGCGTCGGGTGGCTGATGCTGTCGGATCGCATCGAGAGAAATCCTCGCGCTAAACGGAAAAAACAAGCCGCCAATCGCGCCGCACGTTCTGCCAAACAACGCCCGGCACGGCACAAGAGGGCTGCCTAGAGGCCGGGACGATGGCGACGCATAGTGCCCCGTCTCGTGCCGGCAGAAGCCAGCCCTGGTGGGCGACAGCGTTGACCGCGGGGCTGCTGGCCATCGGGTTTCGACGCACCGAACGAAAGCCGAAAGCCAAAAGCATCGAGAAGAAGGCCGAGCGGGGCTGGCGCGAGATCGCCCGCGTGCTCTATGGCAACGTCTCCGAGCATCGGGTTACCGCGATTGCGGCGGGCGTCACCTATTTTGCCCTGCTCGCCATGTTTCCGTTTATTGCCGCCATCGTGGCAATCTATGGCCTGTTCGGAGACCCCGCCGCCGTGGGCGCTCAGCTCGATCAGCTGTCCTCCTTCTTGCCGGGCGGCGCGCTTGATGTGGTCGGAGATCAACTGAAACGAGCGGCGTCCGGCGGAAAGGCCACGCTGAGCCTCGCCTTCCTCGTCAGCGTGGCCATTTCGTTATGGAGCGCCAACGCCGGCATGAAGGCGCTCTTCGACGCTCTCAATATCGTCTATGGAGCGAAAGAGACGCGTGGATTCGTCGCTCTTAATGCGGTCTCTCTGACATTCACGCTGGGCGCCATCGTTTTCATGCTGCTTGCCATCGGCGTATTGGTCGTGGTGCCGGCAGTCATGAAATATATCGGCCTGGAAACATCCACCGAGTGGATCGTCAGCGTCGTGCGATGGCCGCTGCTGCTCGGAGGGATCGTCCTCGGGCTGTCCTTCATATATCGCTTCGGCCCCAACCGGGAGAATGCGCAGTGGCATTGGATCACCGTCGGCAGCGCCGCGACCTCGCTGACCTGGATCTTTTTTTCGATGCTGTTTTCCTATTATGCGGCCAACTTCGGAAGCTATAACAAGACCTACGGCTCGCTTGGGGCCATGGTCGGCTTCATGACATGGATGTGGCTCTCGGCCATCGTCGTGTTGGCCGGCGCGGAAATCGATGCCGTCCTGGAGCGGGTCGATCGCGGAACGGCAAAGTAATCTCGCAAATGACAACGCGATCTTAGCGCTTGCGCAGCGTGACCTCGGTCAAGGTGCTGCCGAGTACCGATACCGACATCGAATAGGAGGTCGGCGAGCGCAGCGTCAGCACCACATGCGCGTTCGGCGTCATGCCGGGAAAACGCGCGGTGAAATCGGCGACGTCGCCGCTGCGGGTGCCGGTCACCGTGCCGGCGTAGCGCGTCGGCGCCGCGCCGCGCAGGCTGCTCACCTGTTCGACCGTGCCGGTGAAGCGGTCGCCTTGAAACGCGATGGCGAGATGGAAGCTCTTGTGCAGCCCGGCGGCGCCCTCGCATTGGGTGGTGCTGGTGAGGTGCGTGGGGTCGGTCTTCAGGCTGGCGCGGCAGCGGGTCGCTTGCGACGACGCCATCGGACTGGCGCGGTCGGTGCCGCCGCCGCTCCATTGCCCGCTCAATTCGGTCAGCGGCGTCGCCGCCTCAACGGCAACCGACGCAAACGCCGCGCAAGCCACCATGCCGATGATCGAAAGGGTGCGCATCGCGGACATCTCCCAAACGTCTGCGCGAAGTCGCCAAGCAAAGCGCCGGAATGCGGCGAAGGTTCGGCCCCCAAAAACAAGAGCGCGGGCCGCAGGGGCCCGCGCCACGGTCGGAACTTGGATATGCGCCTGCTCAGCCGAAACGCGGCGGGCCGCTGCGGCCGCGGCCGGCCCCGCCCGGGCCAGCGGCGCCCGGAACGACGCGCGGCTTCATCGGCAGCAGGCCTTCGCGCTGCATCTTCTTGCGCGCGAGCTTGCGGGCGCGGCGGATCGCTTCCGCCTTTTCCCGCGCCTTCTTTTCGGAGGGTTTCTCGTAATGACCGCGGAGCTTCATCTCGCGGAAAATGCCTTCGCGCTGCATCTTTTTCTTCAGCGCCTTGAGGGCTTGGTCGACGTTGTTGTCGCGAACGAGTACCTGCACGCTTGCTCCTTCGTTGATGCCGGGTCGGATCAGGGGGTCAAAGGGCCGAAAAAGCCCCGAAAACCGCCTTTCGAGTCGCGCGGCTCTAGCAGAAATGGACTTGCGAGTCCACAATTGCACCAACGTTCCCGGCCGGTCCGGGTTTCACGAGGGGACATCGATGGTTGCATCGCGCGCCCTTCTGGCAGGCGCGCTGGCGCGGCGCGGCCTGTTGCGCATCGCCGGGCTGGCCGGGGTGGTGGCGTTGAGCCCGCGCCGCGCGCCGGCGCAGGTGTTCACCGGCACCTCGATCAGCCAGGCCGCCCAGGACGCCCGCCGCGACGTCGGCCGGCTCGGCCTGCGCGCCGACGCCATGCTGCGTCATGTGATCGCCGACGGCCGCGCGCAGGACGCCCGCGCGGTGCGCCGCTTCCGCACCGAGCAGGTCACCTTGGCGCGCGAACTGTCGGCGGTGCTCAACAGCCGGGTCAGCGAAGACGACTGGCTGCTGATCGTGCCGACGCGCGAGCTCGATCTGGTGCTGGCCATGCGGCCGCTGGTCATCCGCATCGCGCCCAAGCCGGAGATGGTGGAGGCCGTGCTCAACCGGCGGCTGCCGCAGGTCGAGCCGCTCGCCGGCGACAGCGCCGAGGATGTGCTGCTCACGCTGGTGCTCGAGGTCTTGGGGCTCGAACGCCGCGTCGCGCTGTTCGAGCAGTTGCGCAACGACGACGCCTTGCAGGCCGCGCTCAAGGATGCGGTTGCCGCCTTGAAGGGCAAGCTCTACGGGCTTGCCGCCTTCGAGCTTGAGCGCTTGATGCGGGAGATGACGCAGGCCGCTACCGTCGCGGCGGTCGCGGAAAATCTCGGGCCGCCGGCGGCGCAGCGGCTGTACAACGCGCTGGTGGTGCGCTTCGTGCCGTTCATCGGCTGGACCTATTTCACCGCGCTGCTGCTGGCGAGCGTCTACTACAACCGCGACACCACCGCGCCGGTGCTGCGTTAGGCCGCCGCCGCGGCCGTGGCCTTTTCGAACAGTTGTTCAATCCAACCGTTGACGGCGGCGTCGATCACCATGTGCACGCGATCGGCGGGCCCGCTATTGGCGACGCTGTGCGGATCGGACAGCCGCAGGTACCAGCTCGATCCCGCCGGCATCGTGCAGCGGCGGCCGTTGAGGCGGAAGTCGACGCCGTCATTGGTGACGACCGGGATGTGGATGCGCACCACGCCTTCCTCGAAGGAAAGCTCGTGGTCGCGATGCTCCTTGATCAGCGAGCCGGGCGCCAGCCGCATCAGCCGCACCGCCAGCAGCGGGCAGGCGAAGGCCTCCAGCACCGCGCGGAAATAGCGCGCGCCGGCCAGCAATTCGGTGTCGACATAGTCGGTGCAATTGGGCGGCGGGTAGATCATCTGCACCGGGTGACGCGCGCCCGCCGGCGCGCGCAAGGGGATCACGCTCCAGTCGCCGTCGTAGTTCTGCTTGACGAAATGCGCGATCCAGCCGGAGGCGGCGACCGCGTCCATGTCGGCGGCGAGCCGCGCCGGCTCGAACTCGAGCGGCAGCCGCAGGCGGTCGGGAAAGCGCGCCGTCATGGCGCAATCCTAGCGCGGATCGAGCCCGTGCCCCAACTGGCGTCAGCGAGGCACATATTTCATATAGGGCTCCGCCTCGGCGAGGACGCGCGCATAAGACGGCCGCCGCTTGACGCGCGCGAGATAGGCGGAAAGGTTGGGGAATCCCGCGATCGGCGCCACCGCCATGTCGGCGTAGAACAGCGCCGGCGCAGCGGCGCAGTCGGCCAGGCTGAAATCCTCGCCCACCGCCCATTGCCGCCCCGCCATTTCCTTGTCGGCGAGCCCGAGCGCGGTGTCGAGCAGGCCGCGCGCCTGCTCGGCACCATAAGTGTCCCGCTTGTCGGCGGGCCGCAGCCGGTCGCCGACGATCTTCTGCATGTGAGTGTGCACATGCAGATCGTAGAAGCGGTCGGCGGCGCGCACCGCATTGGCTGCGGTCAAATCCGCCGGGATCAGCCTGGTGTCGCCCGGATACCGCTCTGCCAGATACTCGATGATGGTGGTCGATTCCGGCACAACGCGGTCGCCGTCACGCAGCACGGGGAATTTGCCCATCGGCCAGATTTGCTTGAAGGCGGTGCTTTGCCCCGCGTCCATAAGATCGACTTGGTGCGGCGTGAACGGCGTGCCGTTTTCGTAGAGCGCGATCAGCGCCTTGTGGCAGTAGGACGACAGCGGGTGGAAATAGAGCATGAGGGACATCCGCGTCTTCCTTGTACGTTATTTCTTGGAGTCGGCGGCCGGCCGCGCCGGCTCGAACTCGAGCGGCAGCCGCATGCGGTCGGGAAAGCGCGCCGTCATCGGCAGCGCGACAGCCATTTGGTGTCGCGCACGTCGACGATATGGCCGTCGCGCACCAAAACCTTGCCGTCGCTTTTGACCGACGACCAGACCCGGATGCGGCCGTCGGCCTTGTTGAGCACGACGTCGAGGCTGTAGGGCGGCTGCACGTCCAGGCGGTCTTCGCGCATTTCGATCCGCCCGGCGTCGACCCGTCTCGCCCGCACGATGGTGTAGCGCGTCGGCTTGTATTGGCTGCCGAACTCGTATTTGAGCGACACCGTGCCGGAGGACGTGAGCGCGAAGGTGGCGAGGTTGTTGGTCGGGCTCGGCGGCTCGTTGCATTCCGCCGCCCAGACGCCGATCAAGCCGAAATCGAGCACTGCCCGTTTCACGTCGCTCTGCGCGGCGGCGGCGCCGATCAGCGCCAAGCTCGCCGTTATGCACCAGAACAGCAAGCGAGACATCGCACTCTCCCGGTCAATCTGGACGCGTATGCTACTTAACAGGAGGCGCGCGCGCAAAGGCGGCGCTAGCGCCTGGCGGGCCACACCCGCGTGACATGCCCCATCTTGCGGCCCGGCCGCGCCGCGCCCTTGCCGTAAAGATGCACGGCCGCGCCCGGCACGCTGAGCCAGCGCGCGGCCTCGTCGATTTCGTCGCCGATCAGATTGGTCATTTCGACGCGGCCGAGCCGCAGCGGCTTGGCCAGCGGCCAGCCGGCCACCGCGCGGATGTGCTGCTCGAATTGCGAGACGGTGGCGCCGTCGATGGTCCAGTGCCCGGAATTGTGCACGCGCGGGGCGATCTCGTTGACCATCACGTGGCGCTTGGCGCCTGAGCGCACCACGAACATCTCGACCGCCAGCACGCCGACGTAATCGAACGCCTTGGCGATGCGGGTGGCCACCCGCCGCGCCTCGGCGGCGAGCGCCGGCGTCACCTTGGCCGGCACGCTGGAGATCTTCAAAATGTGGTCGCGGTGGACGTTTTCCGTGACGTCGAAGCATTCGACCTTGCCGTCGCGCGCGCGCGCCACGATGACCGAGACCTCGCGCTCGAAGGCGATGAAGCCTTCCAGGATGCTGGGCGCGTTCTGCAACCCGCGCCAGGCGGCGATCGGGTCGCTGTCCCTGTCGATCTTGGCCTGGCCCTTGCCGTCGTAGCCGAGCTGGCGGGTTTTCAGCACCGCCGGCAGGCCGAGCGCGGCGATGGCGTCGGTCAATTGCGTCGCGCTGTGCACCGGCGCGTAGGGCGCGGTCGCGATCTTGAGCCCGCGCAGGAAGTCCTTCTCGACCAGCCGGTCCTGCGTCGTCTCCAGCACTTTGGGGTCGGGAACGACTTGCTTGCGCCGTTGCAGGAAGGCGGCGGTCTTGGCCGGCACGTTCTCGAACTCGTAGGTGACGACGTCGACGGCTTCCGCGAAGCGCCGCAGCGCGGAGGCGTCTTCGTAGTCGGCGCAGGTGTGCTGGCGCACCACCGCGAAGGCGCAGGAATCCTTCTCCGGCGAATAAACGTGGCAGTTCAAGTCGAGCCGCGCGGCGGCGAGCGCCAGCATGCGCCCGAGCTGGCCGCCGCCGAGTATGCCGATGGTGGCGCCGGGCTTCAGCACATGAAACCCCGCTCATTCCCGCGCAAGCGGGAATGCGATATTGCCGGCTCTGAAAATTTTTGCCCTGGGTCCCTGATTTCGCGGGGACGAGCGGTCCGGCAAGCAAGATGCATTCGCTAATCTTTCGGCCGCTTGGCGACAGCCTTGGTTTGCTTGGCGCGCCATTGGTCGAGACGTTTGGCGATCTTGCCGTCGGACAGCGCCAGCACCGCGGCCGCCAAGAGCGCGGCGTTGATCGCGCCCGGCTTGCCGATCGCCAGCGTGCCGACCGGCACGCCGCCCGGCATCTGCATGATCGAGAGCAGCGAGTCCTTGCCGTCGAGCGCGTGCGTATTCATGGGCACGCCCAGCACCGGCAGCGGCGTCAGCGCCGCGGTCATGCCGGGCAGATGGGCGGCGCCGCCGGCGCCGGCGATGATGACCTTGAAGCCGTTCTTGCGCGCGCCTTGCGCAAACTCGTACAGCCGCTTGGGGGTGCGGTGGGCGGAGACGATCTTGGCCTCAAAGCCGATCTTGAGCGCGGCGAGGGTCGCGGCGGCGTGTTGCATGGTCGACCAGTCGGACTGGCTGCCCATGATGATCGCGACCGGTTTTGCCGCCATTGGCTTCCTCGTTCCCGTAAAGGAAGCGGCGCATTATAGGTTCGGGTTGCGGAGTCGCAAGGCAACTTTTCCTCTTGCCGCGATTGCGGGAAGAGGCCGCGTTCAGGCAATGATATCCGGCGTCAGCTGGTCCTCGATGACGCGGATCTTGTCGCGCAAGGCAAGCTTGCGCTTTTTCAGCCGCTGCACCTGGATGACGTCCGAGCCGGGCGAGGTCTCGAGCGCCGCGATGGCGGCGTCGAGGTCGCGATGCTCCTGCTGCAGGCGCCCCAGCTGCTCCCGCAACTCGCGTTCTTCGTCTTTGGTCATCGCCACCGCGGGTAGGCCATTGCCCCGGCGGCCGGCCGCGGCAAAAGCGTTAAGGATTATCGCGTTTTCCACAATGCCGTTCAAGCCGCGCCGGTTAACCGCCGGTAATCAAGGGGTTGGGTTCCATCGCGTTTACCAGCGACAAAAACTTACCGTCGCGCTGGACCCCAGTCTGATGTACACTATCTGTGTTAGAGGGCCCCTGATTGAGGAGACATGCTGCATGTCGATGCAATCGCATCTCGCGGAATTGGAAAAGCGGCACCGGGCACTGGAAGACGAAATCAACGAATGCCTGACCCATCCCGCGGTCGATGATTTGAAGGTTGTAGAGCTCAAGCGTCGAAAATTACTGCTCAAGGACGAGATCGAACGGCTGCGCCACAACGGCACCGCCAGCGTGCACTGAAAGCCTCGATCCCGCGGTTCTGGATTTGCGGCGACCGGCGCCGGCCCGCGGGCCGCGCGGTTTGCTGCACGCCTGCGGCCGGTGCAAAATGCCGCTGTGCAGCCATATTGTTACGGTCTATTCTGCCGCGTCGCCAATTCGAGGGGCCGCGCCATGATCGCGAAGAAATCCCGTCTGCTCCCGTTCGCCCTCGGCTTGCTCGCCGCCTGGGCGCTGGCCGCCCCGGCGCAGGCCTTCACCTTCGAGAACTCGGACCAGGCCAACGGCACCCCGCAGGGCTACGTCGACCTCGACACCAAGGCGATTACGCAGCCCACCAAGCCGGGCGCCACGCTCGACGACAACGGCACCTACAAGCAGGGCAATTTCTATTTGAACTTCGGCGCCAACAACGCCTACCGCAACAACAATTACGATCCGAGCAATTTGTTCAACCCGGACTACGCGCCGAGCCGTTGAGTCCGGTTCTCCCTGCAATGCGGGGAGAAAAAAGAACTCACACGTCCTTCGCCATCTCGCGCAGCTTGAACTTCTGAATCTTGCCGGTCGAGGTCTTCGGGAGCTCCGCGAACACGACATGGCGCGGGACTTTGTAGCCGGCCAAATGCTGGCGGCACCATTGCGTGAGCTCGTCGGCGCTTGCCGTGACGCCGGGCTTTAATTCGACGAAGGCGCAGGGGGTCTCGCCCCATTTTTTGTCAGCCTTGGCAACAACAGCAGCAGCAGCAACAGCGGGATGCTTGTAAAGCGCGTCCTCGACCTCGATCGAGGAGATGTTCTCGCCGCCGGAAATGATGATGTCCTTGGAGCGGTCCTTGAGCTGGATATAGCCGTCCGGATGCATGACGCCGAGGTCGCCGGTGTGGAACCAGCCGCCGGCGAAGGCCTTGTCGGTCGAGGCCTTGTTCTTGAGATAGCCCTTCATCACCACATTGCCGCGCATCATCACTTCGCCGAGCGTCTCGCCGTCATGCGGCACGCCCGCCATGGTCTCGGCGTCACGCACGTCGAGCGCCTCGAGCGCGCCGTAGCGCACGCCCTGGCGCGCCTTCTTTTCCGCCTGCGCGTCGGCGGGCAGCGCGTCCCATTCGGCGTGCCAGTCGTTGACCACCGCCGGGCCGTAGCATTCGGTCAGGCCGTAGAGATGCGTGACGTTGAAGCCGGCGTCTTTCATGGCGGCGAGCACGGCCTCCGGCGGCGGCGCCGCGGCGGTGAAAAACTCGACCACGTGCGGCAGCGGCTTCTTCTCGGCCGCCGGCGCGTTGAGCAGCGTCGCCATCACGATCGGCGCGCCGCACAGATGCGTGACCTTGTGGGTGGCGATCAAGTCGTACATCGCCGCCGCGCGCACCTGGCGCAGGCAGACATGGGTGCCGGCGGCGACCGAGATCGACCACGGGAAGCACCAGCCGTTGCAGTGAAACATCGGCAGCGTCCACAGATAAACGGGATGCTTGGCCATCGAGCAGGTCACCACATTGCCGACCGCCAGGAGATGGGCGCCGCGGTGGTGATAGACCACGCCTTTCGGATCGCCGGTGGTGCCGCTCGTGTAATTGAGCGCGATGGCGTCCCATTCGTCCTCCGGCATTTTCCAGGCGAAGTCCGCATCGCCTTGCGCCAGCATATCTTCGTAGTCGATTTCGCCGATGCGTTCGCCGGGCCCGGAATATTCCGGGTCGTCGTAATCGATCACCAGCGGCTTGGCCTTGGCGAGCGAAAGCGCCTCTTTCATCACCTTGGAGAACTCGCGGTCGACGATCACCGCCTTGGCCTCGCCGTGGTCGAGCGAGAAAGCGATGATGGCGGCGTCGAGCCGGGTGTTGAGCGTGTTGAGCACGCCTTGCGTCATCGGCACGCCGTAGTGGCACTCGAGCATGGCCGGCGTGTTGGCGAGCAGCGCCGCCACGGTGTCGCCGCGCTTGATCCCGCGTTTCGAAAGCGCCGAGGCCAGCCGCCGCGTCCGCGCGTAGAACTGCGCGTAATTTCGCCGCAGCGGCCCGTGCACGATGGCGGTGTGGGCGGGAAACACCGCCGCCGCCCGCTCCAGGAAGCCGAGCGGCGTCAGCGGCTGGTAATTGGCCGGATTGCGCTCGAGGTCGATGTCGTAGGGCGTTTTCGCCATGGGGTGTTTCCTGCGCAAAAACGTAGCGACGATTTTGCCGGTTGTCATCGCCGCCTGTCGTCCCCGCGAAGGCGGGGACCCATACGCCGCAGCTTATCGAGCGGCTTTGGAGTATGGGTCCCGGGCCTCGCTGCGCTCGCCCGGGACGACAGATTGGCTTGTTTGAACGCGCGGCTGGCGACACAATACCGCCGGGAGGAAAGCCGATGGACGCCCGGTCGAGCCGCTATCACGACGTCTACGCGCGCTGGCAGCGCGACCCGGAGGGCTTCTGGGGCGAGGCGGCGCAAGCGATCGACTGGATCGAGACGCCGAAAAAGGTGTTCGACAAGGACGCCGGCATCTACGGCCGCTGGTTCACCGGCGGCGTCTGCAACACCTGCTACAACGCGCTCGACCGCCACGTCTTGGCCGGCCGCAACGACCAGGTCGCGCTGATCTACGATTCGCCGGTCACCAACACGGTCAAGACCTTCAGCTACGGCCGCATGCTGTCCGAGGTGCAGCTGTTGGGCGCCATGCTGCGCGACTTCGGCGTCGGCCAGGGCGACGTGGTCATCCTCTATATGCCGATGGTGCCGGAGGCGGTGTTCGCCATGCTCGCCTGCGCGCGCATCGGCGCCATCCATTCGGTGGTGTTCGGCGGCTTCGCCCCCAAGGAGCTGGCGACGCGCATCGACGACGCCAAGCCCAAGCTCATCCTCTCGGCGTCATGCGGCATCGAGGGCACGCGCGTGGTGCCGTACAAGCCGCTGCTCGACGAGGCGATCAAGCTCGCCAAGCACAAGCCGCCCACTTGTCTCATCCTGCAACGCCCGCAATGCGAGGCGCAGCTCACGCCCGGCCGCGACCACGACTGGCGCAAAGTCTGGGAGCACGCGGTCGAATACGCCAAGACCTCGGCCTGCGTGCCGGTGCTCGCCACCGACCCGCTCTACATCCTCTACACCTCGGGCACGACGGGCATCCCCAAAGGCGTGGTGCGCGACCATGGCGGCCACATGGTCGCGCTCAAATGGTCGATGCAATATCTCTACGGCGTCGACCCGGGCGAGATCTGGTGGTGCGCCTCCGACATCGGCTGGGTGGTCGGCCACTCCTACATCGTCTACGCGCCGCTGTTCCACGGCGCCACCTCGATCATGTACGAGGGCAAGCCGGTCGGCACGCCCGACCCGGGCGCGTTCTGGCGCGTGATCGCGCAGCATAAGGCGGTGGCGCTGTTCACCGCGCCGACCGCCTTCCGCGCCATCAAGAAGGAAGACCCGCAGGGCAAGTTCATCGCCCCGCACGATCTGTCGAAATTCCGCACGCTGTTTCTGGCCGGCGAGCGCGCCGACCCGCCGACCATCCAGTGGGCCGAGCAGATGCTGGGCAAGCCGGTGATCGACCATTGGTGGCAGACCGAGACCGGCTGGTGCATCGCCGGCAACCCGGTGGGCCTGGGCAGCCTGCCGGTGAAATACGGCTCGGCCTGCGTGCCGATGCCGGGCTACGCCATCGACGTGGTCGACGACGGCAACAAAAAAGTGCCGGCCGGCACCATCGGCTCGATCGTGGTGAAACTGCCGATGCCGCCCGCCGCCTTCCCGACGCTGTGGCACGACGACCAGCGCTTCCGCGAGGCCTATCTCGACGAATTCCCCGGCTACTACAAGACCGCCGACGCCGGCTACAAGGACGAGGACGGCTACATCTTCGTCATGAGCCGCACCGACGACATCATCAACGTCGCCGGCCACCGGCTGTCGACCGGCGGCATGGAGGAGGTGCTGGCCGCGCATCCCGACGTCGCCGAATGCGCCGTGCTCGGCATTGCCGACGCGCTCAAAGGCGAGGTGCCGTGCGGCTTCATCGTGCTCAAGGCCGGCGTCACGCGCCCGCCGGTGGAGATCGAACAGGAGATCGTCGCGCTAGTGCGCGAAAAGATCGGCCCGGTGGCGGCGTTCAAGCTCGCCATCACCGTTGCGCGTCTGCCCAAGACGCGCTCCGGCAAGATCCTGCGCGGCACCATCAAGAAGATCGCCGACGGCGAGCCGTGGCAGATGCCGGCGACCATTGATGACCCGGTGATCCTAGACGAGATCGGCGCGGCGATGAAGGGGAAGGGCGTGGGGAAGATTTAGGGAGGTACGAAGGCGCATCCTGCGGCGCGCACCGTCGCTGTATGCGCGCTTTCCCTCTCCATTTGCGGAAGAGCGTGCCGGGAAGCGACGGCGGGTGAGATCTCGGCGGCTCAATGTGGCCGCCGAATCGTGCGGCGATCCCGTTATTGCTGCGCCGCCTGCGTCTGTTGCTTCGGCTTCGGCGGGCCGGCACGCAGCTTCAGCGCTTCGGACATGATGTTGAACCAGAATTGCGCGCCGAGCGAGGTCGCCAGCGCCGTCAGAAGCCAGCCGAGAAGTTTAGCCAACCATGCTTGCAAAGTTGTCGGGACATGTTGCCAAGCGTAATCAGGCGGCGCCATGTCGCGCAATTGCTTGTAGGCCCGGGCAACCGCGTCCTGGATCTTTGTTTTCTGATCGGCAGTCAGTTTATCCAAATCGCCGTTGCCGAGGTTGGCGTCTTTGAGCGCCTTGGCAACGGCCTCGGTCTGCTCTGGGTGACCCCACAGCGTCGCGGTGATGTGAACCGTGTCAAGGTCCATCATTGCCGCGAAAAGAAAGCCGATCGTGATCAGGCGGAGGAAGGTCCAGCGCGTGTAAACGCCGGTCTGGTGATCGTTAATCGCCTTGAACCATTCCAGCAGCTTCGGCTCGAACTGGGTGGCGGCATCCGCCACGGAAGCGCGGATTTGCGTGACCACCGCGTTCGCATTGAGCGGCTG
>Ga0207693_10002967_pt1 | contig 14691 bp, 6 predicted proteins | sample LARL81metaG_FD_184347 | JGI IMG/M metagenome (GOLD analysis project Ga0207693, IMG submission 184347) | Corn, switchgrass and miscanthus rhizosphere microbial communities from Kellogg Biological Station, Michigan, USA - LAR L8-1 metaG... | ecosystem: Host-associated > Plants > Roots >...
GATCGGAGTCGCCCCGGCCAAGTCTGGGCGCTTCTCAAAAACAAACCGGATGACATGCGCCAGCGTCGGATAGTCGCGCAGGTTGCGGTTCTCATCGCGCGGAATGTTGTAGATCTCGCGGATGGCCGCGAACATTTCGGCTTGCTTGACCGTGTCGACACCGAGGTCGGCCTCGAGATCGAGATCCAAATCCAGCATGTCCTTCGGATAGCCGGTCTTCTCTACCACCAGCGCGAGAATGCGTTCCTTGACCACCGCGCCATCGCCAGCGACGACTTGCGAAGGAGTCGCAATGGGTGCCGGTTCCTCTGACACCACAGCGATTGTGGGCGCTGCTGGTTTGACTTCTTGCTTCGCCGTTGTTGGAATTGCTGCCAAGTCTGGCCGTTTCTCATACACGAAGCGGATCACGTGCGCCAAGGTTGGATAGTCGCGCAGCTTGCGGTTCTCATCGCGCGGAATGCTGTAAGCCTCACGAATTGAGCCAAAGACCTCCGCCTGCTTAACGGTGTCGACGCCCAAGTCGGCTTCCAAATCGAGATCCAGATCGAGCATGTCAACTGGATACCCGGTTTTCTCTGCTACCAGAGCCAGCACTTTCTCTCTCACCGGATCGCCCTTCGCCGCCGTTTTGGGCAGTACGGGAGAAGCGACCGCGGTGACTTGAACTTGCACCTTTGGTTCGGTCACGTTGGTCAGAACCGGTTTTGGCTCCGGCTTCGCAACCAGGACCGGCGAGGCTGGGGACGGTGCTGGAACGGCGGGCGTGGGCGCCTGTGCTGGGCGGGACGCAGGAGCAACTTTGGCGGCTCGCGCTGTCGCCGCTTGATCCCGCACTCGCAGGGTGCGCTGGACGACTTCCAAATTGGCGACGGGATGACCCGCGATCCCAGTTAGCCATGCACTCCAAGCAGTCTCATCGGCGATGCGGTAGGCATAGCCCAGAGCGTTCGGACTTCGACGAGTCCCATCCTTCGTCTTCACCCAGTGCAGCAGCATCATGCTGATCTGCGAACCGAAACCTGCTCCCAGATGTATGGCGTACTCGACGGGATAGGAACCGCCTTTGGACAGGTTCAACTGTCCCAGTTCGGGATCAACTTCCTTAAAGTTAGCGACCGGAGGCACACAACCGGTTTCGAGCGCTTTGACGGCAACGACATCTTCGATGCCGGTGCCCATGGCGTGACCGGTGAAGCCCTTGGTGTTGGCGATCACAATGCTATCCGCGACGTCGCCGAAGACACGCCGTAGCGCGTAGATCTCGGCGGAGGCGCTGCCGCCCCGCGCCGGTGTGTAGGTTTCATGGGAAACGAACACTGTGTGGGGTGCGATCTGCCGACGCGAAATGCCGCTGTGTGCTTCCGCGTTGGCGACCAGGGTCTCCATGACTTGCCCGATGTGCTGGACATCAAGACGAGTGCCGTGAAAGGCACTGTTGTTCGTCGTGGTGGACAACACCTCGCAGATCGGTTGTATTCCGCGTGCACGCGCGGCGTCGGTGCTCTCTACTACCAGAGCCGCGGCGCCCATGCCGATAAGCATGCCATGGCGCCGGCGGTCGAAAGGAATGGCGGCATCTACAACCACTTCGTCGGTGGCAGCGGCTCCAGTTGCCAGGAAGCCTGCGCCCATCCACTCGATCAGATGATCGGAGGTGACGTTGTCGGCCGAGACCACGATAACCCGGTTGCATCGCCCGGCGTGAATCCAGTCCTGTGCCAGCGATATCGCCTGAGTAGTGCTCGCGCAAGCCGCGTTGACTTGAGTATTAGGGCCGCGGGCGCCGATGAATTCAGCGAACTGCGAATGTCCCATGGACAAGACTCGGAGCAGAAAACGACGATTGAAGACGTACGGTTCTTTGTCGATGGCAGTGCGCAGTTCGGCGATGCGCCGCTTGATTTCTTGCACCAGCTTGGAATGACCATTCGACTCAACCGCACCGGCGAGCAGGCTTTCGAGCTCGGTTAACCGCTCACGGCGTGCGTGATCCGCGTAATAGCGCGCCATCTCATCGGCGAACGAGTCTAACCCGGGGAAGGCGGAAGCGAAAATCACACCGGTATCGTCTCGTAATGCGTCTGGCAATCCCCAACGCTCCGGCAATTGCGTGCCTTTGGTGGTGGTTTTATAGCGCATAACCAGCGGGATGCCGGCGTCGCGTAATGCGTCGATTCCTGCGGCGATGGCCAGTTGGGTGACAATGTCGAGAGCGCCCACACGTTCGGAGGAAATTCCGAATTCCTCTTCCAGATTGAAAGCGCCTCCGCGGCCCGCCAGCTTGATGACGTCCGCGACATCAGTGAGCGTTTCAAACCTGGCTTCTCCGCTCTCACTTTTCACTAGGCGGGTGATGTGTTTATCGAGCATGGCTTGGCGGAAGGCTGCGGGAATCAAATTGATGAACTGCTCACCTTGCAGAATGCGGCCGATGTTGGCATCGTCGAAGACATGGTCGGTCCCAGGCAAGCCGAGCGCGGCTCCTGTAATGACCACTGGAACGTTCTTGGAAACATCTTTTTTGCCGCGATAGATCTCGTAGCCGCGATCAAGAACATCGGCGAAGAAGCGGCCAAGTTCGTGGTAGTGATCGCCGAACAACGGCACGGATGGCACGGAGGAATGTGGTGCGGCTGACGCTGCTGGCGCTGGCACGGAGATGGGTTCAGACGATTCCACGGGGAAGGGAACTGCTACTGCGGTCACCTCGGTTACCGACTGCTCACGCGAGGCTTCCGCCGCGGTTCCGCGGCCCAAGCCCGCCGCATAAAGTCCGCACAGGGCTTGGTTGAAGGCGACGATATCCCCGACCTTCGGATGATTGGTAAACAACGCGACCACATCGCTGTGGCCGCCGAGCACATCCTCGGCAAATCCCTGCAAGGCTTTTTTCGGTCCAACTTCAACAAACACGCGAGCGCCGGCATCGTACAGCGTGCCCAGGCCCTTAACAAATTGCACCGGAGAAGCAACCTGCTGCGTGAGAATGTCCAGCATCTTAGGCACGACGTCAGGCCCCGTGGGATAAAACTCGCCGTTAGTGTTTGCCACGATTGGCAAACGTGGCGATTGAAGATGCAGCCGTTGCAGAACTTCGCGCAAGGGCTTGCTGGCTCTCGCCACAATCGATGTGTGGAAGGCATGGCTGACGGGTATCGCGGCCACGTCATAGCCAGCTTTTTGGAAAGCTTCCATGGCTTGCTCGACTGGCTTGCTGGCGCCGCCGACAACCGCCTGGTGTTTGCTGTTGACGTTGGCGATCACGACGTAGCCGTTGATCGCCTTCAGGATGCGCTCGACTTCTTCAAGCGGGGCAAACACTGCGGCCATGCGGCCGTTGTCGTCCATGGCCACCTGCGTCATTCCGCGGCCGCGAGCACTGACCGCTTCCAGCGAGTCAGTAAAGGGTAGGCCACCCGCTGCGACCAAAGCTCCGTATTCGCCCAAGCTGTGCCCCATGGTGAAGTCAGGTTCGATGCCGTAAGCGGCAAGGAGCCGGGTCAGGGCGAGGTCGATTGCAAGCACGGCAGGCTGAGTAATCTCGGTTTGGCGCAGATCCTCTTCGGCCTTGGCGACGGCGTCGGCGTCCGCGTGGTCAACGAAAATGTAATCGGTGAGCGGCTTGCCGAGCAAGGGCGTCATTGTGCGATCAGCTTCGGCAAATGTGTCGGCCACTATCGGCTCCATTGCTCGGAGCACCTTGAGCATATTCGCGTACTGCGAGCCTTGGCCGGTATACAGGAACGCTACCTTGGGGGCCGGACCGTGACCGCGGAAGATGCCTTGGGCACGCAGTGCTTTCCATACCGCCGGTTGATTGGCCGCCAGAGCTTTGAGAGCGCTGCCTGCTCTGATCGCCAGTTCCGTGGCGTCGGAGTAGTCGATGGCCACGCGCTCCGGCGCCAGCAAGTCTGATTCAGCAGGGGCAGATGGCGCAGGTGCCTTGCCAGCTTTGGCGTCTTTCTCCACCGTTCGTAGCCGCTCGATGAGCGCAGCTTCGGAAGCGGCGCCGATTACTAGTGCTCCGCGTAACGGAGCCTTATAAGAAGATGCGTTAGAAGTGCGGGGAACATTTTCCGTATTCACAATCGACTCTTTCGCTGCCGTTGGTATCTCACTAACAGCTACCGACCGCTTGCCGTTTCCATTCAGCCTGTGGGGAATATATTCTTCGAGCACGGCGTGGAAATTTGTGCCGCCAAAACCAAAAGCGCTCAGACCGGCGCGGCGCACGCCATCGGCTGGCATGGTCCACGGTTTCAGTTCGGTATTCACGTAGAGCGGAGAGTGGGCAAAATCGATGTTGGAATTGTGACGCTCGCAGTGCACGCTCGGCGGCAGCACCTTGTCCCGAAGCGCCAGGGCAGCTTTCAGCAGTCCGGCGGCGCCAGCCGCTCCTTTGAGGTGCCCGATATTCGACTTGACCGAACCCAGGGCGACGGAATTGGGAAGGAGATTGGAATTGCGGAGCACATCGATCATGCTTTGCACTTCAACGACGTCGCCCACGCTGGTGGATGTGCCATGGCCTTCGATCAGGGTCGCGGTAGCCGGTGATAATCCGGCATTCTGCCAAGCCCGCTCGATGGCTAGTTTTTGACCGATTGGGTTGGGAGCGGTGATGCCCTTTCCCTTGCCGTCGCTTGATCCGGCTATGCCGCGAAGCACAGCGTAGATTTTGTCTCCGTCCCGCTCGGCATCGGCCAGACGCTTGATCAGAAAGATCGCGGTGCCTTCCCCCATGACGAAGCCATCGGCTCCTTCAGCGTAGGGACGAGTGCCAGTCGAGGAGAGCGCACCGATTTTGCAAAACTTGATGTAGCTCGAGACGCCCATGTTGCGGTCAATGCCGCCGGTAACCGCAAGATCAAAATCGTTCGCAACCAATCCCTCAGCAGCCGAACTGATGGCCGCCATCGCCGATGCGCAGGCCGCGTCCACAACGTAGTTAGGTCCGTGGAAGTTGAAAATGTTCGCGATGCGGCCGGCAATGCAATTGGCCAATTCACCGGGCATCGTGTCTTCCGTAACATCCTGTATGCGGTTGGCCATCCGGTCGTGCAGTTCTCTAGTAATGTCGCGGCGCAGCGTCTCCGGCAGCCCGGCGAAGCTGGCACTTTCGGCCAGTTCATGAGCGTATTCCGGAAAGTACAGGCGCAGCGCGGTGAAATAATGCTTTTCCCCCGCCATAGCATTGCCGAGGATCACCGCTGTGCGATCGTTGTCTAGCGGCCGCCTGGGGAAGCCATAGTCTTCTAACGCTTCGCGGGTGCAGGCAATGGCCCATTTTTGCGCCTCATCCATGGCGGCGATGACGCACGGCGGAACACCAAGACGCCACTTCATCGGATCCCACACGTAGTCGCGCGCCCAACCGCCGATGGTTGAATAGGTTTTATCGGGAGCACTATGATCGGGATCGTAGTAGAGCGCCGGATCCCAGCGGTCACGGTCAACCTCAGTGATACTGTAACGGCCGTTCTTCACATTCTCCCAGAAAGCCGATACGTTCGCAGCGTCGGGCAGGATGGCTCCTGCTCCCACAATTGCTATGGCACGATGGGAAGTGTTTTCCATGACGGGTACTCCTGTATGAGGTCGAATAAGATCGATCGTTAAGACTTATGCGGTCGCTTCCAAGCGCTTGGCTGCGCGGCCGTACAATACGTCTGCAATGTAATCCAGATCGGAAATGAGCCCGGACTGCGCACGGTGAATGGCGGACAATCCCAAACTCGTTTCAAACCCCGCGATCTCGGCATCGCTGATGCCTCCGGCGCCGACAATCCACCTCAAACCCTCTTCGCCCACCTTGAGTGCGGCATCGCGGGCAAAGACCCGGCTGATCGCGGCGAGCGCGGTCACGTCGAAGCGCCGGTTGGCTTTTTCATTGAGCTTGCCGTCAGCCAAGAGCGCGGCACGACGGGACAGACTGCCGGCGCACTCGGCATAAGCAATCAACTCGCCCAGGCGCAGGAGGATATGTTGATAACGGGTCAGGTGCGCGATTCGCGCTCTTTCCATGACCTCGGCTAGTGCATGCAACGCCAGGGCAGCAATATCAGCACCCACGTTCGCGCGGCGAGCGTGCAATCCTTCGAATTCTCGCGCTCGCTCGTGATAGTGCTGCCCGCGCGTCTTGAGATGAGATTGCCAACGATCGCGGCTGATCGTCATCTCCATAATCTCCGAGGTTCCTTCGTAGATCGTCGTGATGCGAACGTCGCGGCTGATCTTCTCCACCATGTACTCGTGTGTATATCCGTAGCCACCCAGCGCCTGGATGCCGGCCTCTGCGGCTGCATTCCCAGCTTCGGTCGCCATGTACTTCGCGATGGCACCCTCGGTGTTCAAGCTGCCTTCGACCCCAACGTCGATGCGCTCCGCAGTTTCCTCGATGTAGGAGCGGGCCGCTTCCAGTCGCGCCACGTTGGGCACGATCAGCTTGTGGGTATAGCCCTGCTTTTCTGAGAGCGGAGCTCCGGCTTGAATACGCTTAATGGAATAGGGAAGTGCTCGATCGAGCGCGGCCCAGCCGCCGCCAAGACCAAACGCTGCGACCATGAGGCGGGTGTAGCCGAACACGGCCTGCGCTTGATTCAATCCCTGGCCTTCCACGCCACCCAGCAACCGGTCGGCGTCGACATAAACGTTGTCTAACGCCAGAGCTGCGGTGTTGCTGAGGCGGATGCCGTGCTTGTCTTCGGGCTCGTCGTGGGTGAAACCCTTCGCTCCTTTTTCCACCACGAACCAGCTCGGACCAGCGGGCGTGCTAGCCAGAATCGTGTAGGCATCAGCGATTCCACCATTGCTGATCCATTGCTTGTTGCCGGTAATTTTGTAGCCGACGACGCTGCCGTTTTCGATGACCGGGTCCGCCGTGGTGCGAAGCGCTCCCAAATCACTGCCCGCTTCCGGCTCCGTGGCGCCGTAGGCGAACAGCAATCCCTCTTCCGCAATGCGCGTCAGCCAGATTCTCTTTTGCTCCGGAGTGGCGCCGACAGTGATCGGATCACTCCCCAGGAACGTGGCCAGCACGGCGGTGGCGACGCCCAGGTCGATACGTGCCATTTCTTCGCAAACGCAATACACATCGAAGGCTCCGCCGCCCATGCCTCCGAACTCTTCGGGGATGAACAGAAGTTGAATGCCCAGCTTGTCCGGGCTGCACATATGACGGACGATTTCGAGCGGGCATTCGTCCTTGTCATCGAGCTCGCGGAGAACCTCGTCTGGTAGGCGCTTTTTCGCGAAGTCCTTGAGCGACTTCAGACTGAGCTTCAGAGTTTTACTTGTGATCATGGGGGTTCCTCTCCCTTGTTATGCGGCGCTGCGCATTTCACGAACTTTGTTGGTCAATTCCGGCAAGAACTCCAGGATGTCATCGACAATTCCGACATCTGCAACCTGGAATATCGGAGCCTTCGGGTTCTTGTTAATGGCGATCAGGAGCGGACTGCCTTTGATGCCAGCCAGATGCTGGAAAGACCCACTGATGCCGCATGCCAGATAGACCTTGGGCTTGACGGTTTTTCCGGACGAGCCCACCTGACGTGACTTCTCCATCCACTTCGCGTCAACCACGGGTCTCGAGCAGCTCACCGCCGCACCTAGGGCTTCAGCCAGTTCCTCGGCGATAGACACATTCTCTTTTTCCTGAATGCCGCGGCCGATCGAAACCAGAATATTGTGCTTGGTGATATCGACATCACCTGCCTCGGCGACGACCGTCTCCACATAGCGTCGTCCTGCAGCGAGCGCACCGACATCAGCGGACTTGTCGACGACGGCCCCAGTGATAGCGGCGCCTTCCTGCGGCTTGAATGCGCCCGGACGTACAGTTACCACCGCGCCCGATGAAAGGTCGCACCGAACATGCGCGCTGACCTGTCCGCCAAATTCCTGGCGGACTACTTTGAGGCCTGCGCCTTCCACGCCGCTGATATCCAACACGTCGGAGACGAAAGCTGAATTCAGCTTGATGGAAAGACCTGGAGCCAGATCGATTCCAAAATGCTCATGAGCAACTAACACAATGCTGTTGCTCGGCAGTACCTTGACCAGGGCTCCCCGAATCAATTCAGCATTGGGGTACGCAAGAGCTTCGATGGCGATTTTCCAGATCTCAGGGTAGGAAGCGCCGAGGGCTTTGCATGCGTCATCGAGGTTCCCGCCCCAACCGGTGAGAATGGCTGTCGGTGAAGCAGCGGGATCGATCCTTCGCGCAGCCGCCGCCAGTTCGAACGCGGTATCGTCGACTGCGCCACCCTTGTGCATAATGTAAGTGAAAATGCGAGCCATTATTTCAACCCCCCTTTAGCTGCCACCAACTCCAGAACTTTGTCGATGTTCTCTTCCCGGCTGCCGTGCAGAATTTCGGCTCCCTTGCCCAGCGCGGGGACGAAGTAGTTCAGCCTTTTCACTTTCGCTCCACTTTCCCCGACAGCACTTGGGTCCAACCCAAGATTGGAGGCGCCGAAAGTCGGGATGGGAATAGAGGCCACTTGCCGGATACCTTTCATGCCCACATAACGTGGCTCATTGATGCCGGTCTGAATCGAGAGCACGCACGGAAGATCAATCTCACTCATTTCTTTGTTGCCGCCTTCAATTTCCCGGCCGACTTTCAGCTTCTTGCCGTCCAGAACTTCAATGGAATTGACCAGAGAAGCAAACGGATAGTCGAGCAGCGCCGCCAGCATTCCGCCCACCTGTGCGCCGCCGTCCTCGGCCTGGATCCCGGCAAGGATCAGGTCGTAGTTTCCTTTCTGCACAAAAGCCTTCAGGATGGTGGCGATACCCCTGCCGTCTGACCCGCTGAAGGCATCGTCTGTGATCAGCACGCCGTGGTTCGCGCCCATGGCCATCTCCCGGCGCAGGACCTCTTCGTCATCGTTGCCACCAACCGTCGCGACTGTGACGTTTCCACCGACCCGGGCGACGATCTGAAGCGCCTCTTCGACCGCGTAGTTGTCCGCTTCATTGATTGAGTAGACGAGGTCATCGCGTTCAATATCATCCCCGGCACTATTCACTTGAATTTCATTTTCCGAAGTGTCGGGTACTCTTCGCACGCAAACTAGAATCTCCATAACTCATCCTCCAACAACGTTTCACGCTACTGTCTGACTTTCGCTCGCGATTTGCTTCTCCACCAGTTCCGCCAGATCGATGGCGGTCATCTTTCCTTCCAGGCCCGCGACCTTGATCGCGTCTTCGATATTGACCATGCAGAACGGACAAGCAGTCACAATCACATTGGCTCCGGCCTCAGCGGCCATCTGGACTCGCTTCACGCCCATTCGCTGCTCTTCCTTCGGCTCGTAGAAAAGCATTAGTCCCCCACCTCCGCAGCAAAATGAACGGTCTCGGGAACGCTTCATCTCGACTCTCTTCAAACCGGGAATCGCGTCCAGCACGTCGCGAGGGTCGTCATAGATCTGGTTGTGCCGCCCCAGATAACAGGGATCGTGGTAGGTGTACACGCTGTCTGCGTTTTCTACCGGATTGAACTTGATCTTGCCGGCTTTCACTTCTCTGGCGATGACCTGGCTGATGTGCTCCACAGGCGGCACATCTTTGTAGTCGTGTTTGAGCGCATTGTAGGCATGCGGGTCCGCGGTGACGATCCGCTTGACTCCGGAGGCTTTGATGGCCTCGACGTTGTTATCCCGCAAGGCCATGAACAGCGTCTCTTCGCCGAAGCGCCGGACCTCATGGCCGCTATCTCTTTCCGCTGGGCCCAGGATTCCGAAATTCTCTCCGACATGGTTGAGAATCTTCGCCGTTGCCCGCGCGATCGACTGCATCCGGTCATCGTAGGCTGTAATGCTGTCGACAAAATACAAGGTGTCAGCGCCGTTCTTCTTGTCGAGGGTCTTGACAGGGCAGATTTGCTGGAATTCCTTCGCGTTTGCCCAGTCGGCTTTTTTCTTCTCCATCTTGCCGTAGGGATTGCCGCGGCTCTCTAGCGCCTTCAGCGGCTTTTGCAGGGACTGGGGCACATTTCCGTCGTCGACCATGCCCCGCCGGAGATCGACGATCTTGTCGATGTACTCGATCAGCAGCGGGCATTCTGCCTCGCAAGCGCCGCAGGTCGTGCACGACCAGATTTCATCCTCGGAATAAATGCTGCCGGAGTCTTTGCTGCCGACCAGTGGCCTCCCGTCATTCGCGCGCCCAAGAACCGGATAGTGCTGGAAGCTGTAATCTCTGGCCTTGACGGTTATGAATCGTGGCGATAACGGCCTTCCCACAGCGTTGGCGGGACAATTGTCGGAACATCGCCCGCAGTCAGCGCAGGAATAGAAATCGAGCATGTGTTTCCAGGTGAAATCTTCGAACGACTTCACTCCGAAGGATTTCACCTGATCCAGATGCTCATCGCTGACGCCCCATCGCACCGGCTTCAGAATTTCGCGGTCCAACTTTGCGAAGTAGATATTGAAGAGGGAGGTTTCCACGTGGAACTGGATTCCAAAAGGCCGGTAGCACAGCAAGAAGTAAAAGGTCAGCTCGTGGACAAGATAAGCGCTGAAGTAGAGTTTCCCGAGAGTGGACAGGGCAGTTGATAGGAGAGCCTTCTGCAATATCCACGGGAGCGAGAACGCGGCTAAGCTCTCAACAGACTGGCCTGGTTGTGACTGCGCGGCGGCCTTAGCGGCCGCAAAGAGGCTGTCGGCCACCATCAGGATTGCGATCAACGACAGAAGGAAGATGGCGTCGGCGGTGTGCGCTTTGCCGTACCTTGCCGGTACCGCGTACCGCGCAGGTTTAAAAACCAGGCGGCGAATGACAGCGATCACCATGCAGAGGAAAACAATGGTGGCGGCGTAATCCGTAATGATGTCATAGATAGGGCCGGCTCTTCCCGAGAGGCCGGGCATGACGAAATTCTCGGAGACGCCGACAATGAGCACAGAGAAGGCGCGAATTGCGAGGACGATGAAGCCCGCAAAAATGAAAATATGAATGATGCCTGCGGTCCGGTAGCGGGGGTGCTTCCACTGGCCCAGCCAAAACTTCAGAACCCTTCCCAGTCGCACCAATGGCTGGTCAAAACGAAAATCGCGTTCGCCACGAATGAGCGGTGCCAGGCGCTTCGCCACAATGTAGGCAAAACATCCGACACCCAGAAGATGAATGAGCAAGAACAGGATTCGTCCCGTGGCCAACCACGATGTCATTTGCGAAAGTGACTGGATGTTTTCCATGTTTTCTACTCTCCTGCCTGACGATTCCTAGGCGATCGATTGCGTCAAGACTTTTTCCTCCTTAACTGGGGGCCTTCGTGAAATTGGTGATTCGACTGAACTGAAAGGTGGAGGGGGACTGGATGGGCGAACCGGCGGCGTCGTCGACGCAGACGGTGCCGGTGCAACTTTCGTCTTGGCGCGCACCCTGTTCTCTTTCACTTTCGTTTGCTCTTCCTTTCGCGGGGGCGTAACCCCGACGGCTTCCCGCAGCTCCGTGAAACTCAACTTTAGAAAAGTTTCCAAACGCCGCAGATCCGGCGCTGCATGCACACATCCGCTGAACCCGAAATACGCCGTGCCGTCGTAAGTCAAGATGGCGCAGTTGAGAGCCATCTCGCCACCGACCGGAACATACGGATAGCAGTGCAGCATCTTGTTGCCGAGCACGTAGAGCGGATATTGCGGGCCCGGCACGTTGGTACAGACCATGTTGAAAGGCGTAAACGGCAACCGGCCCAGAATGTGGCCGGCAAGCGCCTGCGCGGAATTCGGGAACATGCCGAGCAAACCACCGGTCAAGCTCACCAATTCGGCGGTATGCGCGCGTTTGAGAAGCTCTGTTCTCTTATGGACGGCAGCCAGCAGTTTCCGAGGGTTGCGAATATCTAGAGGGATGGTGACGGGAACCAGGGAGATGCGGTTCCCCAAGTCACCCGGACCGTCGCTGCCCCGCAGATTGACCGGAACCATCATGCGGAGCAGTCGCCCTTTAACGCGGTCGCCGTGCAGTTCGAGGTAGCTCCGGATGGTTGCCGTCACCAGCGCGAGAATGACATCGTTCACGCTGGTCCCACACGTTTGCCGGATGGCTTTTACTTCTGCCAGCGGAACGTCAGCCCAGGCAAATTTTTGGGGCCCGCGGTAGAGAACGTTGAATCGCAGGCGCTCTGTGGACACGGTGAGTTCCGGAAGTAGATGTGCGAACTCGTCCGTGCCCGAATTCCCGCCATTCGCCGCGAAGCGCTCCGCCATGCTCGATACGTCCGCCAGCGCCACGAGAATTCGTTTGGAGAATTCTGAATAGGAATCGACGCAGTCGTTGGTTAGCGAAGTCAAAACGTCACGAGGCAGTTGTACTCGGAGCCGACGCTTTCGTCTGGGCAGACGAGGGGCCACTGGACTCGCGTCCATGAGCGCATTCATGATCCCAACCCCGGCGATGCCATCGGCGAGGCAGTGATGCAGACGGAAAATGAGCCCGCTGCGATTACCTTTCAGCCCATGCACCAGGGTCAGGTCCCATAGCGGGTGCTGCCGGTCCATCACTATGCTCAAAATTTTCCCCGCAAACGTCTTCAACTCTGCGTCGGAACCATGCTTGAGCGTCACCTCGCGTACGTGCCTGCGGATGTCGAAGGTTGGGTCGTATTCCCACGTTGGAAGGCCAATATTAAGGAGCGGGGGCACTACTCGCTTGAGGTAGCGGGGAATAAGCGGCAGCTTCGACTCCACGAACTGGACGAAAGCCTCGAAAGGAATCTCAGCTTCAAAAACGCAGACACAGGCCACGTTGAGGGGCATGCCCTCGCGCTCCAGGTGGAGGAAAACGGCATCTCCCCAGGAAAGGCGGTCATCCTGCTGTCGGCTCTGCATCGCAGATCTCCTAGTCAGTTACCGATCGTCAGTTATCGAAACCATCGCGCATCTCAGTTCACGAAAGAAAATCGCGACGTCAGCTTCACCAGCTTGAGCACTTTGTAGACAGCGACGTGGACGGCGCGCAACACCACCCTGACGCTTTTGTCGTCAGCTATGCCCGCGAACTCTTCCATCGCTTTGAGCGCAGTCGCATCGAGCCGGCGCACGGAAGAAAAATCCAAAGCCACTTCGCCCTCGATACTGTCCAGTCTTTGTCCGGCCTCTTGCAACCCCTGGACAACACGCTCTTCATCGATCTTGAGCCATTCCGAGATCATTGCCATACGACCACCCTCCCCTACGCGTTTTGTAGCTGAGTTGCACTGGCCACCTTCGCCAAGCCCCGCCCCCGATAAGCCTTCCAAAACAGGTCGGCCAATTCGCTGATTAGTGGCATACGAGGGTTCGACTGCCAGGACGGATCGTCAAAGGCAAGCTTGGTCAGATCAGGTATTGCCCGCTCGAACTCTTCCTTGGAGATTCCCAGGTCGGCGATCGAACGCGGGAAGCCCAATTGGTCGAGTAACTGTTCTGTCGCCATCACCAGGTTCTTCACCTTCTCCTCGATGGTGTGGCCGCCCAGACCCAGCAAATCGGCGATCGTCGCGTATTTCCTGTGCGCGACATACCCCTTCTGGTACGGTGACGGCACGAACTTAGTGGGCACGGACGCGTTATACGCAATGACGTGCGGCAACATGAGCGCATTCGCCCGGCCGTGCGCCACGCCGAAGCGCGCCCCGAAGGCATGTGCCAGCGCGTGATTGACGCCTACCGACGCGTTGGCAAACGCCATTGCCGCAATGCAGGCGGCATTGTGCATCATGCAGCGTGCTTCTTCATCGCGGGGATGCTCATAAGCGATGGGCAGGTACTTGAATACCATCCGGATCGCTTGCATCGCGTTGGAATCGGTATAGGCCGAAGCGTAGCTGGAAACTGCAGCCTCCAGCGCATGGGTTAGGCAGTCGATACCGGTATCGGCGGTAAGGCCCTTCGGCATGGACATCACAAATTGTGGATCAACGATGGCCACATCCGGCGTCAGAGAGTAGTCGGCCAGGGTCACCTTGCGCCCGTGCTCTTTGTCGGTCAGGACCGCAAAGGGCGTGACTTCGCTTCCCGTTCCGCTAGTGGTGGAGATGGCAATCAGCCTCGCCCGGTTAATTTTCTTAGTCGGGTACTGGACCACGCGCTTGCGAAGATCCAGAAAGGGCGCGGCCAACTCTTCCAGGTCAGCCTCCGGAGACTCATACTTGAGTTTCATGATCTTCGCCGCATCGATCACCGACCCGCCACCGAGTGCGATAATTTGGTCCGCTTTGTAGAAATTGAGCGCCTCCACGCCTTGCATGACCACCTTGACCTCGGGCTCCGCATCGGGAATGACCGAGACGTGGACGTGGGTTCCCTCCGGAATGTAACGGCGGACAAGCTCTACGTGCCCAATCTGCTCCAAGGCTGGATTCGTAATGATGATGGTCGAGCGTGAAGGGAACTGGCGTACGTTCTCTACCGCGTTGAGGTTGAAGTAAATCTGATTAGGAACTCGGAACCACATATGGGCTTGAGTCCTCCGAGCTACACGTTTGATATTGAGATAGTGATAGATATTTACGTTGTCGGTCGTGCTGTTGCCGCCGCCGGTGCCACATCCGAAGGAGAAGGTAGGCACGAGGTCGTTGTAAACGGCGCCCAGTGCTCCGACCGAGCCAGGCGAGTTCACGATGATCCGCCCCGCGTTCATCACCTCACTGAACTTGCTGATGACCTCATCGTTACGCGAGAAAATGAC
>Ga0207693_10002968_pt1 | contig 14690 bp, 15 predicted proteins | sample LARL81metaG_FD_184347 | JGI IMG/M metagenome (GOLD analysis project Ga0207693, IMG submission 184347) | Corn, switchgrass and miscanthus rhizosphere microbial communities from Kellogg Biological Station, Michigan, USA - LAR L8-1 metaG... | ecosystem: Host-associated > Plants > Roots >...
ATCTGCAGCCAGCGGATGCTGTGCAGCGCCGCCCACGGGTAGTAGACGCAGCCCAGCATCGTGGCGGGCAGCAGGATCATGGCGAACAGCATCTGCATCTTGCGCGGGTCCATGATCGTGCCGAGCAGCAGCCCGAGTGAGGAGGTGAGCAGGGACGCGAAGACCAGGATGAACGCGAACAGCGCCCAGTTGGTCACGTCCACGTGCGGGGCCTGGCCCGCGGCGTGCACGAACAGCACGATCGGGAACACGATGACCGCGCCGATGAACGACTGGATCGCGCCGGCCACGATCTTCTGGATGGCCAGCACCCGGATCGGCACCGGGGCCAGGGCCCGGTCCTCGATCGTGCGCTGCCAGGAGAACTCCATCACCAGCGGGAACGTCACGGCCATGATGCCCTGCATGAGCAGCATCGAGGCCATCAGGCCAGGCACCAGGATGGTGGCGAAGTTGACGCCGCCCGCGGCGGCGGCTCCGGCCCCGGCGGCCGCGGCGCCGCCGAGCATGAAACCGCCGCCGATCTTCGGGAACACGTAGGCGAAGACGAAGACGAACAGCAGCGGCTGCATGACCGCCCGGGTGAAGGTCGAGATGGCGTTGCGCCGCAGCACCCGGAACTCACGCGCCATCATGGCGCCGAACGTCCGGGCCAGCGTCGGCCGCGGCTTCGGCGCGTCGGCGATCAGGGCCGCGACCTCGGCGGCTGTCGGCGTGCCGGCGCGCTCTGCCAGCTCAGGCGGGGCAGGCCTCGTGGTGGTGGTCACTCTCGGTAATCCCTTCCGGTCAAGGTCAGGAACACTGTCTCCAGGCTCGGCTTCAGCTGGGTCGCGTCGCGTACGTTGAGCCCGGCGGCCGAGCCGGCCGTGACCAGCTCGCCGAGCACCCCGTCTGGCTCGCGGGTGAACACCCGGACGTAGTCGCCGTCGGCCTCCACCTTGCTGACGCCGACCCGGCTGGCCAGGCCCGCCTGCTCGGTCATCCCGGCCGGCACCGGCTCGTCGTACCTGACCGTGATGACCGTCTCCGCGCCCGCGGAGTCCTTAAGCTCGTCCACGGTGCCGGAGGCGAGCACCTCGCCGTGGTCGATCACCGAGATCTGCTCGCACAGCGCTTCGGCTTCCTCCATGTAGTGCGTGGTGAGCAGGATCGTCTGCCCCTCGGCGTGCAGCACCCGGAGGATGTCCCAGAGGTTGGCCCGGGTCTGCGGGTCGAGTCCGGCCGTCGGCTCGTCCAGGAACAGTACGTCCGGCCGGTGCACCAGGGCCCGCGCGATCAGCAGCCGCTTGGCCTGACCGCCGGACAGGTCGGTGGACATCGCCGTGCGCCGGTCCGCCAGCCCGAACACGTCGAGCAGCTGGGCGGCGCGGCGCGACGCCTCGCGCAGCCCCAGGCCGAAGAACCGGCTGCGGAACTCCAGGTTCTCCGCCACGGTCAGCTGCATGTCCAGGGTGTTGTTCTGGGTCACTACGCCGATCCTGCGCTTGACCGCGACCGGGGCGGCTACTACGTCCATGCCCGCCACCCAGGCCCGGCCGCCGGTGGGCAGCACCAGCGTGGTGAGCATCCCGATGGTGGTGGACTTGCCCGCGCCGTTCGGTCCGAGCAGGCCGAAGAATTCCCCGGAGCCGACAGACAGGTCGATTCCGCGGACCGCGGGCACGTCCCCGCGGGACGATTTATAGGTCTTGCGCAGCTCCTCGGTGCGTATGGCGAGCCCGCCTGCATCCGTCATGCTGTCAACCTATGTTGACGAGAGACTGGTGTCAACTTTAGTTGACGTCTCTGATCGCCGCTCCACGACAGCCTGACGCGTCGCGTCACTTGCCGCGCTCCTTCCTTATCAGCTCGCTGAAGTGCCCGATCATGTCGATGAAGAACTTGCGGACGACCGGTTCGTCGGCCGGGTCCACGAAGTCGAAGGCATCCCGCCAGTGCGGCCCGGCCAGCGAGGAGTAGTCCTCGCACACCTGGCGGCCCTTGCCGGTCACGAACAGCCGGACCACGCGCCGGTCCTCCGGGTCTCTGCGCCGCTCCACGTATCCCTCGCGGACCAGCGTGTTCACCACTGACGTCAGCGTTCCCGGCGACGACCAGCCCCGGGCCGCGACGTCACTGGACTTGAGCCCGTCCCGGGCCAGCAGCACCCGCAGCACGCCGAGCCCGGCCGGGCTGATCCGCAGCCCGGCCTGCGCCAGCGTCCCCGCGTAGAAGGTGCCCATGATCCGGGACGCGGCCAGCAGCAGGGCATGCAGCGGCGCGTCCGGGGGCGGCCCCTCCGACGGCTCACCAAAGAACCACGCCGCGCGACCCTGGTCCGGCCCGCACTCCACCGCCGCAGGATCCTGCGGCCTGACGGCTTCCGCCTCACTCACGCCGCCAGTTTTCACCTGTACTACTTCTAGGTCAAATCATTTGACCTAGAAGTATCTCCGCTCTCGGTGAACGAAGGCATGAGCCGTGCCCGTGGCGCAGGCTCGCGCCGAGGCTCGCCGAGGCGTACGGCGAGGGCCCATCGGGAGCCCACGTGAACTGCCCGTCGGGGCCACGGCGCACGACCCGCGGGTTCACGACGCATGAAGACTAAGGCCCGGGTGGCATGGAGCCGACCCAGGCCCATGCCACCCGCGGGCTCCGCCCTGACCGGTTTTACATCCACAGCATGCGCGGTGACGGCCATTGGCGCATAGGAGGCAGCTCGCGAATTCAGAAGAATGGGCCTTTCTATAGGATCTATTAGTTAGAAAGGCCCATTCTTTGCCTGAGAATGTGATTTCTGAGATTGAGCTGGCTGGTGGGACGCCGTGCGGGACGGGACGGGGCGGGACGGGACGGACGGCGGGGCGGGTCGGACGGGCGGGGCCGGCGGGGCGGGTGGGGCGGGGCGGGCCGGGACAAGGGCGGGCGTGGCCCAGCGGATGCGATCGGGATCACACCTGCTGAGGGGATTCCGGGGGTGCGGGGCGGGGCGCGGGTGGGAGATCCTTGCTGCGGATGAAGTTCTCTGAGGCGCTCGTGCTGCTGGCCGCCGGGACACTCGGCGGCATCTTCAGCACGGCGGTGAGCATCGCCTCGCTGGTCACGTATCCGGCACTGCTCGCGCTCGGGGTGCCGCCGCTGAGCGCGAACATGACCAACACCGTCTCGCTGGTGCTGACCGGGGCCGGGTCGGTGCTCAGCTCCAAGCCCGAGCTGGCAGGCCAGAAGACGCGGGTGATCCGGCTCGCGATCGTCACGGCGCTGGGCGGGGCGGCCGGGGCGGCGGTGCTGCTGCTGACCCCGGCGACCACCTTCATCGTGGTTGTGCCGGTGCTAATCGGCGGCGCCTCGCTGGTGCTGCTAGTCCAGCCCAGGATCAAGAGGCTGTCCCCCGATCCGGAGGGCGGCAACCGGCTGGCCCAGGGCGCGGCGCTGTTCGCCGTGGCCATGTACGTGGGCTACTTCGGCGCGGCCGCGGGCGTCATGCTGCTCGTGGTGCTCAGCATGATGATCGACGAACCGCTGATCACGGTGAACGCGGTGAAGAACGCGGTCTCCGGGGCGGCGAACCTCACGGCCGCGGTGTGCTTCGCGCTGTTCGGCGACGTCAGGTGGGTGCTGGTGGCGCCGCTGGCGGCGGGCTTCCTGGCGGGCGGCTGGATCGGCCCGAAGATCGTCAGGAGGGTGCCGGCCGGGCCGTTCCGGATCGTGGTGAGCCTGTGCGGCATCGGCCTGGCGGTGAAGCTTGGCATCAGCGCGTATCACTGATGAGAGCGATACGGCAGTCAAAATGAGATAACTAGGCTCGTTGCAGTAACCGCCTGACAAAATCACTTCACATATAAGGTCAGAGTGGTTTACTCTGTGCAAGTGAGCCGGTACTGGGGGTGAGATCCAACCTCGGTGCCTGCGGCAGTGGTCAACCTTCTCCGGATTCGCGGTACCCGGCCCGTGGGAAAGGCGGTACAGGCTACGGGCGATTCTGGCGTGGGGTCAGTAAGGAGTACCGGGCATGATTGCTGTTCTCATTATCGCCATTGTTGCCGTCAGCTACATCGTCTCGACGCGCATCCACCCGCTCCGCAAGTGCCCGACCTGCAACATGAGCGGCAGGCACTTCGGCGGGATCTACAAGGGCTCGTACCGGCGCTGCCGGCGCTGCGCCGGCCGCGGCCAGCGCGACCGGGCCGGCACCAGGGTCTTCTGGGGCGGGACCGGCCACACCGGGGTCTTCCCGAAGAAGTAGCCCCCGGGGCGGTCGCGGTGTTACAGGGTCACGATGATCTTGCCGACGGCACCGCCCTCGGCGGCCTCATGCGCCGCGGCGATGCCGTCCAGCGGGAACTTGTGCACCGGCAGCCCGGTGAGCTCGCCCGCGGCCAGGGCCGTGGTGATGTCCGCGGCCGACTCGTCGAGCGCGGTCATGGGCACGCCGTAGAGCAGCACGAACCTGAGCGTGACGTTGGCCGTCATGCAGGCCCGTACCGGCAGTTCCGGGTCGGCGGCCTCGGCCGCGTAGGTCACGATGGTGGCGTGCGAGCTGATCACCGCCAGATCGAGCGCGAGGTTGGCCCCGAGCGCCACCTCGATCACCCGGTCCACCGGGCCGAACGCCCTGATCCGGTCCGCCGCGTCCGCCGAGCGGTAGTTCACCACTAGGTCCGCGCCCGCCTTCTCGGCCAGCGCCGCCTTGTCCGCGCTGCTGACGGTCGTGACGACACGCGCCCCTGCCCGTTTGGCTAGTTCGATGGCGAAGTGACCGACAGCTCCTGCACCGCCGGCCACCAGTACGGTCTGACCGCTCACCGGTCCGTCCGAGAGCAGGCAGTAGTGCGCGGTCATGGCCGGCACGCCCAGCGAGGCGCCAAGCTCGAAGGAGGCGCCCTCGGGCAGCGGTACCGCCTGCCGCGCGGGCAGCGCGGTCCACTCGGCGGCGGTCCCCCACGGGCGGCCGGCCGCGGCCAGCCACAGCCAGACCCGCTCGCCGATCCGGCCGGGGTCTACCCCGGAGCCGACCGCCTCGATGACGCCCGCGCCGTCCTGGTGCGGGATCTGGAAGCCGTCGATGGGCCGCGGGACAGCCCCGGACCTGGCCTTATGGTCGGTGGGGTTGACCCCGGAGGCGTGCACCCGGACTAGGACCTCACCCGGGCCCGGGGCCGGCCGTTCTACGTCCTCGATCCGGAAGACCTCGGCCGCATCCCCCATGTCCCGGTACAGCGCTGCTCTCATGGATGCAGCGTAGCGCCCTTGAAAATCTTGTCGACGGCATTGCGCGGGCCGTGCACGGCCAGACCGGCGAAGCTCAGCTCGGCGGCGGGCGTTCAACCCGGACGACCCGCACGACGGGCAGGCGGCGGGCGACGGCGGCTTCACCTACCGGATGGTGCACATCTGGCCGGAGTTCTTCGCCGCGCTGACCGGCCGCCCGCTGCCGCTGTTCCGCTCGCCGGTGATCCAGGACCCGGCCATGGCCGCCTCGGTACGCCGGCTTCACCATGTGCTCACCGGGCCCGCCGGTGAGCTGGAAAGGTACGAGCGGCTCGCCGGGACGGCCCGGCTGCGGGTCCAGGCGGCGCGCCGGCTGCTGTCCGCGGGCGTCACGCCGGCCCGGGCCGCGGCCGAGGCCGGCTTTCGCCGACCAGGCGCACCTCACCCGATGGTTCCGCCGCTACTACGGCGTCACCCCCGGCGCCTACCGGGTCCTGAGCGTCCGGTCGGCCTTAGTAAGATCGCGAACCATGGAACAGCGGGTCCTCGGCCGGACGGGACGGCCGGTATCTGTGGTCGGCCTCGGCACCTGGCAGCTGGGCGCGGACTGGGGGAACGTGTCCGAGGCCGACGCCATGGACGTGCTGAGGGCGGCGGTCGAGTCGGGGGTCACCTTCTTCGACACGGCCGACGTCTACGGCGACGGACGCAGTGAGCGCATCATCGGCCGCTTCCTGGCCGGCAACGCCGGGCAAGGCATCATGGTCGCGACCAAGATGGGCCGCCGGGTCGAGCAGAAGGAAGAGAACTACACGCTGGAGAACTTCCGGGCCTGGACGGACAGGTCCCGGGTCAACCTGGGCATGGACCGGCTTGACCTGGTCCAGCTGCACTGCCCGCCGACCGCGGTGTTCGGCTCGGACGCCGTCTTCGACGCGCTCGACACGCTGGTCGCCGAGGACCGGATCGCAGCCTACGGAGTGAGCGTGGAGACCGCCGACCAGGCGCTGACCGCGATCGCCCGGCCGGGCGTGGCCAGCGTGCAGATCATCCTGAACGCGTTCCGGCGCAAGCCGCTCGACCAGGTGCTGCCGGCCGCGGCCGCGGCGGGCATCGGCATCATCGCGCGGGTGCCGCTCGCCTCCGGGCTGCTCTCCGGCCGGTACACCAGGGACACCAGCTTCGCCGCCGACGACCACCGCAACTACAACGCCCGCGGCGAGGCGTTCGACGTCGGGGAGACGTTCTCCGGCGTGGGCTTCGAGGCCGGCGTCGACGCCGCGGCCGAGTTCACGGCCATCACCGCCGGGCTGCCCGGGGGGACACCCTCGCAGTGGGCGCTGCGGTGGGTGATCCAGCAGGCCGGTGTCACCACGGTGATCCCCGGTGCCCGCAATATCAGCCAGGCCCGGCAGAACGCCGAGGCGGCCAGCCTGCCGCCGCTGCCGCAGGCCGGACTCGACGCGATCGAGGGGCTCTACGACAAGTACTTCCGCGCCACGGTGCACGACCGCTGGTAAGGCCTGCTCACCGCCGTTCTGATCGGGCGGCAGGAGCCGCCGGCGATGGCAGCAAGACCCCGATTCACAGGAGATCCCCAGTGCAATCGTGTGAATTCTGACCAACTCCGGAGTGTTTACCTCTGGTACAGTCGCACTTTGTCGATCACAATTGAGTATCGATGCAGCGGGCAAAACCGTTGGGACAGGGATATAGCAGGGCGGTGACCTGGGCAGGTGCTGGTGCGAACCGGGCGGCGGGCCAGGCGTCACCCAGGTGTTCGCGACGAAGACACCGCCCCCACCCGTCGTAGCCGCCCGCGTAAGCGGGCCCGCCGCATCGTCAGGTCACCGACCCGGGCGGCCCTGCTCACGGCGGCGGCTGTCGGCGCGGTCGTCACGCTCACCCCGGCCAGCGGAGCCGCCGGCGACATCGCCACCGGCTTCGCCCAGGCCGTCCGGCACCTGACCGGGCCCTCGCGGGACGGGCAGGCGTTCAATGGCACTCCCGCCGTCGGGGCGCTGTTCACCACGTCCGCGGGTCAGCTCGGTCAGCATTTCTGCACGGCGAGCGTGGTCGACAGCCCGGCCGGCGACCTGGTGATCACGGCCGCGCATTGCGTGTCCGGCAACGCGGGCACCGTCGCGTTCGTGCCCGGGTACGACAACGGCTCCGTCCCGTACGGCGTGTGGACGGTGGGCCAGGTCTATGTCGACAAGGCGTGGAGCTCCTCGTCCAGCCAGGACGACGACTTCGCCTTCCTGCGGGTCAGCAAGCCGGGTTCGGACGTGCCGATCGAGGACGTCACCGGGGCGGAACGGCTCGCCACCGGGACCCCGACCGGGCGCGGGCAGGTCCAGGTAATCGGCTACCCGAACGCCACCAACCAGCCCGTCACCTGCCAGAACTGGCTCCATGAGCCGATGGCGGCCCAGCTTGAGTTCGACTGCGACGGCTATACCGACGGGACCAGCGGCGGGCCGTTCCTGAGCGAGGTCGACCAGGCGACGGGGCAGGGCCAGGTCATCGGCGTCATCGGCGGCTACCAGCAGGGCGGCGACACGCCTGATGTCTCGTACTCGTCCACGCTCGGCGCGAACGCCGCGGTCCTCTACCAGAAGGCCGTCGCCGGCGGCTAGGCGGGTTGGCCAGGCGGATTCAGGCCGCAGCGGGCGGCGGGACGATGGCGTCGATCTCGGCCCGTTCGGCCTCGGTGGGGATCCACTCGCCCGCGGTCGCGTTGGCCTTGACCTGCTCGGCGCTCATTGCCCCGGCGATCACCGACGAACAGCCGGGCTGCGCGGCCAGCGCCCCGATCGCGGTCTCCAGCAGCGTGACGCCGTGCTCCTGCGACCAGGCGATCAGCGCCTCGACCTGGGCCAGTTTCTCGTCGGTCACGTAACCCTGGCCGCCGGCCAGCCTGGTCCCCGCCGGTATCGGCTGACCCTGCCGGACCTTGCCCGTCAGCAGGCCGTTGGCCAGCGGGAAGAAGGGCAGCACGCCCAGGCCGAAGTGCCTGGCCGCCGGGACCACCTCGGCCTCGGTCCGGCGCGCGAGCAGCGACCAGTGGTTCTGCGCCGAGATGAACGGGGTACGGCCGTCGCGCGCCGCGACGTGCGCGGCGCTGGCCAGCTGCCAGCCGGAGAAGTTCGAATGGCCGATATACCTGACCTTGCCCTCGGTCACCAGCTCGTCCAGCGCGGCCAGGGTCTCCTCGACCGGGGTCACCGGGTCCGGGACGTGCAGCTGGTACAGGTCGATGTGGTCGGTGCGCAGACGGCGCAGTGACTCGGCGACCGCGCGCCTGATGTAGGACCGCCCGCCCTTGGCCCCGGCGGCCGGCCCGTACCCCATGTCCACGCCCTTGCCGCCGAACTTGGTGGCCAGCACGACCTGGTCGCGGCGCGAGCCGAGGATCTCGCCCAGCGCGCGCTCCGAGCCGCCGCCCCGGCCATAAGTGTCCGACGTGTCGAACAGGGTGATCCCGGCGTCAATGGCCGCGTCCACCACCGCCCGGGCTCCTTCCACGTCGAGGCGGCTGCCGAAGTTGTTGCAACCGAGCCCGACAACCGACACCAGCAGTCCCGACTGCCCCAGGGGCCTATAGCGCATATCCACATCCTAGGGACGACCCTGGGCGCCGCACGGCGCGGGGGGCCGCGGCCGGGCGCGGAATCGTGCGGTCCACCCGGCCGCCTGGCGAATACACCTAGCCGCTGCGGGCGACCTCGAGCGCCAATCACGATGCCTTTTATTGATGTCGTCCGCAGAATATCCCATGGAAATATTAAGGATGGGAATGTGCAATTCGAAGAGACATCGCCGGTCCGTCCGCGCCTGGTTTCAGCCGGCCCGGCAGGGGGCTTTCCGCAGGGACACGGCCCGCGGCCGGCGAGGGCACGACGCACGTCCAGCGGGGACACGATGGGCCGCCGCGAGTGAACACCGGCCAACAGGCTTTTATCAGCCGCCGAGACCGAAGTGTCCGGAGACAGATGTGTCTTAGGTCAGGTCATCGACCCGCCAATTCTGGGGGGTGGCATGCAATCCCATATGAGATACCATGGCCATTGCAGACGGCGGGGTGGCAACGCATTGCCACGCAATTGCAAGAAACAATTCCGCGTCGAGGCGGAAATCCAGGAGGCGTCATGCCAGAGCCGACGGAGGGGCCAACCGTGCTGCGCATCCTACTCGGCACGCAGCTGCGGCGGCTGCGAGACAGCCGCGGCATTACCGCCCAGGAAGCGGCACGGGCGATCCGCGGGTCGGAGTCCAAGATCAGCCGGATCGAGCTCGGCCGGAACGCCATCCGCGAGATCGACGTCCTGGACCTGCTGACCTACTACGGCGCCGGGGCGGTCGAGCGGGAGCAGCTGCTGAGCCTGGCTGAGCAGGCCAACCGGCCCGGCTGGTGGCACAGGTACAACGACATCCTGCCCGACTGGTTCCGGTCCTACGTCGGGATGGAAGAGGCCGCGACGTCGATCCGCGTCTACGAGCCGCAGTTCATCCCCGGCCTGCTGCAGACCCACCAGTACGCCGCCGCCGTGCTCGCCGTGGGCGACATCCCCGTCAGCGACGCGGAGCGGCATGTCATCCTGCGCAAGGAGCGGCAGCGGCGGTTTACCGAGGGGCGTCTCAAGCTGTGGGCCATCGTCGAGGAAACCGCGCTGCGGCGGCCGATCGGGCGCACCGAGATCCTGCGTGACCAGCTTCACTACCTGCTCAGCCTGAGCAGCAGGCAGAACCTCACGCTGCAGATCACCCCGCTGGGCATGGGCGGCCACGCCGTTCCCAGCGGGTTCAGCATCCTGCGATTCGCTGAGCCGGACCTGTCCGACGTCGCTTACCTGGAGCACCTCACGAGCGCTCTCTACTTCGACAAGAAGGCCGATGTCGATCGCTACCTGCTGGCCATGGAGCGGCTCAGCATCATCAGCGCCAAGCCGAGCGAGACGCCGGGAATCCTGACCACGATTATCAACCAGCTGAAGGACTAGCCGATGAGCGTACGCAACGGAATGCCCGCCGCTGAACTGCCCGGAGTGACGTGGCGAAAGAGCGGCCGGAGCGGCCCGCAGGGCGGCAACTGCGTCGAGGTCGCCCGCCTGCCCGACGGCCAGGTCGCGGTGCGCAACTCACGGCACCCGTCGGGGCCGGCCCTGGTGTTCACGTCAGCCGAGTGGACCGCCTTCGTCGGCGGCGCCAGGGACGGCGACTTCGACTAGGAACCTGGCCCGGCAGCGCGGAGGGCGGTGGACCCGCCAGGACCACCGCCCTTTCCGTCGGCGTTCAGGAGACGACCAGGCCTAGCTAACCGGGAGGTCGAATTCCCCGTTCTTGGCGCCGAACAGGAAGCATTCCCATTCGTGCCGGTTGAAGACGTGCGGCGTCTTGCTGCGGTCCTTGGAATCGCGGACCGCGACACCCCCGTCGGGGATGTGCGCTATTTCCACGCACCCGGCGGCGCTGCTTGCGCTGCTCTTGAACCAGCGCAGACCGGTGAGGTCGGTGTCCATCCGCCTGTCCTTCCGTTGGGTAATTGCGTATGTTCCGTGAACGTCTTCATGGGGGTGAACTCGCGCAGCACCTTCTGGATCAGCTCGACCGAGGCGGCCGGGGACAGCGCCGCCGCGCGCATCCGGTCGAAGGACTCGGCGCACGCCCGGACGTCGCGGTCTTTCTCCAGGTAGATCATGCCGCCCAGGGATTCGGTGTAGGCCACGTCGGAATCGGTCCGCTCAGGGAATTCGAGGATGGCGAATGGCCCGGTCAGGCCCGCGTGCGCTCCGCACTCGAAGCCCAGGACCTGCAGCGTCACGTTCGGCCACCGGCTGGCCTGGAGCAGGTGCCCGAGCTGGCACCGCATGATCGCGCTGCCGCCGATGTTCCGCCTGATCGCACCCTCGTCGAGGATGATCCAGGCGTCGAGCGGCGGGTCCTGGTCGAGGAGCCGCTGCCGTTCCATACGCAGGTCCACCACGCGGTGCAGCTGTTCCTCACTGTCCTTGGGCCGAAGCTCGCGCAGCACCGTCAGGGCATAGTCGGTGGTCTGCAGCAGCCCGTGGATCACGTCGGACTCGTAACTGCGCAGGCCGGAGGCCTCCGCCTCTAGGCCCACGTAGATGTCGAAACCAGAGGGCAGGACGTCGTCGTAGATCGACCACCAGCCCTTGCGATGGCCCTCGCGAGCCATATCGACGAGCACCTTGCGCGCGCCCGGGTCTTCGACCTGGTACATCTCGAGCATCGCGGTCAGGTAGGCCGACTTGGTCGGCGCCTTGCCCGTCTCGATGCGGGAGAGCGTCGACGGAGCGAGGCCCAGCTTGTCGGCTACTTCCTCGAGCTTGAGCGAGTGAGCCTCGCGCAGGCGCCGGAGCTCGGCACCGAGCCGACGCCGGCGGACGGTGGGACCAGGGGGCACGAGAAGCTCGCCTCCTCGCGAGGCAGAGGGATTAGCGTCAGGAAGTCCGCGGAGAAACCCGGATGCGACCCGCATATGAGCATCGGAGTGTAACCGGAGGACTCTACCTGGCCCCTGACGAGCAGTACGATACCGTACTAACGGCCTCGCTGAAATCCCATCCGGGATTTCAGCCGGGAAATTTCCTTCACGCACTTGCGTCACGTACGCTGGCGGCGACATCATCGGTTCTGCTAGCCCGCGCAGCCAAGCGCGAAAAGTATAAATCGGGACATATCGTGAAGGGGTCGATAAGGGTTTCTCCGAAAATTCTCCTTTTGAGACGGCAATATGGCCGGCGGTGCGGCTGCTGTTGATTTTTAGTGATTGGTAATGAACTACGTGAACATGGCGGCGAATGTCACGGTCTGTGATGTTTTGAAACGGAGCGGAACTTCACGCCGCTAGGTCGCGAAGGCGCCGGGTCGCGAAGGCGCCGGGTCGCGAAGGCGCCGGGTCGCGAAGGCGCCGGGTCGCGAAGGCGCCGGGTCGCGAACAGGTCGCCATGGCCCGGGGCTTCGTCTCGCGGACGCTCAGCTCACATCAGGTCGGCGCGGACGACGACGCGGCGACCTTACTGACCTCGGAAATCGTCACTAACGCCATCCAGCACACCAAGTCGGATCAGGACCGCGCCAGGCGCGAGTATGGGGTGGCGTGAGCAAGCCGGACGGCTGTGCCGTGGACTGCTGAAGCGGCCGGGGTCAGCCGCTCTTGCGGCGGAAGGAGCGACGACTGGCGGCGGGGCCGTGAGAGCCGTGCACCTTGCCGGTGTGGTCGGCGCTCTGGGCGCTGCCGTGCGTGCCCCGCTTGCGCTCGAGTGCCTCGCGGAACTTGCGCTTCATCTCGTCCAGGTCGGCCTGGGCGGGCGCCTCCTCCGCCGGATCCTCCCGGGCGGCCTCGGGGGCCGGGGACGCCTCGGCTCCTGGTTGCTCGACGGCCATGCGGACCTCCTGCGGCAGAAACTGACCCACCCAGGTTCGCACACCGGGGCCGGTTTCATCGAGCCGGTATCCGGCGGGCGCCCGGGAACCCGCGGTTTCCGTTGGTTACGAGAGGGGGGCAAGGTCAGATACCGAACGGGCCTGGCGGCTGCCCCGGCTTCTCCCCCGTGCCCGCCCGAGTCACATCAGCCTCATCGCTTACTATTTCGGAAATTCTGGTTTCAACAGCGAGTCGTGTCGCGGAAATGTCGGCTGCCGCTACTAATATTGACCTTGACATCAGCCCGGCAGGACGAAGGAAAGAAACAGGCAGGATCCAGCGTCGCGGAGGGAGGTCAGGATGAGCCCGGTTCCGGTGTTTTCAAACGCGGCCGAGGCTATGGCGGCGGTTCGTGCCGGACTGCGCTTCGTGGCCGCCGCCGACGCCACCCAGATGTCCGTCCGGTCGCAAGCCGAGTGCCTGCAGATGATCGAGCAAGCCGACGCGATCCTGACCGCCGCGCGGGCATCAGTCCTGTCCACGTTCACCACCGGCCAGGGGTACTGGGACGACGGGGACTACAGCGCGCGGAGCTGGCTGATCCACAAGACCGGCATCACCCCCGGCGCCGCCGTCGGCCACACCGCGTGGGCCAGGCGGACCGGCACCCATCCCCGGGTCGTCGCGGCGCTGGCTGCTGGGACGGTTCCCGAGTCGGCCGGGCGGATGATCTGCCTGTGGACGGGCAAGCTGCCGGAGAAGTTCCAGGATGAATCCGATGAGCTGCTCCTGGCCGCCGCGGCCGGCGGGATGGATCTGGCCGGGCTGTCCGCGATGGCCGCGGAGATGCACGAGCGGTCCCGGGCCGGCCTTCCCGATGAGGATCCGGACGGGGTGCTGGACGACCGGGCGGTGCGGCTGGAGACTACGTTCGGCGGCGCCGGGGTCATCCACGGAGACCTGACCCCTGAATGCGCGGCAGCGGTGGGCGCCGTGCTCGACGCGCTGTCGGCCCCGGCCGGCGCCGAGGACGACCGCAGCCACGAGCAGCGCTACCATGACGCGCTGGCCGAGGCGATGCGCAGGCTGATCGCCGCCGGGATGGTGCCGGAGCGGGCCGGGCAGCCCGTCAAGGTATGGGCGCATATCTCGCTGAAGGACCTGATGCGGCTGGAGGGCAGCTCGGCGCTGCTGGAAGAGTGGACCGCCCAGCTCCGGGAGCAGTGGGCAGCGCGGCGGGCCGAGGGCGGCGGGGACGGCGGCGCGTGGCTCGACGGCAGCGCGGCCGAAGCCATCGCCTGCGACGCCGCGATGGCGCCGATCGTGACCGGCGAGGTCAACGTGGACGCGCTGGAGGATCTGATCCGGCTGTGCGTCCAACTGGACAAACTCCGGCAGGGTACCGACGCCAACGGCCCAAGCGGCGGCGACGGCCGCGGCGACGATGGCGACCGCGGACGGGTGGTCCGGCCGGATACCACCCAGGCGTGGGAATCCCTCGAACGGGCCGTGATTGGTAAGGCCGTCGACCTGCTCTCCGGACCGGGCGGGCTGGCCAGCTTCCTGCGCCGGCGGCAGCTCGGGGCGCGGCTGGGCGGGCCCAGCCTGCCGCTGGACATCGGGCACAGCACCATCATCCCGGCGGGCATCCGCAACGCGGTCATCCTCCGGGATAGGCACTGCCGGTGGGCCGGGGGCTGCGATCAGCCCGCCTCCGCCTGTGAAGTCCACCACGTCACGCACAAGAAGAACGGCGGCAAGACCAGCACCACGGGCTGTGTCCTGCTGTGCTGGTTTCATCACCAGATCGTGATCCACCGGTGGGGATGGACCCTGGTGCTGAACCCGGACGGCACCACCACGGCGTGGAACGAGGACACAACGAAAGTCCTGCACAGCCACGGGCCACCCGCCCGGCCCGGATAGCGCGACTCCCCCGGCTCACACAGCACCGGATGACCGCCAGCCTCTGAACCGAGGACCGAGGACCGAGGACCGGGGCCATCCGGTGCCGTCCGGCGTCGCAGTGGAGATCGTCAGCCGATAATGAGCGGTATGGCGCGACGGAGGGAAGCGGACCGGGACGGCGAGCCTGCCGGGGCCGAACTCC
>Ga0207693_10002969_pt1 | contig 14688 bp, 14 predicted proteins | sample LARL81metaG_FD_184347 | JGI IMG/M metagenome (GOLD analysis project Ga0207693, IMG submission 184347) | Corn, switchgrass and miscanthus rhizosphere microbial communities from Kellogg Biological Station, Michigan, USA - LAR L8-1 metaG... | ecosystem: Host-associated > Plants > Roots >...
CGGGCGATTCGGTCGTCCAGAAGTTAAGAAGCACTGGCTTACCGTGAACAGCTGATAGGGTCCGCGTTTGCCCGTTCAGATCAGGTAAAGAGAATTCCGGCGCGGAAACCGGCGCCAGCAGCCAAGTCTCACAACTTTCAGGAAGCGATTCCGAAGCCCAGGAATCTACAATAGAAGCGTGCCCCAGTGTTTTGCCGCGTGCGTGAGTTTTGAACTCTTCAAATCGCGATGGTTCCACACCCTCTTCAACCCATATTCTGTGGTTGATCGGAAGATCGTGAAGTTCCTGCATGAGCCCGCTCGGCCAGTGTATTGATGCCTGCACCGGGCCTTTGGCATCGCCTAACCCGAACAACACTTCCTTGCTGTGCTGTGAAAGAAATCCCGATCCAGCGTGGGTCATGAGGGTCTGGCGCATGGTCCCAGTGTCTATCGTGATCGCAGCACCGATAGCATCACGATTGCTCTTGCTACCGCGCAGACGAAAGGCAATCGACGGAGGGAGATCGCCTATTACATTCTTCAACAGCCGCAATTGCGGACTGTTGCGATTCTTAAGAACAGCTTCCAATCGTCCATCATGATCAAAATCAGCCAAGGCAAACGACCTACTGTCTTCGAGGAAATCCAAACCTACCGGGCCCGACACATCGGAAAATGTACCATCGCGATTGTTTGCGTAGAACGTATTCCGTTCGTACCCGCTCCATGTGCCATCCGAGCGAATGAGTTCATTCAGCGCATTCCATCCCTGTTCGTAATCGTGAGCAGGCTTGGCCTCAACAGGCGAGTTTGCGACAACCTGCCGCCAGAAGAAACTGTTCAAGTCCTCGCCTGATCGTCCGGACACCATGCCATTGGCAACATACAGATCGGGGAAGCCATCATGGTCAAAGTCCCACGCGTCGCTAGCCCAGGACCAGCGCCCCATCTCAACTCCAGCAGAGACGCTTTTGTCTTCGAAACCGCCACTTCCGTTGTTGCGAAACAGCGAATTGCCCATCGCGTGTTTACGATAAAGCGCCCGCGTCGCATCGGGCGCGTCCCTCTGAAACAGTTCCTGAGTCGAAATTCGCTTACCGGCGGCGCTCCACATATTTGCAACATAGAGATCTTCCTTACCGTCGTTGTCGTAATCGAACCAGCAGACACTCATGCCCGCACCCACATCCTCCACACCAGATTCCGGAGCAACATCGGTAAACGTTCCGTCGCCATTGTTTCGATACAGATTCTTCCGACCGAAATCGTTGACTACGTAAAGGTCAGGCCAGCCGTCGAGGTTATAGTCACTCCAACCACAACAGAAACTGTAACGCGTATTGTTCTTCGAGAGTCCGGTCTGCGCGGTTACATCGCGGAAAGTTCCGTCGCGCTGGTTATGCATCATGAAGTTAGGGGGACCGTTTTCCGCGCCGTAGTAGGGAGAGGGATACTTGTACTGATCCGTGCCCTGATAATAAAGATAAAGACAGAAGTAAATATCCAACCAGCCATCGCGGTCGTAGTCGGCAATCGCTGCGCCCGTAAAGGTTCCCTGCGGAGGATTCGCGAAATGAAATGCGTTTGGTTTCTCGCGAAACTTGCCACCCCCTTGATTGAGAAACAGCAACGGCCCGCTGGTACAGACTATGATCAAATCCAGGCTGCCATCATTGTCGATATCGGCAAAGAGCGCGCATGCCGTATTTTCCAGAGTGCCGACCCCAGCCGATTCAGTAATGTCATCGAACGTTCCGTCGCCACAATTCCGATACAACCGATTAGGAAGTCCTGCGGGCTGGCACACGTAGAGATCATCGAAACCATCATCGTCGAAATCTCCGACCGAGACTCCGTTATGCCCGTAGATATCGATGCCGCAAGCACCATCGAGAAGGGTTCGCCAATAATCGGCGCCGTGCTGTAGTTGGGCCGAAAAGGAAGGACAACTTGCAAGAGCGGTCGGGGCAACGTCTACAAATACCGGAGCGAGGGAACGACTAACTGTTTCGCGCGAGGCCTGCCATGTTCTCAAGCGAAATTCGTCTGGCTTCGAAGATTCTGCTGAAGTCAGGCCGGCGGAAGATGATGCCCATTCAAGTTGCCATTCGCCCACCCGCTGTTCGCGATGAAAATCACGGCCGGAGCCAACCAATTCATAGCGAACGCGAGTGTGTAAACTTGTACTCGCCCCTGAACTGGAAGCCCCAATTGTCACAATCTGAAATTCCGCTGTTTCAACCTTCGAAAGTGAGCCGAGGAGCGACCGGAATTCCCCAACAAATTGGTCGGCCCGAAGACCGCTCTGGCGGGTAAACATGTTTTCGCGGACTTCCAGCGCAGCGCTCGATCGAAGTATGCGCGAGTCAACCGAACCTGGCGAGAATCCTGAAAACTCAGAACTAAGAACGTGTTCAATGGAATGGATTGCTGGCGGGGACTGGCGCAACCCGACCGCCCAATCCGAGAGAATCCCTGCAATTCGGTCCTGATACCTTTCTGTGACGAAGCGATCCACGCCTGCGTCAGTCTTGAGCAGGGTAGACTCCAGTGGCAGTTGGGCTCGGTACCGCGGATGTAAATGGAAGTCGCTATTGAGTGAAACCGAACCGCCAGAACTGAAAGCAGGCAGCGACGAAAGGCCGATCCTGTAAAGAGTTTTGGGGACAAGCGCTGCAGAAGCTGTTTGACAGCATTGAATCAGGAAGTTTCGGCGATCTGGTTTAGTAACAGAATCGGGAGAGAAAGAGTCGCTCGGGGGACGCTGCTTCTCTTTCCGATTCAGACTTCTTCCCCCTCAGTATTGGAAATCGAAATCTAACATTCGGCCGAGACACGGTCAAGGCAACCAGCCGTCCCTGTAAGCATGACTTTGCAAATCGCGAAAACGTCACAACCGAAACTTCATTTTTAAACCATATTCCAAGCGTGATCAATTAGACGTCCAGAAATCTGTCCCGATTCTGGTTTTCAGACCAAAGGCAAGTGTCGCTCTTGCCGAAGATGCGATAGCGATTGCGGGCGATTATTCTGTATCCCCAATCGCGCAACCACCCAGGAATGATCCATAGAAATGCGGCCACGGCGGCCCACGCTCCGCCTATCTGTCGCAAGACGGAAATTACTGCGTCGGAACGTTCCGCGAGCCGCTCGCCTGGCAGACCATAGGCTTCTACGAGATAAACGGTATCCAAATCTTCAGGGTTAAGAGCGTGCCGAGTCAAGATCTGCGCTGCAAAATCACTCTGCAAAGCAGCAAACTTTAAACGCCGTTTTACGTCGTGCCTGAGTGTAAATTGCACCAAACGGTTACAAAGTCCGCAAACTCCGTCATAGAGAAGAATCGGGTTTGCGGAATCGGCAGCGCGGCTCAACGAGGCAATTCCGGTTTTCTCTGCAGTTCCGGGGCGTATTCCGCAAGAGTTCCCTTTTCCAGCAAATAGTTGCCCGGCCCTTGGTGACCGCGCACTGTGCGTCCGAACTCTGCAACGAAAAACCCGGCCTGCAGTGCTTCTGTAAACGCCCAGCGTGTCGCCTCGCGCCACTCGCGCGCCAGACCAGAATCTTTTTGTTCTACAGCTCCAATATCGCTTGGAATTTGAATTGCAATCCGCTGCCGCCCCAAGGCCGCGCCAAGATCATTCCGAAGAGGTCTGCCATCTCCATTGAATTGGACCAGGGGCTGCAAGCGTGAAAATGCATCCAGAACCTCAGCTCGATTATCTTTGCCTAGCATACGATCCCGCACTCGTCGGCTGGACAGGAGCCACCTCACCCACAAACGGTCCGTTCCGTTTTGATGCAGTACGCTAGAAGTTTCTGAACCATAAAAATTGATCCTGTAGATATCGGAGACGACCCCCAGCTTGCTGAAATTTAGATGCGCATTCCTGCTTTGCAAAGGATCGAAGGTCCAGGTCATTTCCTGAACATGCATTGCCAGGGCGCGTTCCCGCTGTGCCAGCTTAAGTTTCCTGCCTAAATCCAGGTCACGGTAAGGTGCCCGCACCGCAAGCATGTGCGAGTGCAATATCAATCCTCCATGTTCCATCCCCAGAAATCCAAAGGCAAATCCGGCCAGCTTCGCCCCATCGAACGCACCGACCCATATGCTGCCAGCCTCTTTGGTGGCGATCATCAACGTCAGAGGAGTGACGTCGCGATCAGCGAGTTCCCAAACTTCTTTTTCGACAACTTCAGCCTGCGCCAGATCATCGATGCTTTCGAGATCGCGAATGATGACCGATTTAGGGATGGTCTGATTCATGGAAGCTGGTCGTTTGAAGGCGTCTAATATACGCGAGCGAGTTGACAGGCGCCAAGTCCGTTAGTGCAGCACTTCTGCAAACATCAGCGCTCCAGTACGCTCTCCAGCGCAGCGAAGAATCCGGGATAAGAAATCACTGCTGCATCGGCACCACGAATTTTGGTTTCACCTTCGGCGCACAGAGCAGCGACGGCAAAAGCCATCGCAATGCGATGGTCGCCTTGAGAATCAATCTCGGCGCCGTGTAATTTCTGTCCGCCCGGAATCTTTAACCCGTCATCGCGCTCTTCTACCTTGGCTCCCATCGCTCGAAGGTTGCCGGCGACAGCGGCGATACGGTCAGATTCCTTCACCCGCAACTCGCGCGCGTCGCGAATCTCAATACCATCGGACGTGTACGGTGCAATCGCTGCCAGCACCGGAATCTCGTCGATCAGTGCTGCGGCGTCGGCTCCCGCAATTGTTACGGTTCCTAGATCCCGTCCTTCTACCTTGACTGTACCCTTGAGCTCGCCGTGCTGCTGCTCCAGCTGGGTGACCGATATTTTCACCCCCAGTAACATCAGAATATCGAGCAATCGCGCTCGTGTCGGATTCATCAACAAATTATCGATCACAAGTTCCGCGCCCGGAAACAGAGCTGCCGCACACAGGAAGAAAGCCGCGCTCGAAATGTCCCCAGGGATTTCCGCCTCTATGCCCCTCAGCGTTTGGCCGCCCTTGATACGTATTTTGTTTTCGCAATGGTCGACCTCTGCGCCAAACGCGCGCAGAGCCAGTTCTCCATGGTCGCGAGTAGCAACCGTCTCACCGACTGAGGTCTCACCGTCTGCAAATAGTCCGGCAAACAGCAGACACGATTTCACCTGCGCGCTCGCCACGGGCATATGGTAAGAAATCGCTTTCAGGTCGCCTCCCGTGAGCCGAAGCGGTGGACGCCCTTCGTTCTGGGCCACAAACCGCGCACCCATCATTTCGAGCGGTGCGATGATACGTCCCATCGGTCGCCGCGAGAGAGACGCGTCGCCGACCAGTTGGCTGCTAAAGTTTTGACCCGCCAGGATGCCGCTCAGCATTCTCATGGTCGAACCTGAATTGCCGCAGTCCAGTGGCGCGTCGGGCGGTTGCAGCCGTGCCTCGCGACCCCGAATCGCGACACTATCTCCCGTGCGTTGAACATCCACGCCCAAAGCCCGCAGGCAAGTCAGTGTGCTGGCACAATCTGCGCCCGTGGAAAAATTCTTCAGACGCGAATCCCCCTTTGCGATCCCGGCCAGCATGGCATAGCGATGCGAAATGGACTTATCGCCGGGCAGTCGCACCGATCCCGCAACATTTCGGGCCGGACGCACAATCACGGTGGAGTCGTTCTTCATTTCCGGTTCCAAGTTGGGGTACTCAAAAGATGTTGCCAATTCGTTGAGAAGAGCGCCTTCAGTTCGGAGCATGAATCTAAGCCAGGGCTTTGGCGTCGGCTGTAGCTTCTTTCAGGATGTCTAGCGGCACTTCCCTGATGGCGAGATTGAACTCAAACATCGGTATGGCGGTCCCCCGCCCCCAGCGATTCACTTCCCAGTGCGCACGAATGAACTTTGTTTCTCGATGAGCGGTGAGATCAAGCAGTAGCGGATGCTGCCCCCGGTAGAATTTTTGTGGAAATGCAATGAGAGGCTTTGGGCTCCAGGCCGTACCGTCCGCAGAGCCGTAAATGCTGACGTCCAATGCCTGCTGTTCCAGGATGTTGGTAATGTCGAGGGTAAGCAAGAATACCGGGCTGGTGGAGGCGCCAATATCGAGGACGGGCCCGTCGCCTTTGGCATTCACCGTCGTTGAGGGAACTAGGAAAGTTTCAATCGTCGCAGGAGAAGACATGGCGAGAGAATTGTAGCAAAGCTCAGCCGGCTTCCTATACTCCGTGGACCGAGTCAAAGAACTGACGCAGCAACTTGCCAGCCTCGGCAGGTTGCTCCCATGCCGAGTAATGCCCGGCCCGCCGTATGATTTTCAACTCGCTCGACGGAATATTTTGCCGCAGTTGTTCAGCTTCGGGAGGGCCTGTGAGAATGTCTTCGTCTCCGGTCACGATCAGGGTTGGCACATTAATCGACTTCAAGTCAGCCATGGAATCTAGACGCTCCGCCATACCTGTTTGCACTTGCGCGACATTGCCCGGAGACATCCTGCGCATCATCCGCCGAGCGCCGTCTACGAGATCGGGTCGGCTCTCCCGCGTGGTTTTACCCAGAAGTTTCGGAACCAGGCTCTCAAAAAAGGGTTCGGTCCCAGTGTCCAGAACGTCGGCGGCGGCTTGCAGCCGGGCGGTTTTCGCCTCGGGATCATCTGCCGGAGCTTTCGTATTGAACAGAGCCATAGCCGCGACGCGGCCCCGATACTTACGCCAGAACTCGAACAGCGCGTAGCCGCCAATGGAAACTCCGGCGAAGGCAGCCCGTCCAACCTCAACGTGATCCAGAACACGGACGATATCCGTCGCGTGCTTTTCCATGGTGACTGGGCCCTCGCCAGCCCCGGACTCGCCGTGACCGCGGAGGTCGGGAAGAATGACCTGATAGCGGGGTAGCAGCAGCCGGGCTGCGGGCCACCAGAATTCATGATGCACCGGAAAGGGATGAAGCAGCACAAGCGTAGCCCCGCTTCCCAGGACTTCGTACGCGATATCGGCATCGTCGCTTTTGAGGTGAATCATTCTTAGACTGGAGGTATTTAGGCCGCAAAAGCGAGGTCTCGTACGGGCTTTGACATCGACATAATCCGCTAATGCGTGGCCGGATAGGCAGAAGGTTCTTCGACGATCGCCGGTTCTTCGGGCATGATAACCCATGCCACGGGATAGGAAAGAACGCCTATGCCCGTCATCACCGCAGTGATCAGCCACACCACCCGTACCAAGGTGACATCCAAGTCAAAGTATTCGGCGACACCGGCGCAAACTCCGGCAATCTTGCGGCCCGCTCGTGGACGCATCAACCGTTGGCGGGCGGCAACATTCCCTACGCGTTTCCCGCAGTAGGCGCAATGGTTGGCGTCATCCTGAATTACTTTTCCACAGAAGTTGCAGTACATTGGTGCCTCCAAAGCTCAACGATTTCGGTCTGTGTTCCATTCAGAATACGGTGGGATCGCCCAAAAAGTTCCGTAGAAGGTCACTCATGGAAGGCCTCTTTTATCCGTTTGCGTGCGGTGTCGGCGAAAGGGGTAGCAGCCCCATTTGCAATGACGGCCTGATATCGAGCCAGAGCTACGTCTCGTTTTTTCAGTACGTCATACATCTCTCCGGCACCCAGATTGGCGCGCTGCAACACTTCCGGTTCAGGCTGACGTGCCTGGCCTACCTGCTCGTACGCAGCAGCCGCGCCGGTGTAGTCTTTCTGGCTGCGAAGCAGATCGCCAAGGCTAAGACTAGCCCCCTCATAATGCGCGTTGTAACGACCATCTTTTCCAGCCTGCCAGATTCTTCGATAGACTCCGGCCGCCTCCTCGTTGCGGCCTGCAGACCTCAGCAGATTCCCTTCTTCCATCGCCAGTAAAAAATTTTGCGGAAATCGGGGAATCAGGGATCGTGCGATAGGCAAGGCATCGTCGTATCGGTGCTCTCGGCGAAGAAACACAATCAATAAAATCTGCGCATCGATACTGGTTTCGCCGTTGCCTTGGGCGCAATCTTGTAGATACTGAATGCCCTTGTCTTTGCTTCCACCTAATCCAACCATCGAGGCAGCTATTTTGATTCCCCACGGGAGGGCTCCCACCACATAATTATGTGCCCCCACGATGAGTTTCGCTTCGATGGTCCCTGGGCTTAGTTCCAAAACGCGTTCGTGATCGTGCCGGGCTTCCACGGCATTGCGCAACGCCGAGAACCACGCCCGTTCGATCAGAGCCGTGTAGGTCGCAAACTGCGCGCGGGTCACACCCCGGGCATACAGCGCCTCAAGGTCATTGGGATTCGCGCTTAGGCGTTTTTCCTCTAATTGAAGAGCGGTTGTAACCAGATCTTGAATTTGCTGCTTCATTTTCGGGTCAGCAGGACGATGAGCCGCCGAAATAAAACTGTCATTGGCGTACTCGCCCGTGTTGAGCACACCCATGCGATAAAGCTCCCGGAAAAGAGTCACGGTAAGCAAGTGATTGACGGCAAACGGATCGTCAGGATGGCGGGTCAAAACCTGCGCGAAGTCTTGTGCGGCATGGTCGTAATCGAGGTTGTAAAAGTGGTTGAAAGCGGTTGCATTGAGCGGATCGCGAGGCCGGTACGCCAGGGAGTCAGGCCCGGAAGTCGATCGTGGAGTCTCTTCTGACGCCAGCGTCAACCCAGCGACGACAGCCAGGAAAAAGAAGTAGACCACGCGTTGAAGAAGGCGGTAGAGCAATCGGTTTTCAACTGGAAGTTCGTTGTACTGTAGTGTACCCGACGCAACTTGATCCTTGGCGAACCAAAAAAGTCATCGGCGTCAACCGATGGTGGGCGTTATACTCCCTCTTCGTAACAGTCCTCTCATCTTCATAATTTCATACTCGTCGTGCCCATCTTTCATAGTGAACACGGTAATTCTTGCCGAGTTTAGCTTGTCGTTTGTGCGTTCCCGGCCGGAAGTAAACGGCGTTTCAACGAGTTACGTTTTCCAGCTTTTGGTTATTGGCTTGCGAACCTAACTTACGAGGTATTCCTATGTCCGAAGTTGTGCGCGAAGCGCAACAGGAGTTTTGGCGGCCTCCAGCGGTACAAGTCGAGGCCGCAAGGCCGGGCATGGTAGGGGTTTGCAGCGGATGTGCGACAGAGTTCATGGTGGGTTCTCTTTTCTGTCACGTTTGTGGAACACCTCGCGCCACACGGTCGGATGCCGCACGCTGGACCATCTATCTTGAGTTCCACAACATCAAGCGCGCTCTCGGACTCCCAACCGCTTCTCTGATCGCCTTCTTTGCGGGTATGGCCTGTCTGGTCATGGCCGGTGTTGCCGTCGGCATGATCTACAGCGTTCAGACCTTCAATGATTTTCACGCTCTCCAGCTTTACCGGATGCAATGGTTGCTAGGCTCGATAGCGGCTTTCGTAGCCGGCGTTTTACTGAAAAAGGGTCCTGAGACAAAGGTCTAGAAACACCTGCCCAGCCCAGCCGAATTGCCTTTCATCAATTTATCTTTTCCGGATCGTTGATCACGACTCGCCTCTGCTGGTACATGCGGTAAAGGTGATGAAGCGGGCCGACGCCGCGTCCCAGGGGATATGCGTTGGAAATGGCAGCGGCTACATAAGCCTTGGCTAGAAGAACCGCCTCGGGAAGCCCACGGCCTCCAGCCAGGTGGCAGGAAATCGCACTGGCAAATGCGCAACCGGTCCCATGCGTAGAATTCGACCGGACCCGGTCAGACTTGAAGACTTCCTGCTGGACTCCCTTCGAATTAACAAAGCTAAGGAGATCAATCGCCTTGTCCAAGTGCCCCCCTGTAATAACAACGCTCCGGCAACCCATTTCGTGCAACTTCTCGGCTGCCAGACGCATTTCCTCAAGGTTGGTGACCGCCAGGCCGGTAAGCGCCGCAGCTTCGTCCACATTAGGCGTCAGAACAGTTGCAAGTGGCATCAGGCGGTCGATCACCACAGCTCGACCGCCAGGATCGATCAAATCGGCACCCGAGGAGGATTTTATTATTGGGTCCAGAACGATGTTGGAAAGGCCCGCCTTTTCGAGAAAATCGGCTACGGCTCGGGCTACTTTCCCCCCGCCCAACATGCCGACATGAACTGCCGAGATCACAAAATCCCGATTGAGTTCATCGAGTGTTTCCAATAAGGTAGCTGCACTGAGCGACTCCACCCGCCGTACCCCGCCCGTCGACTGGACAGTCAGAGCAGTTATGCAAGAAATTCCGTAGCACCCGTGGGCAGCGATGGTCTTGATGTCGGCCGTAACCCCAGCCCCCGATGACGGGTCAAATCCGGCAATGCTGAGAACAACGGGCGGAGATGGGGCCATTTAGGCAATGTAATCGAAACCACCGCGGATGCAAATGAGGGCTCGGATTCCCGGATTTCGAGCGCACTGTTACCCTGGAACAAACTAACGTAATCCTGGTAACATCATGAAAACAAATGGTAGGTAAGAATTGCACGATTTCGACCGGTATACGTTATTTACTATTTAATAAACAACTAAGACTATTGACTACAGCAATATCCACTGCAACCGTGAAGATTAGCAGTATGTTACGTAAGATATCTATTACTAGATGATAACGTTAATACAGGGAAATCCGGGTTGACAGCCTCTGCCATCGGGGGCTAGCCTTGTGACAATCCCTGGCCGAGGTGGTGGAACTGTTTACGATGAGAGGTGACTGAATGCGAGGACATATTGCTCACACACTGGCGGCCGTTTTACTGGTCGTCAGCCTAGGGGCGGCCCAGCGACCAGCCAGCTCGGAGTCCGGAAAGACAGCAAACACCGTCACTCCGGATAAGTTAGCCAAGACCAAACCGTATCAAATTGGGACTGCTTCCTGGTACGGTGATTACTTTCAGGGCAAGGCCACTGCAAGCGGCGAGCCTTACAACATGTATGACCTAACGGCCGCACATCCTACCCTTCCTTTGGGTAGCTGGGTGCGCGTAACCAACTTGCACAACGGTCGGGCCGTCGTGGTGCGAATCAATGACCGTGGGCCAGTGGTCCCAGGACGAATCATCGATTTGTCGTACAACACTGCTCGCGTGCTTCATTTCGAGTCACAGGGTTTGCAGCGCGTGCGTCTTGACGTCGTCCGGGGGAAAAGTCCGTCGGCAGAGTCCGCCCAAGTTAAGGCTGCAGAGCCGCGGTTAATAGCTGCGTCACTGCACTACTAGCCTCCGCGCGGTAAATCTCTTAAACTCGATCGGATGTACGACCCCAGACAAAATCTGATCGTTGCGCTTGATGTTTCGTCCGCGGCCGCCGCACAAAAAATAGTGGCGGCCATTGGCGATTCCGCGTTGATCTACAAAGTCGGAATGCAGTTGTTCACCGCCGAAGGACCTGGCGTGGTCCGCGACCTTATCGCCTCCGGCCGAAGAGTTTTTCTTGATCTGAAATACCACGACATTCCCAACACTGTGGCTTCGGCGGTCCGCGAAGCGGCAAACTTGAGAGTGGGAATGCTTACGGTTCATGCCGGTGGTGGTGGGAAGATGTTGCGCGCCGCATGCGACGCCGCGCGTAGCGTAAACCCTGCGCTGATGGTTCTCGGAGTGACTGTGCTGACCAGCATGGATGACCAGGACTTGGACAAGACCGGTGTTCGAGGACGGGTTGTGGAGCAAGTAGTACGTCTAGCGGGACTGGCCATCACTAACGGATGTCAAGGCGTTGTGGCCTCCGCACGGGAGGCTTCTGAAATGCGCGCCAAACTCGGCGCCCATTTTCTGATCGTCACACCGGGTGTGCGTCCAGCCGGAAAGGAGCACGGAGATCAGACCCGGGTGGTCACGCCATCGGAAGCCATCGCGGCCGGCGCAACCTACATTGTGGTCGGCCGGCCCATTACGGCAGCGACCAATCCAGGCGTTGAAGCGCGAGCGATTCTGGATCAGATGAGCCTGGCGGTCAGCGCATAGATTTTTTCGTACTTTCGTCTTTCCTCGTAAACCGAACGTCAATAGGAATCTGCTCTCTTGTCCGCTGTCATGCGGCTTGGCCTCCAGCCTGGGTTGCCTGTGAAATTGCTGACCTCATTACCCTCCCCGAGAGCATTGCGTCTTCCGTAATCTGGGAAACGGATGAGCCGATAATCTAGATTTAGGTATCGGGGACTAGATAATGACGAAATCAAAAGCTTTCTTAGGTGCTTCAATACTGGCTTTGTTGCTGGGGGCGGCAACTGTGGCCAACGCTCAGCATGGCCACTCGGATGATCACGATGGTGGTCCGCACGGGCGGGAAGGAAATGGCCATCAGAACGAAAGAAACCATCAAGCACCGTCGCAGCACGGGAGATACCAGGAAAATCGATCGGATCGCGGGCATCAATCGTTTCACGAGTCCCATGAGGCCATCGAACGTGGTCCGCACGGAGGGCATGCAGAATACCACGAAGTGCATAGATCAGAACCGGAAGCACGCTACTCACGCCAGGATATCTGGCAGCGGCAGCGCGCTCACAACTGGCAACGTGAGCATCGCCCATGGCACGAACGTGGCGGCTATCACGGATACCGCATTCCTGAGGATCGCTTCCGCGCCCATTTTGGCCGTGGACACTGGTTCCGGGTTCACGAAGTACCGGTCATGGTGGTAGAAGGCTCCCCGCGTTTCCAATACGGAGGCTTCTGGTTCGGTGTGGTTGATCCGTGCCCGGAAAGCTGGTCACCGGTTTGGTATCGGACGGACGACGTCTACGTTGATTACGTCAACGACGGATATTACATGTACAACCGCCAGCATCCCGGCATCGCCATCGCCGTCAACGTCTCGTTGTAGGCACGGTTTGTAGGGCAGGAAGAAAATTCTTGTCATTGAGACGGGAGCACATCAAGAACGCCAACGGTGGCAAATAGCCGTTGGCGTTTTAATTTCTAATCCACTGGCGAGAAATTCGCCTTCCTAGAGCTTTTCGTAAAATTCGCAGGCGGAGCACGAAATGAAGATGCCGCCCGGAATGCCGCGTTCGCGATCTTTCACCCGCTTTACGATGCGCGTGGCTTTCCCGCACTTGGGACAATCGGTACTTTTGGTTGTGTCCATCACCTTTTTACGGTCTGCTGTCTTCGCAATCTTTACTGCCATTTACGCATCTCCTTAAGCTTGGGTCGGTGGCGCTGAGATCTAGACATCTCGAACCATGAGATTTTTGAGACTGAAAATAATTGATGGATTTAGATCAATCGTAGTACTCCAGCCCTAAGTGGGTGATCAGGTCTTCGCCCTTCAAGTGACGCAACGTGTTCTTGAGTTTCATCAGTTGAATAAACAAGTCATGCTCCGGATAAAGTCCCGGCGCGGTCATCGGCGACTTAAAGTAGAAACTCAACCATTCCTGAATTCCCAATCCCCGCAATGCGGAACTGCGCTGGGCAAGATCCAGGAACAGGACCAAATCCAGAACAATCGGGGCAGCCAGGATTGAGTCGCGGCAGAGAAAATCCACTTTGATCTGCATGGGATATCCCAGCCAACCGAATATATCAATGTTATCCCAACCCTCTTTGTTATCACCACGAGGCGGATAATAATTGATGCGAACCTTATGCGTGAACTTGCCGTACAGTTCGGGATAGAGATCCGGCTGCAAAATGTGCTCGAGGACCGAAAGCTTGGATTCTTCCTTGGTCTTAAATGACCCTGGATCCTCAAGCACTTCGCCGTCGCGGTTACCTAGAATGTTGGTCGAAAACCATCCATTCAGCCCGATCATACGAGCCTTGAATCCTGGAGCGAGGATGGTCTTGATTAGCGTTTGGCCGGTCTTGTAATCCTTACCGCAAATCGGGGCTTCGTTCTCGCGCGATAATTGTCGCATGACCGGAAGGTCCACGGTCAGGTTGGGGGCGCCATTGGCAAACGGTACACCCTCCATCAGCGACGCATAGGCATAGATCATCGAAGGCGCAATAGCCTCATCGTTGGTGGTCATCGCTTTCTCGAATGATTTCACCGACTCGTGGACCGAAGTGGGTTCCAGAAAAGTTTCTGTCGAGCCGCACCAGATGGTAATCAGCCTGGTCGCTCCCGAGCTTTTTTTGAACTCGCGAATATCGGCTCGCACCTGTTCCGCCAGGTCCATCTTGTCCTTGCCCTTCTTGACGTTGGGCCCATCCAATCTCTTGACGTAGTTGTGATCGAAAACTGCCTGGCGAGGTTTGATAGAAGTGAGAAATGGCTTTACCTGGTCGAGCAGCTGCTTCTCTAGTACTCCGGCTTTGGACGCGGCCGCATACATGTTGTCCTCAAAAATGTCCCACCCAGTAAAAACAAGATCATTCAAAGCGGCGAGCGGTATGAATTCTTTGATCTTGGGAGAAAGAGAGTCAGTCCGCTTGCCCAGCCGGATGGTGCCCATCTGGGTGAGCGATCCAATGGGTTTAGCCAAGCCCTGGCGGACGGCCTCAACCCCGGCAACAAACGTGGTAGCCACCGCCCCCATGCCCGGGATCATTATCCCCAGCTTGCCTTTTGCGGGCTTAATCTGGTCATTCTGATGCTTCGGCCCACTGTCGCTCTTGGTCCTGGGGTTGTTTGCGCGCTTCGGCATTCCGGCAGCTTCCTTATGAGTTCCGAGGGATGTAGAACAAACGGATATGTTCTCGTACTGAGTCGGTATTTGCAACTCATGCAACAGCGAACGGTCGCCTGGATAGGGTGAATGGGGGCGGTGCGCTCCCGACACCGATTTCTTTAACTCAAAACATAACCCGGATCGCGGAGTTTATACGACGCTTATTTCTC
>Ga0207693_10002970_pt1 | contig 14684 bp, 13 predicted proteins | sample LARL81metaG_FD_184347 | JGI IMG/M metagenome (GOLD analysis project Ga0207693, IMG submission 184347) | Corn, switchgrass and miscanthus rhizosphere microbial communities from Kellogg Biological Station, Michigan, USA - LAR L8-1 metaG... | ecosystem: Host-associated > Plants > Roots >...
CGCCTTCCACTTGTTGTTGATCACCACCGCGTCGGTGACCGTCTCGTACCATCCGCCGAGCTTCTTGCCCGTGTCGCTGGCGATGTCGGTAACGTCGACGAGGCTCGGGTCGAAGAGCCACGGCCAGTTGAGGCCAGTAGCGGTAATCTCAGGGCCCGACTTGGTCTCGACGATCGTGGTCAACCGGGTAAGCATACTGCCCACGCTCACCGGCTCGTAATTGATTTTGATCCCCGTCTGCTTCTCGTAGGCCGGAGCGAGTTGCTTGACGAAGAAGTCGTCGAACGGCTTGATGAACGAGCTCTCGTGGACCACCGACATCGACTTGGGGGCCGCGCCGGCCAGCCGTGGCGCCAAAGCGGCGCCCGTCGCGCCAACGATGCTGACCGTGAGGAACTCCCGACGTGTGCTCATATTGGGATGCCTCCGCATCGAGGATTTAGGGCCGGCGTTGAATGGCGGGATAGTAGGTGAGGCGACAGAGACCTGTCAAGCGACGCCCCGCTAGACGACGACGCCGGACACACCCTCGTGCAGCGTCGGCTTGAGAGGGCCAAACTGGCCCTCGGTCGGCTCCGCTCAGCAGAACCATGCTTCGGTGAGCCGGGGGGGCCGCCGCCGTTCGGGCGCGAAGGCGGGCACCGCGGGTTCCGAAAGGCCCGCCGTCGCGTAGGCCAGCGCCTTCAGCCGGTAGAACGTGGCCGCGGGATCCGCCGCGCCCGCCGTCTCCACGAGCCGGCTCGCCTCGCGCTGCAGCACGTCCATGCGGGGGTCGGGATGCGTCCAGCGGTGAATGAAGGCCGCCTGATCGAGCGCGCCGAGGTACGGCGTGATGCCCGATCGGGTGAGGAGAGAGGAGCCGGGCGGCACGAGAAGGCGCAGGGTGAACTGGACCGGGTCCACGTGGTCGATCAGCCCTTCGGTCTCAACGAACTCGAACATCTCGAGATAATCCTCGAGGCTGGTCCACGGGGTGAAGGCGACCCACGTAGGGCGGAACGCGATGCCCGCTTCCCGCACGATGCTCAGCGCGCGCGCGACGTCTTCCCGCGTGTGCCCCTTCTCCAGGTTGGCGAGCACGGTCGGGCTCAGCGACTCCACCGCCGAGACCATGAACACGCAGCCGAGCCGGCGCAGCTCGGGGAAAATCTCCGCGCGCTCCAGGATGTGCTCGATCTTGGCCGTGAAGTCGAAGGTCAGCGCGGGAAGCTCGGCGTGCATGGCGCGCACCACGGCCAGCGAGTGCCCCGGTCCGTTCAGGAAATCCGGATCGCCGAAGGTGATGTGGGTCGCCCCTTCGCGCGCGAGCTGGCGGATGTCGTCGAGAACGATGTCGGCGGGCACCACGAAGAAGCGGCCGCCATAGACGGGCGGAATCGGACAGTGCAGGCACAGATGCAGGCAGCCGCGGCTCGCTTCCACGTAGCCGACCAGTTCCTTCCGACCGTCCTTGTCCAGATGCGCGTACTTCTTCAGTCCCGGCAGGCCGCCCCGCCTCGGCTGGGCAAAGGTCAGACGCTGCAAGACGGGCCTGGCGGAATGCCCGCGCAGATGGACTCCCTCGAGAGGGCCCGGGCGTCCCGACTTCACCGCCTCCACCACCGTGACCAGCGCCGACTCGTACTCGCCGCCGATCACCGAATCGCCGCAGTGCTCGAGGAGGTAGTCGGCGTTCAACGACGCGTAGAGACCGTAGAAGCAGATGTGGCAGCCGGGGTTCACGCGGCGAATCTGCTCCGCCACGCGGACTCCCAGGCGAAGCGCGGTGTGCATGGGCACGGAGATCGCCACGAAGCGGGCGCGGGCGAACCTCGCGGAGTCGAGCGGCTCGACGGAGATGTCGAGCGCCTCCGCGGCATGGCCGGCGCGCTCGAGGAAGGCGAGCGGCGAGGCGAGGGCCAGCGGCTGGTGGCCCAGCTCATAGCAGGAGACGAGAAGGATCGTCCCCTTCTCCATCTCAGCGGGCCTTGGCGATGATGAAGAGGCGCCGGAACGGAAAGAGCGTGCGCCCGTCGGCGCTTGGCGGATAGGCGCGCGCCACCAGCGCCCCGTAGGCGGCCTCGAAGCCGCTCCGGTCGGGCTCGTCGAGAGCGGCGAGGAGCGGCCGGAGCCACGTCCCCTTCGTCCACTCCTTGACGGGGTTCTCGCCGTCGAGCACCTGGAGGTATTCCGTCTCCCAGATGTCGAGCGCAGCCGCCCGTGACGCGAGCAGGCCGTAGTAGAGGGCAGGGTCACCCGTCGGCGAGGGACGGAGGAGCGGCTCGACCTTCGCCCGCCACGGCCCGGCCCGCGACGCTTCGGCCATGGAGGTATGCGAAGGCGCCGAGAAATTTCGCGGCATTTGCACAGCGAGCACGCCGCCCGGGGCCAGCGAGGAGAGAAGCGCGGGGAAGAGCGTGTCGTGACCTTCCAGCCAGTGGAGTGCCGCGTTGGAATAGATCACGTCGACGGGCCGCTCGGGCCGCCACCTGCCGAGATCCGCGAGCACCCACGTGATCTCCGGCGCTGCCGCGGCCGCCTTGGCCAGCATCTCCGGCGACGTATCCACGCCCGTGACGCGGGCCGTCGGCCACCGCATCTTGATGAGTCGTGTCACGTTGCCCGCGCCGGCGCCCAGATCGACCACCTCACCCGGCTCGGCGACATCGATGCGGTTCAGCAGATCGATCGCGGGGCGAAGCCGATGGTCGGCGAACTTGAGGTACTGCGTCGGATCCCAGGCCATAGGTCACCAAGGATACTCCGTGCGGTCGCGGTTTTGGCAGGGAGTGACAATTTTGGGAGTGCGCTTCTCCCACGCCCCATCGGTAAGTTCCTGATTCCGTTGTGCCCGAGAAAGGCCCGGCATTTGCTTGGTAGAGGCTCGTGCAGAAGATTGCCGGTGATCCCCTGAATGTTCTCGTGGTCGAGGACGATCTTCCGATCGCTTTGATGATAGCCAGCATTCTTTCCGAGGAAGGGTACGCGGTCGACACCGCCGAGAACGGCCGCCTCGCCCTCGAAAAGATCGCGGCCAAGGAATATGACCTCATCCTCAGCGATCTCCGCATGCCCGAGCTCGACGGCGTGGGACTCTACCGGGAGCTGGAGCGCCGTCAGCCCGATCTGCTGCGGCGCCTCATTATCATCACCGGGACGAGCTGGCATCCCGACTACCAGGCTTTCCTCGAAGAGACCCACGTGCCCGTCCTGGAAAAGCCGTTCAGCCTGTCCGACCTGCAGAAGCTCGCGTCCCAAGTCCTGGCCGCCGCCGCTCAGCCGGGACGGTAGCCGCACTCGCTCAGCTCCCGCTGTCACCTTTTCGCGTGGTGACCGCGCACACCGTCACGCGGCCGACGTACGTGTAGGCGCGAGAGGCAGAAGAACGCGCGCCTGACCCATTTTCCCGTGGCACAGGCTGTGCAGTTGCGTCGGGCATGGCGGAGCCGTCTTCCTCGCCCTCTCCCTGGGCCCGGTTTCGTCTGCCTATCATCGTCGCCGTCGGACTCGCTCTCCTCTGGCTGATCGGCTACTGGCGTATCCATCCACTGGACGGACGCCTCGTCCAGATCTCCCGCCCCGGCGCGCTCGTGCTCTACCTGACCGGCAACTATCGAAACGCTGCCCGCGCCTATCGGATCGGCCAGCAGGGCCAGATCGAGCTGCGGTACGCGGACGACCCCAGCGGCTTCTGGGCCTTGCGCGCGGGTCACCAGCACGAGGCGGAGCGACGAGCGAAGACCACCCTGGCCTTGGTGCCGACCGCGATCGAGCCCCAGATCACCCTCGGCGAGCTCGCTCTCGAGCGGACCCAGACATCCGAGGCGATGCGGATCTTCACAGCCGTGCTGCGCTGGCAGCCGGATCATCTGGACGCGCTCTATCTCGGCGCGGTGGCGATGGCGCGGGCCGGTGAAACAGAATCGGCGATACAGAGCCTCAATCGCGCGCTCCGCGCCAGCTCCGTGGGCGAGCGCGACACCACTCTCTACCGAATCCTGGAGCTGACCGGGGAGCTGCGGGGCCGACCCGCGCACCAACAGCCGCTTTGCCTGCTCGCGCATCTCCACCGCTATCTGCGCATCTTCGACGAGCGGCAAGGACTCGCCGCCATGGACTACGCCCGCCGCGCCGTCGATGCGGGCGACCGGCCCGCCGAGGCCTTGCTCACCCTCGGAGTCGTGCACTACAAGCGCGGAGAGTACCAAGCGGCGCGCCGGGCCATGCGGCAGGCCATCGCCGCGGATCCCCGCCAGGTGGACGCCCTGCGCTGGCTGGCCTCGGAGGCGGCCGCTGTCGGAGATCTCCTCACCCAGTACCAGATGATGACCCGAGTGTTCGAAGCAGCTCCCCTCGATCCCTTCTATCTGCCGGATCTCGAGCGCGTGCTCGTCAAGAACCTCGGCGATCCCCTCCGCATGGCCACTCTCATGGAGCGCGCCCTCGCCCTCGACCCCGCCAATACGGAAGCCCAGGCGCAGCTCAAGAAGGCGCTGGCCCTCCTCGCCGCTCCGGACGGCACCCCGCGCCGATCCCCGCGCTTGGCAGCTCTCCCGGCTCGTCGCGGTGAGACAAAGTGAGCGACACCGTCGACCGCTCCACTCGAGAGTTCCCGCGCCCGCGGGTGCTCTCGCTTTTCCTCCTCTGCGCCCTCACGTTCTGGCTCGCCATCACCGTCGGCACTTACCGCACGTCGAACCGGCTCTCCGCCTTGACCATTCTGGCCGGGCTCGGCCTGCTCGCTCTCGATCTCCTGCTCCTGGCGAGGCGGGTCTCGAATGCCACTCCGTCGGAGACGTCGGGCCGTCTCTTCGAGATCGTCGCCCGCTACGCCCCGCTCGTCGTCCTCAACCTGATGATGCTCAACGTGCTCGCGCCGGTGCTTGCCCACCTCGCGGCATCGATCACGCGAATCGCGCTCTTCCCGACGGCTCTCACCCTCCTGGGCTGGCTGGCCGCGCACCTTCTCTTCGTGCTCTTGGCCCTGGGCATTGCCGGCGTGATGGCGGTTGCCGCCATGCGTCTGCTCGATCGCGCCATGCGGCGGTGGCGCCCCCTCGAGCACGTGGTGACGGTCGCGGATCGCGTCATCGTCACCTGCACCGCCCTCTTCTGCGCGTGGGCCATCCTCCTCGCCCTCAACGGGAGCCTCGATCGGACGAAGGACGTCACCGAGCATCGAAGCGAGATCCTGAGGATCGGGGGAATCCCCGACACCGCACTCTGGTGGGCGGACGTCCGGTCCCCGGATGTGCCGGGAGGACTCGAGCGCGTGCTCGTCTTCCCCGAGCGCGACCAGGTCCTCCCCACATTGCTGGCCGAAGGGCAACACGTGCGCGTCCGGTTCCGCAAGGGATACTTCGGGATGCGGTGGGTGGAAAGCATGCGGCTCGATTTCGACGACAACCTCGAGCCGCTGGTGGCCGCCGCGCCCTCCGCGGCCACGCCACGGAAGCAGCTCATCGAGCGGCTCCTCGGGGAAGGGCGCTGGACGGAGGCAGCGAGGCAGACCGTCGCCTATGCTCGGTATCACCCCGACGACCGCGAGCTGGTGAGGCAAGTGGCAACCGCCTTGCGCACGGCCAAGCAGGTGGGGCCCGCCGCCGAGCTCGATCGAATGGTGATTCCCGTCTCCCAGGCGCGGGGCGCCCGATGAGGCGCGGAGCGTCAGGGATTCTCGCCGTCGCCTTCGTGCTCGGCGCGATCTGCCCCGCGGCGGCGGCCTATCGGTGGATCGATGACGACGGCGTCGTTCACCTCTCCGATGGTCGGGCCCACGTGGACACCTCCCGGCGACGCGCCACCCCGGATCAGAACGCGCCGGCCCCCGAGCCGCGGCCACCGGACTCCACGGCAACGCCCTCGGAGCTCTCGAAGTTCAAGGAGCGAACGGAGCTCCGCCGGATGGAAAGCGTCACGACCGAGGTCATGCGCCTCTCAGGTCTCACTGTCCAGGTCGACCTCCTCGCCGTGATGATCCTCGGCGAGTTCGATCGCCTGCGCGGCCTCGGCCTTCAGCCGGCAGCCGGGGCCACTCCCGTGATCGCGGAAACATTCGGGGCCGAGCCGCTGCGGAGCAACATGCAGGAGGCGCTATCCCGATCGCTCAATACGGAGCGCACCCGAACGCTCCTCTCGTGGCTGCGCTCCTCGCTCTCCCAGCGCATTGTCGCTCTCGAGTGCGCGCTGCCCACGGCGGAACGGCAGACCGACCTGATTGACTTCGTCAATCAGCTCCCCTCGAGACCTCCCTCGCCCGCCCGCCTCATGCTCATCCACCGCCTGGAGCGCGCCACGGACGCGACGGAAGGCTCCGCCGTGGTGCTCGCCGCGGCCGGCGCGGCGCTTCGGAAGACCCTGAGACCTTTCGTCTCCCCGGCCGCCATGGCCCAGCCGGAGAAGGGGGGACCGAAGGCCAGCCCGTCGCCCACGCCGACGGCGGACGAGAACGCGCGATTCCGCACCATGGTCTCGCTCCTCTTCACCTATCGGGACCTGAGCGACGCCGACCTCGGACGCTACGTGAGCTTCCTCGAGTCGCCCACCGGGCGGTGGTTCACCCGGATCGTCCAGTCCGCGTTCCTCATTTCACTCGATCCGTTCGATCAACCAAAGCCCGCTCGCACCAGCGCCCCGGGGGTGAAGCGCCCCCGCGTCTCGGAGGCAGCGGTGGCGGCGGACTCAAGCGATTGACTCGTCCCGAACCCAAGCCATGGCCCGGGACGATCTAGACTGATCCGGCTTTCTTGGCCGGCCTCGCGCGCACACGCCACTCGAAGCAGCCGTCACCCTCCTCTAGACGGCGGCGCACCTCGAGCCGCAGATGGCGATTGTGCACGGACAGCGCCCCTTCCCAGAGGGCATTCCAGGAATAGAAGACGGCCGCGCTCGGCGCCGCCACCCCGCGCATGAGTCGCCACGTGTGCTGACGCACCACCACCTCGTCGCCGTCGCGCGTCCACTCGACGCGGTCGTCCTGCGCCTGGCCCATACCGACCAGATAGTCCGCGAAGTCCTCGGGCCCGTTGCCCTTGATGCCCAGTAGCTCCGCCGTCTCGAAGTAGTACTGCATGCCGATGAGGGTGCCCGTCACGCCTCCCAGGTGGCGCGCTTCCGCCTCGCCGAAGGTCTCCGCGAGCACGGGCAAGATGGTGCGCACGTAGTCCATGGCATAGTTGCGGACGATTTTCTGGAAGCGCTCGGCCGGCCAGTCGGCGCCCTCCAGCCGAGGCGCACGGGCGGGATCGAAATCGGGCCCGTCTTCCCCCGGAGCGAAGCGCAGGCGCTCGTCAGGGGCGAGGTCGTGATCGTACTCGAGGTAGTAGCCCTCGAGCCCGGGCTGGCCGTCGGTGGTCTGCTTGGTGCAGACGAAGCCCAGGCGCGGATTGCCGAGGGAAACGCCATTGTGGGCGTGCCAGCCTCGGAGCATGGCCCGCGAGACCTCCCCGGGCACGCCGCAGATGGCTGCGCCCTCGTAGATCCAGCGCGGCGGCACATAGCGCACCCACGCCTTGGTGTCCGACTCGTACATGTACTCCACGCGCACTCCGCCCAGGTGATTGGAGAGGTAGTGGTACTGCGCACAGGCCACGGCGTGGGGCAGCTTCGAAAGCCCGAGCTTGACGAGGCCGGGCAGGAATTTCTCCAGATGCTGACGCCGGAAGGTGCGGAAGAGCAGCTCGGCCGCGTCGGCGCCACTGCGCCGGCTCACCGTGGTGAGGATGAGACCGGTGAGATAAGCGTGAAAGAGGACCTCCACGGCCCGGTATCCTCGCGAGACCCCCTCGGGCATGGCGACATCTTACGCCGGGAGTCCTGCGGCATGTCGTTCCGTGAATTCAACCTGCTGGCCATCGGCAGACGCGCTATGCTGTCCCGCTTCCATCTCGATTGGGAGGTTGGCATGACGACGTTGCACCTCGCTCGGCGGGCCATTCTGATCCTGGCTCTGCTCGTCCTCCCGACCGCCCTGGGCGCACAGTCGCCGGGGAAGGTGGTGCGGATCGGACTCCTGGACTTCGGCGCCTCCAATCCTTCGAGCGAGGCCCGGTGGAAGCCGCTGCGCGACCGGCTCCGGGAGCTGGGGTACGTGGAGGGACAGAACGTCGCCTTCGAGCCGCGGTGGGGAAATGGGCAGGTAGATCGACTGCCGGGGCTGGCCGCCGAGCTGGTCAACCTCAAGGTCGACATCGTGGTGACCGCCACCGGCGAAGCGAGCCTCGCCGCCAAGCGGGCTACCAGCTCGATCCCCATCGTCTTCGCCACTTCCCCTGATCCCGTACGGCTGGGACTGGTGGCCAGCCTGGCCCGGCCGGGCGCAAATGTCACCGGAGTGATCTCACTGAGCAGTGACCTGTCGGGAAAGCGGGTGGAGTTTCTCAAGCAGATGATCCCGCGCGCCGCTCGTATCGCCGTCCTGAGCGATCCCGAGAATCGCTCCTCCGAGTTCATCCTGCGCGACGCGGAGAGCGTGGCGAAGTCCCTTGGCGTCGTCGTGCAGAGTGTGGACGCGCGCGGCCCCAAGGAATTCGATGCCGCCTTCTCGGCCATGAAGCGGGCCCACGCCGATGCCGTCTTCCTGGGCGTGAACTCACCCTTCCTTGCTCACCGCCGGCGCCTTGCCGAGCTCGCGGTATCGCACCGGCTGCCGATGATGACCCCAGCAAGGGAGTACGCCGAGGCGGGGGCACTCGTCAGCTACGGCACCGACTATCCGGACCGGTTCCGCCGTGCCGCCACGTACGTGGACAAGATTCTCAAGGGCGCCAAGCCCGGCGACCTGCCCATCGAGCAGCCGACCAAGTTCGAGCTGGTGATCAACCTCAAGACGGCCAAGTTGATCGGGCTGACCATTCCCCAATCGGTGCTGGGGCGGGCGGACGAGCTGATTCAGTGACGGTACGAGGGGCGGCGGAGCGCTGGCGCGAGTTGGCCGGCGCGTATACACTCCCTCTGTGACTCCGCCCCAGGACCTGATCGGCGCCTCGCCGCGGCGCAAGGAAGACCGGCAGCTCATCACCGGCGCCGGACGTTACGTGGATGACCTCAATCGCCCGGGCATGCTCCACATGGCCGTGGTGCGCAGCCGCCATGCCCACGCCCGCATCATCAAGATCGCCGTGGAGGCGGCCAAAGCCGTGCCGGGCGTGGCCGCGGTATTCACGGCGCCCGACCTGCCCGAGATCAAGCGCTCCATGCCTGCCGCCTACGGCGGCAGCTACAAGGGTCGCGCCTTCGAGGTGCCCGTGCTCGCCCACGAGCGCGTGCGCTATGTAGGCGAGGGCGTGGCCATCGTGCTTGCCGACAGCGCTTATGCCGCGGCGGATGGCGCGCAGTCCGTCGAGATCGAATATGAGCCGCTGGCCGTGGCTTCCGATACGGAAGCCGCGGTGGCCGCGCAACCGCCCATTCACGAGTGGCCAGACAACACCACCCTGCCCGTGGGCGCCCACTTCGGCGATGTGGAGAAGGAGTGGGCCCACTGCGACATGGTGGTGAGCGAGCGGATCCGGCACCCGCGCATCGCCGGCGCGGCCCTCGAGACGCGCGGCGCGCTGGCCTATTCCGACGCGGACACGGGCACGCTCACCATCTGGTCCTCCACGCAGAATCCGTATTCCCTCCGCGATTCCCTGGCCGCGGTGCTCGAGATGCCCGCGGAGCAGATTCGCGTGATGGTGCCCGACGTGGGCGGCGGCTTCGGCCCCAAGGGGTCGATCTATCCCGAGGAGATGCTGGTGGCGGCCGCCGCGGTCAAGACGGGCCGGCCGGTGAAGTGGATCTCGGGGCGTGGCGAGGATCTGATGACGAGCGGCCACGACCGCGACCAGGTGCACGAGGCGCGGGTGGGCTTCAGGAGCGACGGGACCATCGTGGCGGTGGAGGACTCGTTCCTCGCCGACGTGGGCGCCTACCCGATCGAAGGCGAGGGCCTCACCCTCAACACCGTGAACCATTTCTGCGCGCCCTATCGCGTGGCCAACTTCAGGAGCGCGGGCAAGAGCGTGGTGACCAACAAGACGCTGAACGGCGCCTATCGCGGCGCGGGCCGGCCCGAGGCCAACTTCGTCATGGAGCGCCTCATGGACATCGGCGCGCGCCGGCTCCGCCTGGATCCGGCCGAGCTGCGCCGTCGCAATCTGGTGCAGCCGAAGGAGATGCCCTACAAGCCCGGCCTCATCTACAAGGACGGCACATCCATTGCCTACGACCCGGCGGATTTTCCTGCGTCGTTCGACCGCGCGCTGACCATCCTGGGCTACGACGAATGGCGCCGGCGGCAGAAGGAGGACAAGCAGGGCTCGCGTCGCCTCGGCATCGGCGTGTCCTGTTACGCGCAGGGCTCCGGCCTCGGCCCCTACGAAGGCGCCACGGTGCGGGTGGACCCGAGCGGCAAGGTCTACGTCTTCATCGGGGTGACCGCGCAGGGCCAGGGCCACGCGACGACCCTGGCGCAGATCGCTGCGGACGAGCTGGGCGCCGACTTCGACGACGTCATCGTGCAGGCGGGCGACACGACGCAGTTCCCCTTCGGCATGGGCACGGGGGGCAGCCGGGTCATGGCCAACTCCGGCCCCGCGGTGGCCCAGACCGCGCGCGAGGTGAAGCAGAAGGCGCAGGCGGTGGCCGCCGAGCTGCTGGAAGCCGCGCCGACCGACATTCGCATCGAGCGCGGCAAGGCGTTCGTGGTGGGCGTGCCGAGCAAGAGCGTGACCCTCGCGCGGCTGTCGCTGGCCGCCGTCAAGTCGAAAGCTCTCAAGCCGCTGGGCGAGCCGGGACTCAACGCCTGCACCTATTTCTATCCTGCCACCGTCACCTGGGCCTTCGGCACCCAGGCCGCGGTGGTGGATGTGGACATCGAATCCTGCCACGCGCGCCTCCTCGCCTATTCCGTGGTGCACGATCCGGGACGCGCCATCAATCCCGCCATCGTCGAGGGGCAGCTCCAGGGCGGCGCGGTGCAAGGGCTGGCCGCCGGCCTCATGGAGGAATTGCTCTACGACGAGGCGGGCCAGCTCCTGACCGGCACCTTCATGGACTACGCCATCCCCAAGTGCGACGACGTGCCGTCGATATCCGTGGCCCTGACAGAGCACCGCTCGGTCATCAATCCGCTTGGAGTCAAGGGCGTGGGCGAGAGCGGCGCCATCCCGGGGGCGGCGGCCATCGTCAACGCGATCGAGGACGCGCTGGCCGAGTTCAACGTCGTCCTGCGCGAAGGCCCCGCCACACCGCCACGCATCTGGCAGGCCCTCCAGGACGCCCGCCAAAATCCCTCGCCCCCAAAGGGGGAGAGGGCAGGGTGAGGGGGGTCCTATACAGCCAGTGAAAGACAAGAAGCCCTCGCCTTCCACCATCGTCCTCCTCGTCCGCCACGGTCTCACCCCCACCACCGGCGTGAAGCTTCCCGGGCGCGCGCGCGGCCTTCACCTCTCCGACGAAGGCCGCCGCCAGGCGGAGACCGCGGCCGCGCGCATCGCCAAGCTCGAAAAGGTGGTCGCCATCTACTCCTCGCCGCTCGAGCGCGCGCGAGAGACGGCAGGCATCATCGCCAAGGCGCGGAACATGGCGGTGCGCATCGAGCGCGGCCTGCTCGAGGTGGACATTGGACGGTGGACGGGCCTCGCCCTCAAGGACGCCGCGGCGAAGCCAGAATGGAAGGCGGTACAGCAGCACCCGAGCGGCTTCCGCTTTCCGGGCGGCGAGTCTTTCACCGAGATGCAGGCGCGGGTGACCGGCGCCATCGCGCGCATGGTGGCCCGCCACACGGGCAAGATCATCGTGGCCGTCTCCCACGCCGACCCCATCAAGGCCGCGGTGGCCCACGCCATCGGCACGCCCCTCGATCTCTTCCAGCGCATCGGCATCGGCACCGCGTCGATCAGCGTGCTCGCCTACAGCCTGTCGAGCAGCGCCGCCCTCACCGTCAACTCCATGGACGGCGACCTCGCCCGGGTGGGGATCAAATGAGCCGGTCGTTCGACTTCGAGCAGCCGGACTTCTTCACGGCGGGGGCCATCGGCAAGCCGGGCGAGCGTGTCTTCTACCTGCAGGCGCGCGAGAAAGGCTCGCTCATCACCCTCAAGTGCGAAAAGGGACAGGTGAAGTCGCTCGGCGACTATCTCGCCGGGCTCATCACCAAGCTTGGGGCGCCCAAGGGCAAGGTGCCCACCGACATGGATCTCCTCGACTTCGCCGAGCCGGCGTGGATCGTGTCCACCCTCGGCGTGGGCTACGACGACGACCACGACCGCATCATCGTGGAGGCGCACGAGCTGTTCGAGGAAGAGGAGGAGGGACAGCGTGCGGGCGAGGAGCCCGCCTCCGCGCGTGTGCGCCTCACCCGCGAGCAGGCGCAGGCTTTCGTCGACCGCGCCATGGAGCTGATGAAGAGCGGGCGGCCCAATTGCCCCGTGTGCAGTGAGCCCATGGACGCGAGCGGCCACGTCTGCCGGCGCAGCAATGGCCATATCGTTCACTGATGCTCTGGAGCTGCTGAGAGGCGGCGCCGTCACCGTCAAAGGGCGCATGCCGTGGGCGAGCAACGTGACCCTTCTCGCCGAAGTGGAGCGCGACGGCGCCTGCGTGCGCGCCATCTACAAGCCCGGCCGCGGCGAGCGCCCCCTGTGGGACTTTCCCCCCTGTCTCTACAAGCGAGAGGAAGCCGCCTATCTCTTCTCCGAGGCCCTCGGCTGGGGGCTGGTGCCGCCCACCGTTGTCCGCGAGGGCCCCCTGGGCGAGGGCTCGCTCCAGCTCTTCGTGGAGGCGGAGTTCGAGCAGCACTGGTTCACCATGCGCGAGGATCCCGCTCATCGCGAGCGTCTGCAAAAGATCTGCGTCTTCGACTTCGTGGCCAACAACGCCGACCGGAAGAGCGGCCACTGCCTCCTCGGGCCCGACAACCTGATCTACGCTATCGACAACGGCCTCACCTTCCACACCGAGCTCAAGCTGCGCACGGTGATCTGGGACTACGCGGGAGAGACGATTCCCAAAGGCATGGTGGAGGACCTCAGGGTTTTCGTGAAGGAAGGATTGCGCTCTCCCCTCGCGGACATCCTCGCTCCCGACGAGCAGCAGGCGCTCCTCGTGCGCGCCCAGGCCCTCGCCGACTACGCGCGCTTCCCCGAAGATCAGAGCGGCCACCGCTACCCCTGGCCGCTCGTGTAGTCCTCGCCGGGTCACCTCAATACGTACGGGCGTACACGGAGCCGTCGATCCGGCACGAGGAACGGAAAGGGCTCTCCGGATCGGTCCACGCCAAGGTGAACCGGCGCGCGGCGCCGCCCACCGGGATGATCACGATGGTGAGCTGTCCAGCTCCCACCAGTCGGGCGGGGCTCAAATGCCTCGAGTGGTGTGCTCAGACGGTCGCCGGCTCCCGCCTGGTATGCCTTCTCCATGACACCGCACAGGGCCTCTAGGTTGACGAAGTTCTGCACCGGAGGAGTGTAGCCCAGCTCCGCCGGACGCGTCCGCGAGTTCCCCTTGCCCACGGTGCCCATCCCCGCTACGCTCCGGATTCGGATCGTCTCATTCCAAGGAGGAGCCCATGTCGCGGTACCTGTTCCGCAATGTGAAGCTGCTGGATCCCACGAAGGACGAGCTGCTGGGGGGCCACGAGGTGCTCGTCGAGGGCGAGCTGATCCGCGAGGTGTCGGACCGGCCCCTCCAGACCGCCGGGGCCTCCGTCATCGACGGCGGCGGCCGCACGCTCATGCCTGGCCTCATCGATTGCCATGTCCATGTGTTCCTGAGCGAGCTCAATATCCGGAACCTCGAGCACGTGCCCTTGACCCTCATGACCGCCCGCGCGGCCGAGCTGATGCGCGGCATGATCGATCGCGGATTCACCACGGTGCGCGACACGGGCGGAGCCGACTGGGGAATCAAGACGGCGGTGGAGCGCGGCCTCCTCGCGGGTCCGCGACTCTTCATCTCGGGGCGCGCCATCGGCCCCACGGGCGGCCACAGCGACTCGCGGCGGCGCACCGACGGCGGATCGTCGTGCGGCTGCTGCAATGCCATGGTGTTCTGCATGTCCCTGGCCGACGGCGCCGACGAGGTGCGCCGGAGCGCACGCGAGCAGATGCGCCAGGGCGCCGACCAGGTGAAGATCATGATGTCGGGCGGGGTGGCGTCGCCGTATGACCCGCTGGACAGCCTGCAGTACAGCCCAGGCGAAGTGGCCGCGGTGGTCGAGGAGGCGCAGGCCTTCGGCCGCTACGTGTGCGCGCATGCCTACACGCCCGAGGCGATCACGCGGGCCATGCAGGGGGGAGTGCGCACCATCGAGCACGGCAATCTCATCGACGAGCCGGCGGCGCGGCTCATGGCCGAGAAGGGCGCCTACCTCGTCGCCAACCTCGTGACCTACCATGCCATGAAGGAGCGGGCGGCCCAGTTCGGCATGTCGGCCGACATGCTGGCCAAGAACGACGTGGTGCTCGAGGCGGGCTATCGCTCTCTCGAGATCTGCCAGCGCGCAGGCGTGCCCGTGGCCTACGGCAGCGATCTCCTCGGCCCGCTCCAGGAGGAGCAAAGCCGCGAGTTCCTCATCCGGGGCGAGGTGATGAAGCCGATCGAGGTCATCCGGTCCGCCACCACGGTGGCCGCGCGCGTGCTGCGTCGCGAGGGCACTCTCGGCGTGATCGCGCCGGAAGCGCTGGCCGATCTCCTTCTCGTGGACGGTAATCCCCTGCAAG
>Ga0207693_10002971_pt1 | contig 14681 bp, 16 predicted proteins | sample LARL81metaG_FD_184347 | JGI IMG/M metagenome (GOLD analysis project Ga0207693, IMG submission 184347) | Corn, switchgrass and miscanthus rhizosphere microbial communities from Kellogg Biological Station, Michigan, USA - LAR L8-1 metaG... | ecosystem: Host-associated > Plants > Roots >...
GACCCCGGCGATGGACCGGCTGTTCGTCGAGGGGCCGGCCGGGCGGCGGCGCCTGATGGACCGGCTGGTGCTCGGGCTCGGTCCGGCGCACGCCGGGCGGGTGGCGCGCTACGACGAGGCCGTGCAAAGGTGGCGCGCGTTCGGCCACCCGTTCGAGCTTGCCCACGCCCTCGCCGGCCGCGCCCGCTGTCTGCACCAGCTCGGGAATGAGGACGAGGCTGAGCCGCTCACGACCGAGGCGGCATCCCTGTTCCGGATCCTCGGTGTGGACGAGGCCGTACTCTCCGCGACCGGGTGGCCACTGCACAGCGACGAACGCAACGTCACCGAGCCTGGCGCTTGACGACGTACAGCACCTCGTTCGGCAACGTAGGTTTCCTTCCTGCACCGCTCCGGCGCGGGAGATTGGCGTGTCAGACTAGACAGCGCAGGTATCATCGGATACATGAGGTGGCGTTGGGGGCTCCTGGCGGTGGTCGTCCTGGCACTGCCAGCCGTGCCGGCGCAGGCCGCCGACTGGCCGCAGGCAGGTGGCGGCCCACAGCATCGGAGTGTTGTTACCGGCGCGAGCGCGATCTCGGTCGCGACGGCCGGCCACCTGCACGTCGCCTGGAGCCGGTCGTTTGGCAACGATCCGTTCCAGCCGCCGTTCATCAGCGGCACCGTCGTCTCGCGCGGACGCGTCTTCTTTACAGTCGAGACCCGGCAGGAGCTCTGGGCGCTCCGCGCCTCCGACGGGGGAACGCTCTGGCACCGCGGGATCGGCACCGACCAGGGGCCGCTGCCGGTGGTCGCGGGCGGGACCGTCTACGTGCAAGGCGGCGGCTGGATCCGGGCGTTCGACGCAGCTACAGGCAATCCTCGCTGGGCGCAGCAGGACGGCGGCCTAACCGAACCGCCGGTCGTCGCCGCCGGAACGGTCTATGTGACCAGCGCAGATGGCTGCTGCGCAGCCGGGCTTGCCGCGTACCGGGCGACCGACGGTCGACTTCTCTGGGTTCGCCGGATCCCTGGGATTTCCAGCATGGTGGCGCCCGCCGTCGCGAGCGGTGTCGTGTTCACGACATCGGACGGGACGACCTGCTGCACGCGGACGAATTTCGGACTGTGGGCGTTGGACGGGAGCACCGGACGGACGCTTTGGGTGCGCTATCCGCCGCTCAACGCGAGCACGTACCCTCCCGGCGTGCACGACACTCCGGCGGTTGCCGGCGGCGTCGTCTACGCCGGCGGCCAGGATGCATACACGACCAGTGGCCGCCGGGTGTGGATCAACGACGCGCCGTTCGGGACCGCTGACGCCTCACCGGCCGTCACCGCCGGCTCGGTTTACTACCCGCTCCAGGAGGGGGATGTGTCAAACGGCGGCGTCTGCCGATACCGGCGTGCCGACGGGGCGCTGCGCTGGTGCGTCGGGAGCGACGAGGTGTACGACTCTCCGACGGTCGTGAACGGTGTTCTCCTGGTCGACGTCGTTGGGAACTACCTGAACGCGTTTGATGCGCGCAGCGGACGCGAGTTGTTCGCCGACGAAAGCGACGTCATCAGCGGACAGCCGGCTGTCGTCGGCGACACCATCTACACCGGTGGCTACTGGGACGTGTTCGCGTTCCGTCCCTAGTCCCGACCGTCGACGGCTGGTTGCCTGGAGGCTGAGGCCGGCGGCGCCGCCCGCGAGACGAAACCGAGCCTCGCGGGCCGGCTGTTAGGCCGGGATGGAGAGGATCCGGTGGCCGCCCGCGACCCAGAGCACACGTCCACTGCTGATGGTCACGCGCGTTGGGGGCCAGCTGTGCCGTGTATAGACGACGCAGGTTGCCGGTAGCCAGGTCGAGTTCCATGATCCGGTGGCCGATCGCGTAGGCGAGGTGGGTGGTGCCGAGTGAGATTCGCTGGACCGAAGCTTCGCACCATGGGTGTCGTACCGGATCACGCGTGCGCCCTTGGCGTCGATGGTGAGCACAACGAGCATCGCGCTGTTCAGCGCGAGATCCCGTACAGCCCCGGGTGGCGTGACGTTCGTCTGGCGACCGGCGGAGGCGGCGTTCCAGATCTCCACGCTGTTCTGCACCGACGGGAAGTGGTTGACGGGCGACGGAAGCGGCCACCCGTCGCCTGGATGTCACCGTCCGGCAGGCTCTCGACCTGGCAGGCGCAGGGCCGGCCGCCGGAGGGTTAGGTCGTGATCCTGAAATGTGACCACACCGCACCGGCAGCATCGTTCGCCCGGTCGCCTCTGAAGACGCTCTTGATACGGAACCGGACACCCTTCACGGATGCGTTGTAGATGACGTGAACCGTCGCCCTCGAGCGTGCGCCGAGGCGGACGCAGCCGGTCGTGCCGAGCGACCGCCAGCGGTGGCCGAGGAGCGCCCCAAGCCGGAAGTAGACGCACTCCGCGTGATGGTTGGGATAGACCGTGGTGTGGTACGTGACGCACCTGACGTGCCGGGCCGGACAGCTGGAGTGGTAGTGGTACAGGCGGTACGCGCCGGATCGGGCATAGCCGCCGGCCATCGCGCCCCTGATCCGCACCTGCACCGCGACCCGGAGCGTGGCGCTGGAGGATGGCCCGTGGGTGTCGTCGCCGGAGAACGTGGCGGAGAAGGTGTTGGTGCGTGTCAACGGCAGCCGTACCGCGAACCGGCCGGTCGCATCGACCGCGCCCGTCTGCACCAGCCTCTTGGAACGTCCGAACGGAGTGCGCCAGATCGAGATCGTGCCGGTCGAGGCGCCGTCACCGAGCCGCGCGGTGACCGTCACGCTGGCGTGGTTGCGGATCGCCAGTGCCGAGGCGTGCAACGTGAGCGAGTCGACCAGGCCGATCGCCGTCAGCGGCTGACTGGTCGCCGTGGAGCCGCTGTGCACAGAGTCGCCGTCATAGGTCGCGGTGTATGTATAGACACCGCGCACCGGCGGCCGGTCGGCCAGGATGTACTCGCCTCCAGAGGCCGTCTGCTGGTCGGGCAGCGACGTCTGTGTCTGGTCAGGATTGGTCCGCACGATGTGCACGGTGGCACCGACCGGCCCAGGGTCATCAGAGAGGGTCAGGAACCCCGAGATATTCACCTGATCGCCGACCGACACCGTCGGATTGCCGAAGATCGTGATCGAGATCGACGATGTCTCCGTCGTGGCTGCGCCGGCGGGCACGACGCCACTCGAAATAACGAGGGCCACGGCGAGTGCTGCAATCGTGATGTGTCTGCCCGTCATGCGACAAAACGTAGGCCGGCCCGGCGGCCTGGCGCATCAGGGATTCCCCTTGTCATCGTGGCAAGCGGTCTCACCTCGATGAATTGCGTGCTCCTATCGGGTGGCGGGAGGCGGCTGCCGTCAGGGGTCGCTGATCACGTACGGCTCCCAGACGTACCTCGGGACGCACATGCTCCATGCGTAGATGACGAGGTCGCACATCTCGTCGAACTCGAGCTTGGCCATCCGCGCCTCGACCCACTGGAACCGGAGGTCGCTCTCGCCGGGCATCATGAACTTCTCGGGGTTGCTTGCCACGAGGTACTCCCGCTCCTCCCTTGGGAAGCCGAAGCCGATCTCGGTTTCGTCCTTGGAGAATGCGACGTAGACGATCTTGCCAACCCGGAACTTGATGCGGCCGCGCACGAGCACCTCGTAGGAGCGAGGCAGGTCAGCCAGCACCGATCGCACGTCGTCAACTGTCACCATCGCAGACCCCCCAAAGCAGTCCTCCGGGCACCGGCGGTCAGCGGAGGCCCTTGCAACCAATCCTGTCAGTCGATCACGGCAGCGGCCGGATCGATGGCCCGTCCGCCTCGAAGCCGGGACCGCTCTGGACGAGCAGCGTCTTGTTCGAGCCGTCCGTGTGCATGCGGTAGATCGAGATGTTCTGGTTGTAGACGATCCAGTTGCCGTTCGGCGACCACGTCGGCGCACCCTCGCTCTTGTTGTCGTCGGAGATGTTGGTCTGGTTGGCGCCGTTGGCGTTCATCGTGATGACCTGGAAGTGGCCTGAGTTGAGGAAACGCTGGAAGACGATCTTCTGCCCACTCGGCGACCAGTCCGGCCCAGAGTCGTCACTGCCGTTGCTGGAGAGGTTGACGACGCTGCCGCCGAGAGCCGTCATGCGCATGATCTGCGCGCGACACGCGTTGCCGGGGCACGTCGTTCGATCGAACACGATCAGGTGCCCGTTGGGCGAGAACCTGGCATCGCGGTCGATTGCACCCGTCGGGGGAGTCTCTACCACGTGCCGACCGGTGCCATTCGAGTTTGCCTCCCAGATCGCACGGCCGACGCTCTTGGTGTAGAGGACGAGGCTGCCGTTCGGTGAGAAGCCGGTCACCTCGAGGAAGCCGCTCTGGGGCGGTGGGATGACCTGCCGCTGGTTGCCGCCGTTGGCGTTCATCATCCAGATCGCGCCGTCGGTCGTGTCGAAGGCGATCGTCCGACCGTCTGCTGACCAGATCGCGCCGTCAGGCTCGAGTGAGCCGCTGGCGATGGTTGTCGACGTGGTGTACGGCGGTGGTGAGGTGGCGATCCAGTAGTCCCCCACCTGGTCGTTCGCGGAGTAGAGCAGCTTGCCATTCGAACCGGGGAACGACGCAGCCGCCGGGCTCGCTCCGACGAGGGACAGCGCGATGACGGCGATGAATGCTGCCGCCAGCCTTCGCGGCTCCATGGTGGCCCCCTTTGTATCGAACCGCACGACCCTGTGCGCGAAGTGTCTCAAAGGGGTCGCGGCGTGTCAAGCGAGGGGCTGTCCACCGCGGGAGCCGTCCGTTCGGCGGCGGGCTCAGAACCGGCGCGGCCGCCGCCGGGCGCGGTGGTTCAGGTTGTCGACCCGGGCGATCGCGATGCCGACGACCAGCGCCGTCAGGACCACGGCCAGTACCGGGAGCAGGGGCCGCAGCTGATCGATGGAGACCGACATCAGCGCCTCAGCACGCCGGCTCGCCGCGGACAACTGCGGGGATCGTCCGGGCCAGCAGCTCCAGATCGCGCCGCATCGAGGGCCGGCGGACGTAGTCGAGGTCCAGATCCAGCATCCGGTCGAAAGAAAGCGAATTCCGCCCCATGACCTGCCACGGCCCGGTGATCCCGGGCCGGACGCGCAACCGATCGCGGGCCTCGCCGTGCACGTTTCGATCCTCCTCGGGCAGGAGCGGGCGCGGGCCGACCAGACTCATCTCCCCCCGGATGACGTTCACCAGCTGGGGCAGCTCGTCCAGCGAGAGCCGTCGCAGGGCGCGGCCGACCGGCGTCACCCGGGGATCACCGCTCAGCTTGAACATCCCGGTGTTCCCATGGGTCTGATGGATGTTCAGGTGCTGCAGCTCAGGCAGGCGCTGCTCGGCATCCCCGACCATTGTGCGCAGCTTGTAGATGCGGAACGGGTGCCCGTCGACACCGACGCGCACCTGCGTGAAGAAGGCTGGCCCCGGACTGGTCAGCTTGACCACGGCCGCGCTGGCTGCGATCACCGGCGCTGCGACCGCCAGCCCGACGGTGGCCGTCACCACGTCGAAGACGCGCTTCAAATCCACTCGCCGCAACGGGATCCGCGTCATCGCAAACCTCCCTGCCCGAGTCTACTCGCGGCGACAACGGCGTGGTAGGATCGCGAAGCGGAGCAGGCCGGTGAGGTGGGGGGCGAGGTGCAGGTGCTACTCGTGTCGAGCAGCGGCGGCGTCCTATTGGATCTGCTGGCGCTGGAGCCGTGGTGGTCGCGCCACAATCCGGTGTGGGCGGTGGAGTCCGCGCCGGACACACGCTCCGCGCTCGCCCAGGCGACCACCGTCCACTGGCTCGCCCCGCCGTGCAGGCGGCCGCTGCGGCTGGCCGGCTCCCTGAGGCGGGCGCTCCAGATTCTGCGCGCCGAGCAGCCGGACGTCGTCGTCTCGGCCGGCTCGTCCCTGGCCGTCCCGTTCTTCGCGGCCGCCCGCATCACGGGCACGCCGACCGTGTGGGTGTGGACGCTGAACCTCGTTCGAACCCCCGGCATCTCGGGCCGCATGTGCGCGGCGATGGCGTCCGAGATCCTGCTCCAGCGCGAGTCGATGCGAAGCGTGCGGCCGCGGGGTGTCTTCGTGGGCGAGCTCTACTGATGGACGTCCTGGTCACCGTCGGGATGAGCCCCTGGCGGTTCGATCGCCTCGTCTCCGCGGCCGCCCTGCTCGCCGGAGAGCATGCCGTGTTCGTCCAGACCGGCACCGCTGCGGTCGAGCCGGCGTGTCCGTCTGCGCCCTACCTGCCCTATCAGGCGCTTCTGGAGCGGATCACCGCCGCCGACGTCGTCGTCACCCACGCCGGCAACACGGTGCGGCTTGTCCAGCGGGCGGGCAAGGTCCCGATCGCGGTCGCCCGCGAGGCCGCGCGGCGGGAGATGAGCAACGACCACCAGGTCGAGTTCCTCCTCCGCGAGCAGGCGGTCGGTCGGGTGGTGCCGGTGTGGGACGTCGCACGCCTTCCGGCCGCGGTCAGAGAGCATCCGGCCCGCGAGCGCGAACTGCTCGGGGCGCGGCCGCTCTCCCCGATCGCCGAGCCGCAATGGCTCGGCGACACGGTCGACGCCGTCTGCGCGCGGCTCACGCGGCAGCGCCCGCGGCGGGCAACGAGGGCCTTCGGCGTGCCGGGGATCCACCGATGAAGCTCGCCGAAACGGCCCGCCTCTCCCGCTTCTTCGCCGCCATGTTCCTCAAGGAGCACGTCCGTCCCGACCTGACGGTACGGCCGCTGGTTGCCGAGCTCTTCCTGACCGACAATTGCAATTTGCGCTGCATCAGCTGTGCCTGCTGGCGCTCGACGACGCAGGACGAGCTCACGACCGACGAGTGGCGGGACGTGCTCGAGCAACTGCAGCGACTGCGCATCCTGAAGGTGAACTTCACGGGCGGCGAGCCGCTGATCCGCCGTGACGCGATCGAGCTGATGCGCCACGCCAGCGACATCGGAATCACCCGGCTGCATCTGAACACGAACGGGATTCGGCTGACGCCTGACCGGGCCGAGGACGTGCTGGCGGCGGGGGTGCGGAGCTTCAACGTCTCGGTCGACGGGCCACGCGCGGTGCACGACTCGATCCGCGGCCGGGAGGGGGCGTTCGACCGCACCGTCCGCCACCTCGAGCACTTGCTGAGCCGGCGGGATCGCTACCGGCTGAAGGTGCGTCTGAACTTCACCGTCATGCGCGCGAACGTCGAGGCTCTGCCGGACGTCGCTCGGCTCGCCCAGCGCTTGCAGGTGCGGCTTTACCTGAATCTCGCCACCGACCGCACCTTCCTCTTTCGCGACCCCCAGGTGACCGAGCAGGCGCGCGTCGAGGACGACCCGCTCGTCCGCGCGCTCGGCGAACTGGAGCTGATCGCACGCCGCGACCGGTCATGGCTGCCGCGCTACTCCGACCTCGCCTACATCCCGCGCCACTTCGGCGACCTCGTTCAGCGCGACCTGCCCTGTGCGGAGTCGCAGCTGAAACTGATGGTGCACTCACGCGGCGAGATCGGGGGCTGCTGGGGACACGATCCGCAGTTCAACGTCCGCCAAACCCCGATCGCGGACGTGCTCGGGAGCAGCCACTACCGCGACGAGCACCGGCGCTTCTTCCGCAAGGAGTGTGTCGGCTGCGGCAGCAACTACAGCCTCAACCTCCGCTGGCGCCCCCGCACGTACGTCGAGGATGCGCTGTGGCGGGTCGGCCGGCGGCACATCGGCGAGGTCTGAGGTGTCGGGCACGGTGAATGGGTTCGACGCCATCGCCGACCAGTACGACGCGCTCTTCGACGTGCCCTTGCGGTCGGCCTACGACCGCCTGGCCTGGGAGCATGTCCGCAGCCTTCTGCCGGCGTCCGGCGGCCTGGTGATCGACGCCGGCTGCGGAACCGGCCGCTGGGCCGGTCGGATCACCCGGCGCGGACACCAGGTCGTCGGGATCGACAGCTCGGCCGCCATGGCCAGGCTCGCCCGGGGGCGCGCGGTCGCCGGCTTCTCGGTGGTCGAGGAGGCGATCGAGACGGTGGAGATGCCGGCGGGCAGTGCCGACGTCGTGCTCGCGATGGGGTCTCTCCAGTACACCACCGAGCCGGGGGCGACCGTGCGGCGGTTGGCCGGCTGGCTGCGCCCGAACGGCGCGCTCTGTGTGCTCGTCGACTCGCTGGTGGCCCTCGCGGTCGAGCTCAATCGCGGCGGCCGCCGGGAGGAGGCGATCGACCGTCTTAACACTGGACGCGCCGTCTGGAGCCCCGACGGCCAGCGGATCCCCCACCATGTGCTCACCAGGACGCGTCTCGAGCGCGCATTTCGCGATGCCGGCCTCTGCCGCGTCACCACGCAGGGCCTGATCGTCGGCGCGACCGCGCTCGGCAGGGACGAGTTCACCGCCCGCCTGGACGCTCGCGGTGCCCGCCAGCTCGACCTCGAACGGCGGCTGGCTGCGGTACCCGGCCTGGCCGATCTGGGGAAGCACCTGCTGGTGACCGGATATGCGGCCGCCGAGCCTCGACCGTGAGCCGCGTCCTCTACATCGGCGGCTGGGGGCGGAGCGGGAGCACCATCCTGGCCTATGCGATCGGCATGCTGCCGGGGTACGCCCCGGTCGGCGAGCTGCGCTTCGTCTGGCGTTCGGGGGTGCTCGCCGACGATCGCTGCACGTGCGGCGCCCCGTTTTCCGGCTGCCCCTGGTGGCGCCGGGTCGGGGACGCGGCCTTCGGCGGCTGGCAGGCGGTCGACGCCGAGCTTCTCGCGCGCGCCGCCGCCCGCGCCTGCTCGCCGGCGGTCGGCACTCGCAGCCTGCTCCGGTCGTCGGCCTCACATGGGCCGCTCCATACCTACCGGGAGGCGACCGAGGCGCTCTACCGCGCGATCCACTCGGTGTCCGCCTGCCACACGATCATCGACTCGAGCAAGCACCCCGCCTATGCCGCGCACCTGGCGTCGCTCCCGTCGGTCGACCTGCGGCTCCTCCACCTCGTCCGCGACAGCCGCGGCGTTGCACAGTCGTGGACGAAGGTGGTGATGCGACCGGATACCCAACGGCCGCGACAATTCCCGCGCTTTCATCCGGCGGCCTCCGGGGCCCGGTGGACGGTCTCGAACCTGGGGGTGGAGCTCCTGGCCCGGCGCCGGCCGGCGGTACGCATCCGCTACGAGAGCGTCGCTGCCGATCCCACCGCCGAGCTGGCCGCCGCGCTGCGCGCGCTGCGCCTCCCCGGCCCCACCGGGGAGGCCGACCCGGTCGCGGCCGGCGTCCGCGTCGACGGCCACCACGTGCTGCGTGCGAACCCGCTCGCGCACCGCGGCGGGACGGCAGCGATCGTCGAGGACGGGGCCTGGCGGACCGAGATGACGGCCCGCGACCGAACGCTGTCGATCCTCGTCACCTGGCCGCTCCTCTGGCGCTACGGATATCTCGGTGCAGACGGCTAGCCCCACCGCCGTCGGCCAGGCCCGGCTCGCCCGCCGGCTGCCGATGCGTGCTCCGCTGGTTCAGCCTGGCCGCCAACTGCTCGTGCTGTTCGCGCTCGTTCCGCTCTGGTGGCTCCTGGGAGCGTCGATGTTCATCTGGCCGGCGCTGGCCGGCGTGCTGGTCTACGCCACCGTACGCCGTGGCAGCGTCCGGATGCCCCGCCGCTTCGGGATCTGGCTGCTCTTCATCCTCTGGATGCTGGCCGGCGGCGCAGAGCTCCAGAGCGGCCAGCGGATCCTCGCCTTCGCCTGGCGGGGATCGCTCTACCTGACGGCAACCATCGTCTTTCTGTACGTCTACAACTGCCCCCGGCGGTTGCTGCCCAACCGGGCGATCGTCAATGCGCTGGCGCTCTACTGGTCGATGATCTTCGTCGCCGGCTGGCTGGGGGTGCTCTTCCCGCACGTCGCGTTCGCGACGCCGGTCGACCATCTGCTGCCCGCTGCGGCGCGCCACAACGCCTACGTCCACGCGCACGTCTTCGACCAGTTCGCCCAGGTGCAGCGGTTCACCGGCTACCCGCACGGCCGGCCGACCGCGCTCTTTGCGTACACGAACGAATGGGGTTCGATGTTCGCGATCACGACCCCGTTCGCCATCGCCGCGGCCTTCCGAACCGCCCCCCGGCGATGGCAGACGGCGCTGCGCTGGGCACTCGGGCTCTCGATCGTGCCGATCGTCTGGTCGCTCGACCGCGGCCTCTGGCTGAGCCTCGGCGTCGGCCTCTTCTACGCCGCCTTCCGGGTCACCGGCGGGAGTGCCGCCCGGCGGCTGGTTGTGCCGGGCGTCGCCTGCCTTGCGCTTGCGGCCGCCATCTTCGCCATCGGGCCGTTCCACAAGCTCGTCGCTGACCGGTTCTCCCACAAGACCGGCGACGCCGGCCGGTTGGTCCGCGATCAGGAGGCGGTAAGCAGGACAGCCGACAACCCGCTGATTGGACACGGCGCCCCGCTCCCTTCCTCCGATCCCAGCCTGAGCAACGTCGGCACGGAGAGCCAGATCTTCCTCGTGCTCTTCTCGAACGGCGTCGTCGGCCTCTTCCTGTTCCTGACCTGGTTCGCCTACGCGCTTGCACGCTCTGCCAGGGCTGAGTCTCCGGAGGCGTTCTGGGCGCACGTCTCGGTGCTCATCGCCTGCGTCCAGCTGCCGGTCTACGAGGTGACCGAGCGGCTGCCCGTCCTGTTCATCGGGGTCGCGCTCATCTTCCGCGAGCTCGACCGGCCGGGGGCGATCGGCGACGGGCAGGAGCCGGGGCGATGAGTCGGGCCGTGGAGCGGCGGCCCGACTGGGGGCCGGCGGCGGCCGACCTCCGGGCGGTCGGGCGCGGCGCCGGGATCAATCTGCTGGGGACGGCGCTCGGCGGCGTCGGCCAGCTCGGCCTCATCTACGTGATCACCCGCGGCCTGCACACGGGCGGCGCGGGCGCGTTGTTCCTGGGGCTGGCCTGGTTTGCGATCGCGGTTCGAGTCGGCGAGCTCGGTGTGGACGCCGGCCTATCGCGGGCGATCCCGCGCATCCGCGTGGCCGGCAGCGAGGCCGACGTGCGGCGCACGATCTGGGTCGCCCTGCTGCCGACGCTCGCCACCGGCGCCGCCCTGGCGGCGGCGATGTTCCTGCTCGCCGACCGGCTCGCCGGGTGGCTGGGGCAGTCGGGCGGCGGAGACGTGGCGAGCGTGACCCGCATCCTCAGCCCGTTCATCCCGATCGCGGTTCTGCTCGCGGTGGCCAGTGCTGCCACCCGCGGGTTCGGCGTCATGTCTGCCTCGTCCCTTGTCGACCGCGGGCTGCGACCGGTGGTGCAGGCGGCGTCGGTGGCGGCGGCGATCGCGCTCGGCGCCAGCGTCTCGGGCGCGGCGCTCGCCTGGGCGCTTCCGGGCCTCCTCGCCTGCCTCATCGTCGTCATCTGGCTGCGCCTGCTCGTGCGACGGTCGGCCCCCCAGCTGTCCGGCGCCGGCCGGGAGCCGATGGCCACGGCGGCGGCGTTCTGGCGCTTCACGCTGCCGCGGGGGGCCGCCGGCGCCATCCAGATCGCCACCCTGTCCGCCGGCACGCTCCTCGTCGGCCACTACCTGGGCGTACGCGAGGCGGGGATCTACGCCGCCTCGGCACGCGTGCTTCTGGTCGGGAACGTGATCATCCTCGCCTTCATGCAGGTGACCGCCCCGAAGATCAGCGAGCTGCTGGCGACCGGGCGGACGGCGCACGCCGAGGCCGTGTACTCGGCCGCCACCGCCTGGCAGATGCTGCTGACGTGGCCGGTCTACCTGAGCCTGGGCCTGCTCGCGCCGCCCCTGCTCGGGGTCCTCGGCCCCGGGTTCGCGGCCGGCGCCCATGCGCTTGCAATTCTCTGCGTCGGGATGCTGCTCGTGGCCTCCCTGGGACCGGCCGACGTGGTGCTCCTGATGAGCGGCCGAAGCGGCCTCAGCATGGCGTACGCCGGCCTCGGCTGCCTGACCGCGGTGGCGCTCAACGTCGTCCTCGATCCGCGGATCGGGATCTCCGGTGCGGCGATTGCACTCGCCGCCGGCGTTGCCGTTCGAAACGCCGCCGCCTACCGCCAGATCCGCCGCCGGCTCGGGATCGGCGGCGGGCGCGCCCCGGCCGCAACGGCAGCCGCGTGCGCCCTCGCCTGCTACGCGATCCCGCTGACCGCCGTCCGGGCGGTCGCCTCACCGACGCTCGCGGTGGCGATCACTGCGGTCATCTTCTCGACCGCGCTCTACGCCGCCGCCGTCTGGCTGACCCGACAGCGGCTGCAGCTTCCGGTGCTCGCCCACGGCCTGCGCGCCCGGGGGTCAGCCGGATCGTGGATCGCAGGCAAGGTACCCCTGGAAGTTGAGGTGGGAGTAGAAGACCGACACCGTCGAGAAGCCGGCGGCCGTTAGCAGCCGCTCGTTCTCCTCCGGCTGGAAGGGCACCAGCCGGTTGTGGTAGGCCTCGCGCTTGCGGGCGATCTCTGCGCGTGAATACCCCTGGGCACGCTTGAAGTCGTGATAGGCGTCAAGGAACAGTCGGTTCACCCGGTCCGCCGCCTGAACCGTCTTCTCGACCACGATCAGCACGCCGTCCGGGTGGAGCATTGCCCGCGCCGACTCGAGCACCCGCTGGCGGTCGAGCGGCCGGATGAACTGGAGCGTGAACGCGAGTACGACCGCGCCGGCCGGGTCGTCCCTGGGGAGATCAGGTCGCAGCACGTCGCCAGGGTGGAGCCACACGTCGTGGGTCTCCACATGGGGAAGCAGCTTTGCCCGAGCGACGTCCAGCATCTGCGGCGACTTGTCGACGCCGATCAGTCTCATCCGCGCCTGCGCCTGGCGAGCGACCGTCTCCAGGGTGGTGCCGGTGGCACAGCCCAGGTCGACGACCGTGCGAACCGGGCAGGAGCGCAGCGCGAGGTCGGCGATCAACTCCTGCAGGCGCCAGTAGTCCGGGATGCTACGAACGGCCATATCGTCGAATGCCGCCGCGACGCGATCGTCGAACTGGAAGCTCTCAGGCTCGACCGGGCTTCGGAAGACCGTGTCCCGGACCGGTGCTTCGGTCGGTTCGGAGTCGACCCGGGTCGGGGATGTCTCCGCGCTCACGGGCGCACCGCGGCCGCATAGAGGTTCGCCCGCCGCAGGAGGCCGACGCCGGGATCGCCGTTGAACCGCCGGCCGTCGGCCAGGATCGCGCGGTCGAACCATCCCCGCGCAGGCGCTGGGACGAGCAGACCTGGGACCTGAAACCACCGCCAGAACAAGTTCGCCCCCGTCAGGTCAACCACCAGCAGTCCAGCTGCGCCAAGCATAGTCGCAAGTTCGCCTGGTGAAAAGTTGGAGTGCCGATCCTTGCCGACCGACATGTCCCCGACCAGATCGTTGGCGGTGTCGAGGAATCGGCGCCGATAGTTCTCCCTGCCGAACCTGGTCGCCCAGACCAGGCGGTGCAGGGTGGGGTGGCGGTACTTCGCGTTGTCGGGGTCGAGGAACGAGAAGGCATGGCGGGCGGGCACCGTCACGATCAGCATCCCGCCCGGCCGGAGCACGCGTGCCAGCTCGTTCAGCATCCGCTGCTCGTCCGGCACGTGCTCGAGGGTGTCCAGGATGGAGGCGCTGGAGAAGGTGGCGTCGGCGAACGGGAGCTCGCAGTCAATCCCGATCCTGAGCGCGGCGATCTCGGGAGAGGAGCGGCTGAGCGCCTCCACATACTCGATGTTGGGATCGACGGCGGTGCAGTCGAGCGCCGTGGTGCGGGCGAGACCGTCGATGAAATGCCCGGTCTTGATACCCACCTCGAGGTGGGCCCCGGTGCGAGGCGAGAGCCACTCCCAGGCGTAGCCGTAGCGTCGAAACGGGTGGTCGAGAAACGGGTTTCCCACCTGCATCTTGAGCGACCGCACCGTGACACGATAACGAGGACACGGCGGAAGCCCGACCCTCGTACCCTGGGTCGGACTCCCGCCGCTCAGCGACTCTGCGCCTCCCCCGGCCGCACTCGGCCTGGAAGCGATTACACGCCCGCCATCGTCACCTGGGTCAGGCGGATGTGGTTGCCGGAGGGATCCCGGAATGCCGAATCGATCCCGTACGGCCGCTCCTCAGGCGTCTCGGTGAACTCAACCCCACGCGCCTTCAGCTCCTGGTAGTCCGCCCGGACGTCCTCGGTGGTCAGGAACACCGTTCCCGCGAACCCCTTTGACATGAGCTCTCGCACCTGCTTCTGGGTCTCGGCGTCCATCACCGGAACTCCGGGAATCGCCATCAGCACGATCGCGATGTCCGGCTGATTCGCCGGGCCGACGGTCAGCCAGCGGAAGTCGCCCATCTCCGGCAGCGTCACGTCGGAGCGCACCTCCATCCCCAGCTTCGATGTGTAGAACTCGAGCGCCTCGTCCTGGTCGTTCACCCACAGCTGCACGGTCGCGATGTGAATCATCGTTGCCCTCCTCGGTCGATCGGTACGAGGGTCATGCTAGGAGGGGATGGCCGAACTGTCTTCTCGAAACGTGCGCTCTGGCCGCGCATAGGCGCGCACTACACACCCCGGCACCAGCGCCTGCTGCGACGCCGGCGGGAAGGCCTCCCGGTACGCGGTCGGGGTTCGGCCGTAGGTGCGGGTGAATGAGGTTGTGAACGACCCGACGCTCTGCAGCCCGACAGCCAGGCAGATGTCGGTCACACTGCGGTCGGTGTTGCGCAGGAGCGCCGCGGCGCGCTCCAACCGCCGGGTCAGCAGGTATCCATGTGGCGACTCGCCGAAC
>Ga0207693_10002974_pt1 | contig 14679 bp, 15 predicted proteins | sample LARL81metaG_FD_184347 | JGI IMG/M metagenome (GOLD analysis project Ga0207693, IMG submission 184347) | Corn, switchgrass and miscanthus rhizosphere microbial communities from Kellogg Biological Station, Michigan, USA - LAR L8-1 metaG... | ecosystem: Host-associated > Plants > Roots >...
GTAAGCGCCGCTGGTGGGGTGCGTCCAGAAGGGTCGACACGAGGATCGTTCTCATTACGGACTTGGGCGAAACAGGAAACCAGGGCGAATAGGAAGATTGAGCTGTAAAGTCCGAAAGCGCGGGAAGATCGCTGCAACTTTGAACACATCCTTCACCTCGCTGAGACGCCACAGAACCGCGGGAACTTAACTAAGAGCTTTCTGGCTCTCGGCTAGGCGCCAAACGGGGAAGGCAGCGAAATCATAACATAATAAGGTGCATACATCTCCGTAACGGTGCCGATTAGTTGTGGCTCAATTGGAAATTTGGACCTCTCGCTATCCTGTCGGTCGAGATGAAGGGCCGGGGATCAGTGATATAACCCCTATAATTGTCCTGAAAACCCGCTAAATCGACGCGAAACGACACTGCGCCGGTGTTTAGAATGGGTTCGAGGACCCAAAACCCCTCTTGGAAGATCGTTCCTGAACCGAATCTTATTGTTTTCGGCCACATGGAGGACTAGGGTTAGAGTGTCTTTTTCGCATCTCTCCATCGTTAACTTAGGCCAGATCGTATCTCCCTCCTCTCGATGGTCCCCTGCGCGCCCGATAACAAAGTGATGTTGATCATCGTTTGTTTGCATCACGGTCGCTAGTTTGTTTCCGCATGATAGAACAAGGAGCATTTATGGCGTATTTCTTGTTGTATGGTGCTTTTGCGTTGTGGGTTCTGTTCGATGGCCTGAGCAGAAAGATGACTTTCTCTGCGGCTTGGTGGACTCTAGGAACGTTATTCTTCGGACCAATTACCCTTCCCCTCTACTTGGCGTTGCGTCCACTAAAAGCAGGCGAGGTACGGGAAGGCGGCACTGCATGGTTTGACAATGGAGTTATTGCAAACCTTTTTAAAGTGATCTAAGACTCTTGGCGGATGTACCCGGTCGGGCCAGCCGGAGAATCGGCGGGCACCAACTTCGGGATGTAGAAGGATTCGTTAAAATCGAAGGGAATGAAAATGATTGTGGGTGACCCTACAACGGTCCTAAAGCCGGCTAAATCGAAGCGTAACGATGCTGCGCCGGGTTGTAGGTGTGGGTTGGGGACCTGTAATTCGTCTAAAAGTCGATTTCTCGGGCAGATCAGAATTTGATTGCTTTTAGTACCGCTGACAACTAAGCTCCACACCGTCTCTTTCGCGTCCGTCCGTCGCCAATCAGGCAAGACCTAATTCCTTCCCCGCGCGATGGTCCTCTGCGCAATCGATACTCAGTTTCAGGGAGGGTTATGAAAAGTTCTTTCGTCGTCCTGACTATATTCGTGCTTGCAACGGCAGGGTTTTCGCAAGTTCGACAACTCAATCAACCAACGTCATCGTTGAGCGGGACTTTGCTGGAGGATGGGACTCCGGTAAAGCTCAGGATTGCCCGTACGGTTTCTTCAGCCGACGCGCATGTTGGCGAGACGGTAGATTTTGAGGTTTTAGAGGAAGTAAGACTCGGTAGCTTGCTCATGATTCCCAAGGGAGGAACGGCATGGGCAACGGTCACCGAAGCACAATCGAAAAGGCGGATGGCCCGGGGCGGCAAACTGGATATGAACATTGACTCCGTTCGTCTGGTCGATGGTGAAAAAGTGGCCTTGAGAGCTGTGAAGGAAGTAAAGGGAGGTGGACACACCGGAGCGATGACTGGCGCAATAGTGGGCACAGCCATCGTATTTTTTCCAGCAGCGCCGCTGTTTCTTTTTATGCACGGCAAGGACATCTCGATTCCTAAGGGAACTGAGATCACAGCGTACGTCAACGGTAATTTTCCTGTGGACGTATCTAAGTTCGGAGGCAATACACCTTCACCTCAGTCTGCAGGCGCGGCGGGTTCGGTTGCTACATCCGCGTCCACTGCCACTCTCGACATTTCATCCACACCGGTAAATGCCGACATTGAGGTTGATGGCAGTTTTGTTGGGAACACACCGTCATCGTTTGGACTTGCCGGCGGTGAACACACGGTGAGAATTAGTAAGAGCGGATACAAGCCATGGGAACGAAAAGTGAAAACTTCCACAGGTGCAGCGAGACTTATGGCGGAGTTGGAAGCTATGCCTGCCGGACAGGTCCCAGCGCCGGCTACTTCGCCACGGACGACTGAACCGGTTCGAACGACAGTGCTGGTAAGCGCGGCGGCACCTACGGCGACAGTTCCCACGGCAACCACGGAACACGCGAAGATCGAGTCCACCGCACTAGTCGCACCAAGCTACTCGAAAGCGGGCGATGCGGAGGGAAAGCCAAGCTCAACACAGTTACCGACTAAAGAGAGCTGGGAGTCAAACTGTGAGAGGCTCGGGATCAAGACCGAGACCACAAACGGCGCTGGTGCAAAGATTTCAGAAATCACCGCCGGGAGCGCGGCGGATCACGCGGGACTACACATGGGTGACATTATTAAAACGGTTGACGGTAAAGCGGTGGAAGGACCGGCGGAGCTTGAGGCCGAATTGCAGAACCGAACGCCGGGGAGAAATGTTCGAGTCGGATACATGTTTCGCAGCTCAAGTCTGGGGTCTTTTTCGAAAGAAATTATTTTCGTGATCCCTCAAAGATGACCAGACAGAAATTGGGGCGATGCGGTTGGATCGGGTAGGTAACACCCCGTATGGGACTAATCTCGACCGTTGGGATTCCCTACGACAGTCCTTAAACCCCGCTAAATCGAAGCGTAACGATGCTGCTCCGGTGTTTAGAATGGGTCCAAGGACCCAAACCCTTCAAGACTTTCCTCGGGGGGTGAAGGCGGTCATCGGAAATCAGTTTGATGGTTAACGAGCCACACAAGGCCGGCGACGTCATTTCATACATGGAGATGTGCTCCGCGATTGGAGTAAATCTGCAGCGTGGGATGAACTTCCGCTTGCGAGATGGATGTAGCGTTATTCTGATGAGCCTTCGCCTCGGTGCTCCGTATGAAGATCGTGTGGAAGAAGACGGCAGGGTGTTGATCTGCGAGGGCCATGACCTTGGCAGGACTTTGAATGGTCCGCTACCAAAGCAAGTAGATCAGCCGGATCGCAACCCAAATGGTTCTCTCACCCAAAACGGTCTATTTGCAGAAGCTGCCCGGAAACATGGACAGGGTGAAGCGCCGGAGTTAGTCCGGGTCTACGAGAAGATTCGACCGGGAATCTGGGTCTACAACGGTTTATTTAAATTAGTGGACAGCTGGAGTGAACTCTCGGGCAACCGTAAAGTTTTTAAGTTCAAGCTGGAGGTTGCCGATTTGGACGTCGATCACCCAGCGGCAATGAGTCGCATTGAAAAAGATGATGATCGATTCATACCGAGTTGGGTCAAGTTAGAGGTCTGGAAGCGTGATAAGGGCTGCTGCATAAAGTGCGCGGCAAACTCCAGCCTTCATTTCGATCACATCATTCCATACTCGAAGGGCGGATCGTCGAAAGACCCGAAGAACATTCAGATTCTGTGCGGCCGCCATAACATTGCCAAACGTGACCAGATCGAGTAGTGCGGGAATCATGGCCGATCCGAAGTCTAATCGCAGACCAGCATGCCCATTTTTATTTGGCGGTTGGCCCGAGAATCGGCGAGCATTGTTGCGATGTCCCGAAATTGGTGACGAATGGAGAGCTGGGATGAAGAAGAGCACCGAACCAAAATATGAGGTTGAGCTATTGCTCGGGAGTAAAAAGACCGGTATGTACCTGCCTAAGAACACGGGTAACTGGTTCTCCTATCGGATAGTCGAGGACGATGAAGAGATCGGTACCGTTGAGATCGGGCGAGGTTCGATTTTTTGGAAACCCTATCGGAACAAGCGGGCGGGCTCGGCGTTCCGGAGAACATGGCGCGATTTTGCGTTACGAATGGAGCAGGGCTAGGCCTCAACTGCGGTTGCTGTTTCTAGTTTTGGATTCGCGATGATGTCGGGGACAGACCCGGTTGAATACCGAAGCCCTGATCGCGCGCTTTACGAGTTGTTCATGGATCGTCGATTTGGGGCCTGATCAAGATTGTATTGACGCGGCCTTCCCGGTCACGCCTTAAATTCGGGATGTGGGATTCGTCAGGATCGGATAAATCCAATGGTCTGTTGGTAATCTGTAGCACGGTATTGAAAGTCGGCTAAATCGAAGCGAAACGACGCTGCGCCGGTGTCTAGAATGGGTCCGAGGACCCAAAACCCTTCAAGACTAGACTTGCTGCGAGTCGCTTGGATATACGAAAGACAATCGCTTATTGCCAGTCATGCGTGTTTACAAATTTCTAGACGAACACTTCGGACTCAAGACTCTACGTGAAAGACGATTGAAAATATCCACTCTTCCCGATCTGAACGACCCGTTTGAACTATTGCCCTACGATCTTTCAAATCGCAGCTATCGCAATGCCATGCGCGCAACTCGCAATGAATTGGCCACGCGGCGGGGCATTCTCTGCTTCAGCGCTGATTGGCGAGACCCCGTAATCTGGGCGCCCTATAGCGACAAGCGTCGAGGAATTTGTCTTGGCTTTGAGATTCCTGACGACATGGGAAAGAGGGTCAACTACATCCCGAGACGCCTGCCCTTTCCATCTAATCCCTGTCTCAACGATGCCGAGGTAGTCCTGTTCACCAAATTTAACAATTGGGCATACGAGCAAGAAATTCGCGTTTGGGCGGCTTTGAACGAGAAGGAAAATGGAATCTACTATGCGCGACTTTAGTGAAATGCTGAAGCTCGTGAGGGTTATCGTGGGAGCACGATGTACCCTTTCACCTGCCGACATAGATCAGGTGATTGATCTGCGGGCCAAATCCTTTACACTGCTCAAAGCGCGCGCGGGTTTTACGAAGTTCGAAATAGTCAAAGATAAACGTGGATTTAAGGGCTGACTGAACGTGTAACACATGCGCAACTTGCAATGGCGAGTTTCCCCTTGTGAACGACGGACATCTCAGTTCGATAGTGTAATGAACACATGAAGCTGGAACGATCAAATGTCGAATTCGCAATCTGGCGCAAGAAGGTGGATAAGTCTCTGTTCAGCATAATGGGACAACGGTCCCCGATTGGGCTTGCCGGATGTGGAGCCTTCCGGAAATATATGGAGCTGTGACCAGCAAGAAGGACCCACGGTCAAATGCCATCGTCTTCTACAAAGGAATACAGTACAGTGCGTGGGTCACGACGGCACCTCATGGCCGGAAGAGCCCAGCGTTCAGGTTGTGGTTTGATCCCATTCTTTCACTAGCCCTGAAAAGGACATTTTTGTTGAGTTACATGCGGTCCTTGGAGGGTGCGCTTCAAGAGAAAGTGGACATCGAGCAATTAATTCCGTTTTGGGAGTTTCTGGATATCGAGTTTGACAAGCAACGACACGCTTTCAGGTTTGTGGCCTACTATCGGCAACAGGCCAGTTTCCACATCTGTTCGAACGCCTTATCGGATCACCCGCACTCCGAAAGGTGGCTGACGAAATCGAGTGCAAGACAACGTCGAGGATTTATAAGCAAAACTGGAAACCTAGCGCGGTGAACTACGACGTGGAGCCGGGTGGCTATTTCTACTGGAACATTCAATACGTCGATGGATACACGAACAATGGTAGGACAATCGGATCCTGGATAGGGCGAGCTGCACAAGGTGAATCCGTACTGACCAACTACTGGCTCTCGGCGAAAAACAAGATCGGACTGGAACTTCGCCATCGGAAAGTGGACCGGCAATTTCTTCTCCAAGGCGGAACCCAGAATGACGTCACGGTCAACGCGGATTTCTTCACTCGAGCGGGCTTTGGCTTTTCTGGCAGAATACAATACGAACGTTGGATGATTCCCCTGTTGGCTGCGAACCATCAATCCAACTTAGCCGTGTCCTTCCAGTTCAGCTTCTCGCCGGAAGTGCATGCCCATTAAGACTTATCGAAGCTCAGGACTCCGTGAGCGCGGACTTATGGTTGCGATCAAGTTTCAGCCTCTCCGCCGCAAGATTATATGGCGAAGAAACACGACTGTCCCTCAGGCTATCGGCAAATCGTATTCCTGATGGGGCCAGAGAAGCTACCAGCACTGATCGCCCCCTCGTTGCTACCGGCAGAAGGTAACGTTCTTCCGAAGTCTCGCCGAAAACTTTGGTGCTAACCGCGCGGGGCCAACAGTGGAAGAAAATCATAATCCTCGGTTTCGGGTCGCATTGCAATCGCCCGATGGCGGCCGTGAAACCCGACTGCGTGTGTGCCATTCAGAGAAAAAGGCCGCAAACCTTGCCTACAATTTTCAGCGGGGCGCTTTCTCCAGTCCATATTGAGAACAAGAATCGCCCGAAATGCGACGATTTCTTGCGATTTTCAGAGGAATGCGGCCGAACTTCTCTGCAACCCAGACTGTGTGGCGGAGCGCGCAGTCTCGCGCTAACCCTTCTCTGGCTGAATTCCCTGCTAACAGGGAAAAATACAGGGAATTTGTGAATTCCTGCCGTCGAAAATGCACGCTTCTCTCTCTAAGCTACACATCTTGCTCGGGAAATTAGCCCATTTAGTTCAAATCGTAACAGGGGATTATCAGGGACGGATCAGGGAATTAAATTGCCTGATCACGATCTATTGCAAGTAGGGATTTTCCTGGACGACGGATTTTGCGGAAAACCAAACTGCTGACGCTGTTCGGCCCAGCTCAGCGGGATGTGCTTGTACAGACTCTCGAACTTTAGAGTAAGAGGTTGACGTCCTTCCAAAATTGCCTCGACAATATCCGGCGCAAGGAACGCGCAGGCAAAGACGTTTCTGACATAGTGCGGCGTGTGCCCAGTCTCGCGGGCCAGCGATTTGATGTTGACGACTTTCCCCTCAAGAACCTTTTCATACCAGGCGCGCCCGCGCGCAACGGCCTTTATCAATGCAGGCCTGGGATGTCGGATCGGGACGCTCGAGTTGGGGGCAACCACGAGGTGAACTTCCCCACCGTACCGCTTCCGTTTCGCTTCGATGGTTAGGCAAATGAGCTCGGCTGGCCTAATTGGCTTTCGTCGGGGCATGAGATTGGCGGCAATGAGGTGGTCGCCGTGCTCCAGCAGTTGACGCAGGTCACTTCTCCTGATCATGACCTGAATGTTGTTGTCCTGGATGACGATGCTCTGCAAGAAGGAAGCGAGTAGGTCTCGAAGGTCATCTGAGGAAAGCGACGGCAACCTTGCGGCCAGTCTCTTGGCAGCCACTACCAGCGGCTTTAGCATTGCAGGGCTGTCGCCGGTGACGCTCAGTCCATCGAATATCTCGCCATCAGATTTTAGGAATCCCTGAAGTCGTTCAGTGACTCGGGTTTCGACCTCATGCGCCGGTAGACGAGTCGGCCCCTTGCATTCGCCCGCTGAGTCCTCAATTGCATGCTGTGAAACGTAATAACGATATCGTCTGCCACGCTTGATCGTAAAAGAAGGGGTGAAGCGATTTCCTTCCGCATCTTCGATCAGACCCGTCAGAAGACTCGAGGAGTGGTTTCTAGCACGGTTACGGTGGGCTCGAAGATTGCCGTTTAGCTGGGCTTGGACCTTGTCCCACAGCTCTCGCGGCACGATGCCGGGGTGCTCTCCGGGGTGCCACCGGTCACGGTGGCGGATTTCACCGATGTAGAGACGATTGCGCAAAAGGTAATAGATGTGGCCACGGGCAAAGGCGGCACCTCCAAGCCGAGTACCCGTCTTAGTCACCCAGGTCTTCGTCTTCACATTCTCGCGATTGAGATGAGCCATCAGCTTCAGCACACAACCGAGCTTGAGGTAGAGAGCAAAACTATTGCGGACGAGCGCGGCTTCGGTGGGATGCGGAATCAGCTTGCGTGCTTCGAGGTCGTATCCGAGCGGCACTGGACCACCCATCCACATTCCTTTCTTCTTCGAGGCAGCAATTTTGTCCCGAATCCGTTCTCCCGTGACTTCTCTTTCGAACTGTGCGAACGAGAGGAGAATGTTGAGGGTGAGCCTACCCATCGAGGTGGTGGTGTTGAACTGCTGGGTTACGGAGACGAACGACACTCCTCGGGCCTCAAGCGCCTCAACAATCTTCGCAAAATCCGCCAGGCTGCGGGTGAGACGATCTACCTTATATACGACGATGACGTTGACCTTGTTGGCCTGGATGTCCTCCAGCAGACGCTGCAATGCCGGTCGCTCCATGGTTCCACCGGAGTATCCACCGTCATCGTAGCGGGCGGGCAGCATCCGCCAGCCTTCTTGCCGCTGGCTGAGGATGAAGGCTTCGCCGGCTTCTCGCTGTGCATCGAGCGAGTTGAAGGACTGTTCGAGGCCCTCTTCCGAGGACTTTCGCGTGTAGATCGCGCAGCGCAGGACGGGTTTGGAGTCAGTATTCATCGGGCCTCCTTGGATTTACACCTGCTTTGTTCACTCTTGATTCCGAAGAAAAGAGGGCCGGACCAGCGGGTGCCGGTGATCAAGTGTGCGATCTCGGAGAGACTTTGATAGCGGGCACCCTGATACTCATACCCACTGGTTTCGACATTTACGAGGTGAACTTGGTCGCGCCACTGGCGGACGAGGCGCGTTCCTGGCTTGAGAGTCGGGATAGCCGAGATCGATCCGCTCGAGTTGGCCTCGAACGCTCGTGCCAACTGCCGGAGACGGCCACGACTTGCTGTAGTCAGTGATCCAAAAATTTGCTCCTGCAGCCGATAAGCAAGAATTGGGGTCATTTGATGTCTGCGCAGTTGGGGAGGTGGAGGCGCATTCAAGAGCTGCTGCCAAAGTTCGCGGAGCGCAGTTTTGCTGAGATTTGGCAATGTGGTGAGACGCTGGGCAATCGGGTCCGGCATAATACCTCCTATAGACTCAGCAACATTGCCGCTTCCTTGCCCGTAATAATCAAGTCAATTCTGCGGCCGAGTGCCGTGCTTTTTGCGTCAATGACTGGGCGGTTTCTCACTTGCACTTCTGTGTTAAACGGCCGCGAACATTTGGTGCATACTTCCACTACCCCCTGACAATCTAGCTGCCGGAGATTTCAAATGCTCACTTTCGCTCAAAAAGGAATCAATTTTTCGGAGGAACTATGAAGACACCGGGAAGACCCAAGAAGAACGGGCAGAAACCCATGTGGATGTTAGAGAGAGCGACCCTAGTCGTCTACGCCTACAGTCGCGCTAGGGAAGCGGGCGAGAAGCATAGCGTAGCGATCAGCGAGGGGGTGAAGTATATTCAAGATACTGCGCCCGCGATGCCGATCTCGGAGACAGAAGTCAAGCGAATCGTGGCTGAGTGGCGATCCAAACGAAGACCGATGTGCCTTGTCGTCACCAGGCCAGACCCAGGACACAACAGCGTCGCGCTACCGAACGGACGGAAAGCCAAAATCTTGTACACCGCCTCGGTACAGCTACATCCAATCTACCCGCGGGCAAACGCAGCCGAGAAGCCTGGCGACAGCGGCCCTGACCAATAGCGCGTTTGCCGCAACGCACGCGGCTGGTCCGTCTAGGGTTTCTGCGTAAATAATTATTTGGACCCATTCTGTAAATGACTATTTCGTTTGTTTGTCACAAAATCGTCTTGTGACAAACAAATCGAAAAGCCCACTGCAAACAATTCAAGGCGGCCAGCACGCTGGCACCAACGATCCAAGCCTGCCCACCACAATTGTTCGAGTTTCCATCGCGGATTTAGAGCTCGATGCCAGGAATCCACGGGTACACAGCGATCGGCAGCTTAGTCAGCTTGCGAAGAGTATCAAGAGTTTCGGGTTCCTCTGGCCCGTCATGATTGACGGGGCCCGGCGTGTTCTCGCTGGCCATGGTCGGATCGAGGCCGCCAAACGTCTAGGGTTCCGGGAAGTCCCTACGATCAGCATCCATCACCTATCGGAATCGCAGCGTCGAGCATTCATGATTGCTGACAATCGGCTGGCCGAGCAAGCTTCCTGGGACGAAAAGTTACTAGCTGAACAGTTGAGGGGCCTCTTCGAGGTGGATCTGGATTTCGATCTCGAGGCCACAGGCTTCGAGGTAGGTGAGATTGATGTTTTGATCGAGGGGGGATCTCCTGAGGTTCAGGCAAAATCGGATCCTGCAGATGACTTGCCTGAAAGCAAACCGATTGGAGTGACGTGCGCGGGCGATCTCTGGCTTGCAGGCCCCCACCGGATCTACTGCGGAAACTCCCTCAATTCCGACAGCTACTCCGCGCTGATGGAATCCCGTCGCGCAGCCATGGTTTTCACGGACCCGCCGTTCAACGTCAAGATTGATGGGCATGCCACGGGACTTGGAACCATCCGCCACGAGGATTTCAAAATGGCCTCCGGAGAAATGACTGACGCTGAATTCACCGACTTCCTAGCCCAATTCATGCAACGCTGCGCGTCCCACAGCGTCGATGGTTCACTGCATTATGCATTCATGGACTGGCGACACATGCCGGAGCTACTCGCAGCAGGAAAGCAGGTCTATTCGGAGTTGAAGAACGTTTGCGTTTGGGTGAAGGACAACGGCGGCATGGGTTCCCTTTACCGGAGTCAACACGAACTCATATTCGTATTCAAAAGCGGCAAGGAAAGTCATCGCAACAATGTGCAACTTGGCCAGTTCGGCCGGTACCGCACCAACGTTTGGAACTACCCAGGGGTCAATTCGTTTTCGCGGTCTACCGAAGAAGGCAACCTGCTCGAACTTCATCCAACGGTCAAGCCTGTCGCGTTAGTTGCCGACGCCATCATGGATTGTTCTGTTCGGCGCGACATCGTGCTCGATCCATTCCTAGGAAGCGGGACGACAGTGATTGCGGCGGAGCGAACTGGGCGTGTCTGCCGCGGCATCGAACTGGATCCCCGCTATGTCGATACTGTGATCCGTCGATGGCAGAAATTTACCGGCATGTTTGCTACGCACGCACGCTCTGGGCGCACTTTCAACGAAATCGAACAGGAGGCCGCCAGTGAACACGGGCGATGATAGCAAGGTTGCAGAGTCGGTGGGCTACCGGAATCCGCCTAAGACGACTCGCTTCAAGAAGGGAGTCTCTGGCAATCCTAAAGGGAGGCCGAAGGGCAGCCTGAATGTTGCGACCGTGTTCACCAAGACTCTTCGCGAAAGAGTGGTGATCAATGAACACGGCCAGCGGAAGACCGTAACGAAGCTTGAAGCTGCACTGAAGCAACTCGTCAACAAGGCTGCCTCCGGCGACCTACGCGCGCTCGCTCAGTTGGTCGTTTTAGCCCAAGACGCCGAAGCCAAACAGAATATGCAGGGGGCACAAGAGCCAGTTATTTCTGATCTTGATCAGGAGGTCATGGACGGCATCCTGAAACGCTTCCTGAATCCGAAGGAAGAAGAACAAGGACAAGAAAAACCTGAGTTACAGGGGGGAATCAATGGCGACTCTGAGCGCAGCTGAATTTCAGATCTTTGCACGTAACGACCAATATACGTTTATGCATCGAGCTTTCCGCGAACTGAATCCGCGCAGCCCATTTCTGCATAATTGGCACAACGAGTTGATCGCGTCGAAACTGGAAGCTTGCCGGCGCGGAGAAATCACTCGGCTCATCATCAACATACCGCCCCGCTCGCTGAAATCGCACGCCGCGGCGGTGGCCTTCCCTGCCTTTGTTCTTGGCCACAATCCCAGTGCCCAAGTCATCTGTGCCAGCTACGGGCAGGATCTCGCTAACAAGCACTCCCTGGACTGTCGTACCGTCATGAGCAGCGAGTGGTATCGCGGCTTGTTTTCGACCCGCCTCGCGCCTCATAAACAAGCTGTGCAGGAGTTCCTGACGACCCAAAATGGCTTCCGGTTCGCCACCTCCGTGGGAGGTGTGCTGACCGGCCGGGGAGCAGATTTCATCATCATCGATGACCCTTTGAAGCCTGATGAGGCATTGTCTGAAACCCAACGCAAAGCGGTGAACGAGTGGTATGACCACACGCTCTATAGCCGGATGAATGACAAGCGAAAGGGAGTCATCATCATTATTATGCAGCGTCTGCATGAGGATGATCTGGTTGGCCACGTCCTGGAACAAGAGGATTGGGATCTCGTACGACTTCCCGCCATCGCTGAAGAGGGCGAAACACACATCATTCGCTCACCGAATCGCACCTGGGTGGCGCGGCGGAAGGCCGGTGAACCACTACATCCGGACCGAGAGCCGTTGCCTGTTCTGGAGCATTTGAAACGAACTCTGGGCGAATACAACTTCGCGGGTCAATATCAGCAGGCGCCCGCACCACTGGGTGGCGGCATGGTTAAGTGGGAATGGTTTAATGGCTACGACCCTGGCGATCAGCCGGCCAAGTTTGACATGATTCTCCAAAGTTGGGATACGGCTAACAAAAGCACGGAGCTGAGCGACTTTAGTGTTTGCACAACTTGGGGCCGAAAGAACAAGAGGCTCTATCTCTTGCACGTGCTTCGCAAACGCTTGGAATATCCCGACTTGAAACGAGCCATTCGGGAACAGTCGGCACGTTTTCAACCAAGGAACATTTTGATAGAGGATAAGGCCTCCGGTACGCAACTTATTCAAGAACTCATCCGCGAAGGCGCTTATGGTGTGACTCGTTACGAGCCCACGATGGACAAAATTATGCGAATGCATTCGGTTACAAGCACTATCGAAAACGGGCTCGTCTATCTTCCGACCGATGCTGATTGGCTATTGGAGTATTACAAAGAATTGGTCGCATTTCCGTCTTGCAAACACGACGATCAGGCTGATTCGACTTCGCAGGCTTTGGACTGGGTGAAGCTGAATACACATAGCTATGGGCTATTTGAGTACTATCGTCAGCAAGAATTGCGTCAGCGGCTTGGATTGCCCGATGACTACCGCTTCGTTCAGTGCGACGATGATGAGCCGATCATTGCGATCCAGGACGGTACCGGACGCACAATCGTTTGGACTGGATCTGGATGGATGGAGTACACCTCGGAGTAACCGAAAGTGGAGCAGTTGTGCGGCACGACTCTAGCCTGAATAATTCACGAAATCACTAGGCAAAAAAGAAAGGATGCTCTAAAAGGAAGATGAACACTGGGTTTGCAGACCCAATATTCCCTTTCGGAGCATCCATCACTTGATACAAAGTGTTTTATCACAACTGAACTTCTCCTTCCACCGTCATCAACCCATCCGCGCCGATTTTTCCGGTGGCCAGATTAGCAGCGACGCAGGTCTGCTGCCGTTGCGAGCTTTCGATCAGCGTCATGATCTGACTCGCGAGTGGGCGGCTGACCTTAGCGAGGCGCGACAGAACGACCGCCTGCGCCATGACTCGCTGGCCTTGTTACGGCAACGCATCTACCAGATCGTGGCCGGATATGAAGACGCCAACGACGCCGATCGTTTGCGCCATGATCCGACGTTCCAGATCGTTGCTGATCACAAGTTAGGCGACGTGCTCGGTTCCCAACCCACGCTCAGTCGTTGGGAAAACTCGCCTTCGGCTCGCGATCTGGTGCACACCAGCGATCGGCTTTGCCAGCAGTTCATCCGTATCTGTGGCGACCAAGTCCGCCAGCGTGGCGAGATTCTGCTCGACATTGACTCCACCGACGATCCTACTCATGGCCAGCAACAACTCAGCTTCTTCAACGGGGCTTATGGCCAGCACATGTATCACCCCATGCTGATCTTCGAGCGGCACACCGGATGCTTGCTGGCGGCTCGACTGCGCCCGGGAACGGCTTCCAGTCATGCCCGTATCGTGCCCATGCTGGTGCGCTTAGTGCCCTGTCTGCAATCTGCCTTTCCCGGGGTAAAAATCAAGCTGCGTGGCGATGCCGGTTTTGCTTTGCCTTTGCTCTATCAGTTCTGCGAGTTCTTCGACATCGAGTATGCTCTCGGCATTCCCGCCAACTGCGTCTTTAAACAACGCGCCGAACCGCGGCAGAAACAGTTGCAGCGCCGCTATCGCCGCACCCAATTACCCCAGAAGAGCTTTTCCAGCTTCCGCCATCGCGCCCGCAGTTGGCCGCGCCAGCGTCGTATCTGCTACAAGGCCGAGCACACGGTCACGGGAACCAACTTGCGTTTCCTCATCACCAACTGCCACGGGCCTGCCTCTGAAGTCTTCGCTTTCTACAACGATCGCGGCGAGTGTGAAAATCGCATCGAAGAATTTAAAAACGGGTTTCGCGCCGACCGCTTGAGCTGCCACCGTTTTCTGGCCAACGCCTTCCGCCTGTTCTTGCACGCTGCCGCTTATAACCTGGTGAACTTCTTCCGCTTCCAGTTGCCCTTACCTTGGCGGTCGGCCCAGATCGAAACCTTGCGCGCCAAGCTTTTCAAAATCGGCGCTCGGGTGCGTCCTACTGCCCGTTGCATTCGCTTTCACCTCGCCAGCGGCTGGCCTTTCCAGAACTTATTCCGCGATGTAGTTCTCGCTGTGAACAGCGCTTGATCCCCGTACACCGACTCCCAACCCAAACTTTTCACTGACTGTGTTGCGGAGCCTTGTCCCCAATCTACCCCTCCATCCCATCCCACCTCATCCCTGATCCCCGATCCACTTTTCCCGTCCTATCCGCTTCACCTCACCGCCGACTTGATCACCTGATCTCAATTCCGCGAGCAAATCTCAGACGTCATGAATTAAGCAGGTTAGGTCTCTTCGCAACCAAACGGAGTCTTAGCCAGGGAGTTCTTTATCTCGACCAGCGGGGCGATTGCTGCGGGAGGTGCGGAGTGCAACCCGCACT
>Ga0207693_10002975_pt1 | contig 14675 bp, 5 predicted proteins | sample LARL81metaG_FD_184347 | JGI IMG/M metagenome (GOLD analysis project Ga0207693, IMG submission 184347) | Corn, switchgrass and miscanthus rhizosphere microbial communities from Kellogg Biological Station, Michigan, USA - LAR L8-1 metaG... | ecosystem: Host-associated > Plants > Roots >...
AGAACGACCGAGGCCACCGCCACGACCGGGATGGTCAGGCCGATACTCGCCAGCGCCGACCCGAGTGCCAAGTTCATGCTGGTCTGAAGACGATTCGCGTGCGCGGCGCGCACCGCCGCCCACGTCTCGGGCAGCAGGACCAGCATCGCAATCACGATCCCGATCACCGCCTTCGGTGCCCCCGCTTGCTCGACGAGCTGCTCGATCAATGGCGAGAGAAGCTTGGCGAGGCCCACGACGGATACGAGCGACACGATAAGCAGGCCGAAGCTCGCCCACGCCTCCCGGTTCGTCGGTAGCGCAGCGTGCGCGTCGGGGCTCGACGCGTCCGCAGGCGGAAGGAAGTAGTCGCGATGGCGCACGGTCTGAGTGAAGACGTAAACCGCCCAGAGCGCCAGCGACGTGACGGCTGCGAAAGCAAGCTGCCCAGTGCTGTACGTTCCGCCAGAAGTGGTCGTGGTAAAAACCGGCAGGACAAGCGAGAACGCGGACATGGCGATAAGCGCCGCGAGGCCCGTGCTTGCCCCCTCCGCACGGAAGGACTGCTCACGGTGAACGAGGGCACCGACCAGGACGCACAGACCCACGACGCCGTTGCAGATGATCATGATCGCCGCGTAGATCGTGTCGCGCGGCAGAGCGGCGGTGTCGGCGCCGCCCGCAAGCATCAGCGAAAGAATCAGCGAGGCTTCGATGATCGTCACGGCGACGGCGAGAACGAGCGTCCCGAACGGCTCGCCGACGCGGTGCGCGATAACCTCGGCATGGTGAACGGCCGCGATCACGGCGCCGATCAGAGCGGCTGCGCAAACGGCCGCAAGCAGCGATCCCACGCCTGCGACCAGACCGCCGATGAGCAGCGCGAAAGAAAGCGCCGGAAGGAGCCAGGTCCACGCGGCCATGCTCATGCGAAATTCCTGATTCGGCCAACGGCGATCATTTTTCCGTGGCTCGATCGAGCGCCGGTCGATCCGCCTGGGGTCGCCCGCCTCCCGCGGCAATCCACTCGTCGATCAGCTTGTCGAGAACGGCGAGCGGCATCGACCCGTTGTCGATGACCGCCGCGTGGAAGTCCTTGACGTTGAAACGCGTGCCGAGCGCCTTTTCGGCGCGGGCGCGGAGCTCCCGCATCTTGTGATAGCCCAACAGGTAGCCGAGAGCTTGCGCAGGGGTCGAAAAATATCGGTCCACCTCGCTCTCGGCGAATCCCTGATCGACGCCGCCCTGATGGCTCATGTACGCGATGGCCTTGTCGCGCGGCCAGTTGTAGGCATGAATTCCGGTATCGACGACGAGCCGCGCGGCACGGAAGAGACGTGCCTGCAGGTTGCCGTAGCGTTGGTACGGATCCTTGTAGAAGCCCATCGCATAGCCGAGCGACTCGGCATAAAGCGCCCAGCCCTCGGCGTACGCGATGTTGAAGCTCGCTTGGGAACGCCACGGGTGCAGGCCTTCGATCTCGGCGGCGCGCGCAAGCTGCATGTGGTGCCCCGGCACGGCCTCGTGCAGGAAGAGCGTCTCCGTCCGCCACTTCGCCTCGTCCCTGTAGCCTAGCGAGTTGATGGTGAAGTAGGCGCTCGTGCCCAGGGTCAGCGACCCGACCTGATAGTTTGCCGCCGCGCTGCTGGCGGATTCTGCCGGCGTCATGCTTCGCACCGCGTACGGCATCCGCGGCACGTTGTGGAAAAGCTTTGGCAGCTGCGGATCGACGAGGGGCGCCATTGCCCGATAGGCGGCGAGCACCGCCTCCGACGAGTCGAAAAATAATTTCGGGTCGGTGCGCAGGTACTCGATGAAATCGTCGGTCGTTCCCTTGAATCCGACCTCCTTCGCGATCGTGCCGATCTCGCCGCGCAAGGTCTGGACCTCTGCGAGTCCCAGCTCGTGAATTTGTTTCGCGGTACGGCCGCGAACGATGCGCGAGCGAATCAGGAACTCGTAGTAGCGCGCGCCGCCTCCAAACGAGGCAAGGCCCGCGATCTCAGGCGCTTTCGCGCGGTAGTCGGTGAGGATGAAAGCCTTGAAGCGGCGGAGCGCTGGCTGGTAGTCCTCGGCGATCGCGCGGCGCGCATCGGCAGCGAGCGCGGCTCGCTCCGCTTCGGAAATGCCTTCGGGCATGCTCGCGAAAGGCGACATCAGCGGGCTCTGGTCGACATTCTCGACCAAGTGCGCGTCGATCGCCCCGACGATCCGGTCAAGCACCGGCCGGGTGCTCATCCAGCCGCTGGCCATGCCTAGCCTCAACCGCGCGATCGTGTCATCGGAGAGCCTGGACGCCGCGCGGACCCGTTTGATGTAGTCGCGATAGTCCTCGGCCTTGCGGAACGGCGTCACCTGCGCTGCGCGCGGCAGGACGTTGTGAAGGCCACCCAGCGTCGTGAGCACCAGCGCATCGGCATCCGGAAACTGCTGCGCCTCGACGGCGAGCGCCATCCTGTCGAGCAGCAGCTCGTACGAAATCCGGTCCTGCCCGTGCAGAGCCTTGGCGTCCAGCGCCTTCAGGCGCGCAAGCGCTGTGCGCTCGCGCGCGTGCTCGCGCTCGAGCGTGGCGAGCGAGAGGTCCGGCAGCAGATCGTTGTAGCCCGGAACCCCTCGAACGGTCGCCTGGATAGGATTGCGCCGGAACGTTGCGTCGAGGTCGTCGTCCAGTAGGATTTTGAGCTGTGCTGCCGCTTCGGCAGCCGGGTCTTTGGTCTGGGCGTGCACGCTGTCGATCCCGAGGGTGATAAGAAACGCGAGGAAGATAACAGGGGTCATGCGCGGACGGAAGCGCAGCTTGTCGAAGCCGTCCGACGCCGGAAGTGAGCTCGCCGTCGTCGGGGATCTCGGGATTCTACTTTACCCGGTGGACGTCAGCACAGCGCACCGGACCGCACCGGCGGGTGCCAAGAGCGAACTTTGATTACAATAAGGTTTCGCTTGATCTGTTGTCACTCGGGGGACAGACCCTCGCCAACATAGCTGCGCCATCGGGGTCTGTCCCCGGTTTCGCTCACTCACAGGGGGAAAAATGCAACGTCGTCGATTGACAGCGCTTTGCATCAACATTGTGTTGCCGCTCATATTGTGCGGCGTCGCCGGGGTCGCTTCGGCCAAGTCCGAGATCAAGGGCGCGGCGATTCTCGATCACCCGTGCGGCAAGACGTCGGTCAAGCAGATGGGTCTGACCCACGCCGGCAAGATGGAAGAGGCGAACAAGCTCACCACCAAGGAGATGCAGGACCAGTGGAAGGCGATGCCCGCCAAGGACAAGACGATGATGTCGGGCATGATGAAGGAGATGTCGCAGACCGAAGATCAATACTCGGCAGACATCAAGGCAAACGGCGTCCTGGTCGTCGACGGCCCTACGGCGATGCTGACCGTAAAGAAGACGACCAAGGACAAGAGCGGCAGCAGCACGTCGACGATGACCCAGAACTTCAAGATCGAAGGCAACACGTGCCTGGTCAGCCGGTAAACAGCTAACGCCCGCAGCACCTGAGAGCGCTGCGCGAAGCGGCGCTTTCAGGTCCTTTGCCGTTCCCGCCCCAATTTGTAGCGTCGGTAATGAACGATGCACGATAGCTCCAATCCAATTGCCATCGACTGCTTCGCGTTGGAAGGGCGATGAAATCCACCCGGCTCATTTTGTCTCAGCGTGGCCACCGGCTGCGGGTGCTGATGGCAGCGCTGGCGGCGATGATCGCGTGCACGCTGAGCACCCCATTGCAGGCCCAGGCCGAGTATTCGGCTGCGTTCGTTTCGCAAGTGGCGCCGAGCTTCGCCGAATTGCTGGCCCCGGCCGCGGTCTCGGTGACCATGCAGAACACCGGCACTGCCACCTGGTATCGCACCGACGGCGACGTATTCCTGGCGACGCAGGAACCGCAAGACAACTATTACTGGTGCATTCAGGGCAATCCGTACGGTAGTCACAGCGGTAACCGGGTTCTGCTCCCGTACGACGTCGCACCGAACCAGGAGGTCACGTTCAATTTCACGGTGAAGCCGATGGGATGCGTTTTTTCCGCGCCGTCGCCTCTTCGCTTTCGCATGTTGTCGCAGCTGCACGGGACCTTCGGCGACGAGACCCCCGATCCGCACGTCGTGGTGTCGACGGCGACGGAGTTCGTCGCGCAGCAGGTTCCCGCGACGGTCCCTGCGGGCGCGGTCGTTCTGGTCACCGAGACGTTCAGAAACACGACGCCGACGACCTGGCAGCCGACCGATGGATATACGTTGCAATCGGCGGGGCCCGCCGGCAACACGATATGGAGCGTGAGCCCGGTTGCACTGCCGACAGCGGTGCCGCCGAACGCGACCGTGACATTCACTTTCTACATCACGGTGCCGGCGACCGTCGGGACCTACAATTTTCAGTGGCAGATGAGCAAGCCGGACGGAACGCCATTCGGAGGTGTTTCTCCGGCAACCGCCGTGCAAGTGATTACGGCCGGGCCGCCGAACTACCAAGGACTGTGGTGGAACGCGCCTGCCGGATCGGAATCCGGCTGGGGCATCAACTTCGCGCATCAGGGCGACACGATTTTCGCCACCTGGTTCACTTACGATCTTACCGGCAAGGGGTTGTGGCTGGTGATGTCAGCCTCGCTGACCGCCGCCGGCACTTATACGGGCACGCTGGTTCAGACGTCGGGTCCTCCGTTCAACTCGGTGCCGTTCAACCCGTCGCAGGTAGTCGGAATCGTGGCCGGCACAGGAACACTCACCTTCACCGATCTCAATACGGGAACGTTCGCGTACACGATCAACGGCGTCACGCAGACCAAGTCGATCATCCGTCAAGTGTTCGATCAACTGCCCACGTGCACGTTCGGCATCCTGAGCGACCTGACGCTCGCCTACAACTATCAGGATTTGTGGTGGGCGGCGCCGGCTGGGTCCGAGATGGGGTGGGGCGTCAACCTCACGCATCAGGGCGACGCGATCTTCGCCACCTGGTTTACCTACGATCTCGACCGGACGCCGCTGTGGCTATTCGTCACGGCCCTTAAAACTGCCCAGGGTATCTATAGCGGCACGCTTTATCGCACCACGGGCCCACCGTTCAACTCGGTGCCGTTCGACCCGACCAAGGTCGTCGGCACCGCGGTCGGCACCGCAACGTTTACGTTCACCGACGGCAATACGGGAACGTTCGACTACACGGTCAATGGCGTGACTCAGACCAAGGCGATCACGCGCGAGATCTTCGTTGTTCCGGGAACCGTCTGCCAGTAACCCGGATCGGCGTTCGGTCGGGAATGGCCAGCCGCCGGACGGGATCACTTCATGCACAGCCCTAACGCTGTGCCGGATCGACTGCAAACACTTCCACTGCGTTTGATTTGCCCTTGAACGGTACCGCGCCGAGCGGCTCGACCGCGATGCGCTCGCTCAACGACGAGCGGGTCGCTTCGTCGATCAGAATGACGCGTTGGGCGACCTTGGTGTGCGTCTCGAGGCGCGCGGCGAGATTGACGGTATCGCCGATGCACGTGTAAGTCGCGCGCTTGTTGGTCCCCGTGTATCCGGCGACCATCTCGCCGGAGGCGATCCCGATGCCGATCTTGATCGGCGGCTTTCCGGCGGCCTTGCGCTCGACGTTGAACAGATCGACCAGCTCGACCATCTCCTGGGCGGACCGCACTGCGCTTTCGCCATGGTCGACGAGCGGCACCGGCGCGCCGAACACCGACATCAGTCCGTCACCCATCATCAGCGTGACCACGCCACCGTGACCGCTGATCGCATCGAACATGAGCTCGTAATACGTATTGAGCAGCTCGATGGTTTCCTCGGGGGGCTGCGATTCCGCCAGCGAAGTAAAGCCGCGGATATCGGAAAACATCACCGATGCACGGACCAGCTTGCCGCCCAGCGAAAAACCGGAAGTCTGCAGATCCTGGGCCACTTCCGGCGTAGCGAAGCGGCGCATCAGCTCCTTTTGCTGGTCGCGCAGACGTTTTTTCTCGAGGCTCGTTCCGATGCGCGCCTTCAGCAACCCCGGGTTGACGGGCTTGGACAGGTAATCTTCGGCGCCGAGCTCGATGCAGCGGACGACGTTCTCGACGCCTTCGAGCGACGAGGTCACGATGACCGGCAGGTCGCGCAGCTGCCGATCGCCGGCCAGTTGCTCGAGCACCTGGAACCCGTCCATCTCGGGCATTTCCATGTCCAGCAGCAACAGGTCGAAGCCTTCGCGCCGCAGCATCTCCAGCGCGACGCGGCCGTTCTCGGCCGAGGCGACGCTGTGTCCCTGCAATTCCAGGCTGCGCGTCAGCAGCAGCCGGTTGACCTTGTTGTCGTCGACCACCAGCAGGCGGCCGGGCGCACTACGCAGCTCACGCATGACGCAATGCGGACAGGGCGGCGGCAACGCGCGAGTATTCTTCAGCCAACGCATCCACCGGCGCGGCGCTGCCCTCGCTCACCTTCGCTGCGCTCGTAAGCTCGAGCTCCCGCGCCATCGCGCCCAGAGTGAGCGCGCCAAAGGTGTTGCTGTTGGACTTGAGCGAATGCGCAGTCCGGCGGAACTTCTCGGCGTCTTTCGCCGCAAGCGCGCGGCGCAGGTCCTCGAGCATGGTCGGCGCTTCCTGCAGGAAGGTATCCACCAGCTCGACAACGAACTCGGCCCCCGTCGTTTCCTTCAGCGCTTCGAAGGTAGCAGCATCGATCGCGGGCGCACTCATCATCGATCCTTTCGCGCAGAGGCCTGGTTCAACGCCTCGACCAGGCGTTCGACGCGGATCGGCTTGGTCAGGTAATCGTCCATGCCGGCGGCCAGGCACATGTCGCGGTCGCCCTGCATCGCGTTGGCCGTCATCGCGATGATGCGCGGCCGCTCGCCCGATTGCCATCGCGCGTTGATCTGGCGCGAGGCTTCCAATCCATCCATCTCGGGCATCTGCACGTCCATCAGCACGACATCGTAGGTCTGTCGGCGCACCGATTCGATCGCCTCGATGCCGTTCGACGCGAGGTCGGCGCGGTAACCCATCTGCTGCAGCAGGCGCAGCGCCAGCTTCTGGTTGACCACGTTGTCTTCGGCCAGCAGGATGCGCAGCGGGTGCCGCGCCGCCTGGTTAGGGTCGAGCTGCGGCTTGCCCGGCGCTGCCTCGACCTTGGGCGCGAGGTCGCGCGCAAGCAGGCCCACCAGCGTGTCGAACAGCTGCGACTGGCGAATCGGCTTGGCCAGGTAGGCGTTGAACAGCCGCTCGTCGTCGCCCGCTTCGCGTCTTCCCAGCGAGCTGAACAGAACCAGCGGCAGCACGGTGTTTTGCTCGCGAATACGCCGTGCCAGCTCGATGCCGTCCATTTCGGGCATGTGCATGTCCAGCACCGCGAGCTCGAATTCATCGCCGCCCGCGAGCCACGACAGCGCCTCGGAGGGCGACCCGGTCGCGCGGCACTTCATTCCCCACTTCGCGGCCTGCAGGCTAAGTACGCGGCGATTGGTGGCGTTATCGTCGACGACCAGCAGCCGCTTGCCTTGCAGCTCGGGCTGCACCCCGACGAAGTCGCGCTGCCGCGCCGCGGGGAGCTCGGTGACGGGCACCTGGATGGTGAACGAGAAGGTGGACCCTTTGCCGAGCCCATCACTTTCCGCCCACATGCGGCCGCCCATCAATTCGGAGAGCCGCCTGCTGATCGCGAGGCCGAGGCCGGTGCCGCCGTATTTGCGCGTGGTCGACGAGTCGGCCTGCGAGAACGACTGGAACAGGCGACCCATCTCGTCGGCCGACAAACCGATCCCGGTGTCACGCACCGAAAAGGTGAGTTCGACCTGATCTGACGACATAGGCTTGGCAATGACGGTCATCACGACCTCGCCGGCCTCGGTGAATTTCACCGCGTTCGACAGCAGGTTCAGCATGATCTGGCGCAGGCGCGTCACGTCGCCGACAACGGCGGCCGGAATATCGCCCTCGAATACATAGACCGTGTCCAGGTTCTTTTCCACCGCGCGCGCTGTGACCAGATCCAGAGCCGACTCGACGCACTCGCGCAGATCGAACGGCTGCGCCTCGATGTCCATGCGGCCCGCTTCGATCTTCGAAAAGTCCAGGATGTCGTTGATGATGGTCAGCAGCGCGTCGCCCGATTCGCGAATGGTCGCGACGTAGTCGTGCTGCTCGGCATCGAGCTTGGTATCGAGCAGCAGGCCACTCATGCCGATCACCGCATTCATCGGCGTGCGTATCTCGTGGCTCATCGTCGCCAGGAACGAACTTTTCGCTTCGTTCGCGGCCTCGGCGGCGGCACGCGCCTCCTGCGTTTCCTGGAACAGTCGCGCATTCTGCAGCGCGACGCCGACATTGGCGGCGATCGTGGAGAGCAGGCGCTCGGAATCGGCGTCGTAGACGCCCTCCATCAACGTGCTTTGCACGCTGATCGCTCCCTGACAAGTGCCCGCCACAAGGATCGGCACCCCCAGATACGACAGCGCCTGCTTGCCGACGACGACGGCGCCCAGCTCGAGGCCGCGCCGGTCGGTCTCGCGGTTGATGATCAACGGCTTGCCCGACTTGATGATCCTGCTGGTCAAGCCTTCGCCATATTTGAGCGGCGTCAGCTTGTCGCCATGCTGGTAGGGAAAATCGATGATGCCGGTGCGCCGGTCGAGCAGCGCGACATACGCGATGTCGGCCCGGAAGACCGTGCGAATCTGCTCGCCGACGAGCTCAAGCAGGTTGGCGAGATCGAGCTTCCCGGCGAGCTGTTGCGAGACCGTGTTGACGGTGGCGAGCTCCGCCGCGCGCTGCTGCGATTCGGCGAACAGTCGCGCATTTTCGATCGCGACCGTCGCCTGCAGCGACAGCCCGACCAGGAATTCGAGATCGGTGTCGCCAAAGGGCTCGCCGCCGGCGCGCCACACTACCATCACGCCCTTGATCGTCTGCCCGGCAAGGAGCGGCGCAACCATCATCCGCTCGTTCTCCTCCTGCTCGGTACCGGGAATCAGAAGCGCGCGAGGATCGGCGCCGGTGTCATTGATGCGCTCCGCGCGACGGCTCTGGATCAGATCGCCGATGATGCCCTCGCCGCTCTTGATCACCGCGGACTGGATCGCTTCGGCGATGTCGCCGACTGACACGATGGCGCGGTAGGTGTCCCCGCTGGCGTCGGGCAGGAAGATCGCGCTGCTGCCGGCATTGAGCAGGTTCTTGGCATGACGCGCGATCCGATCCATTACCGTCGACAGGTCGAGCGTCGAGGAGATGTCGCGGCCGACTTCGGCGAGCGCGGCGGTCTCGCGCGTACGGCGCTGGGTCTCGTCGAAGAGCCGCGCGTTCTCGAGCGTGACGCTCATGCTGTTGGCCAGCGTCTGCAGCAGCCGCACGTCCGAATCGCTGAAGGCGTGCTCGTGCTCCATGTCCATCAGCCTGATGACCCCGCGCGCCTGATCGCCCGCAACCATCGGCACCATGATCAGCGATTTTTCCATTTGCGTGCCCGGCAGCAGGGAAGCCCCGTATTTCTCGACGGCCTCCTCCATGTTCTCGTTCACGACGATGGTTTCTCGAGTGCGCAGGACGTGCGCCGCAAATCCGCGATCGCCCAAACGGCTGGAGGCGAACTCGAGCCGTTTGCCGCTTTCGTAAGTGTATGGGTAATGCACCATCCCCGTTTCCGGGTCGTAGATGCGTATGCCTACGTCTGCCTTGTTGAAGATATTGCGGATCTTGTCGCCGACGGCGTCGTAAATGCCCTGGATGTTGAGCTCGGCGGCAAGCGCGGCCTGCACGCTGTTGATGATCGCGAGCTCGGCGTTGCGCTGCTCGGTTTCTTTCAACAGTCGCTGCGTCTCGTCGAAAAGACGCGCGTTCTCCAGCGCGACGCTCATGCTGTTGGCCAGGGTTTGCAGCAGCCGCAGGTCCGACTCACCGAAGGCGTGCTCGTGCTCCATGTCCGTGAGCGCAATCGCGCCTCGAACCTGATCGCCGACGATCAGGGGAACCAGGACAACCGACTTCTCCATCTCTGTACCGGGCAGCGGCGTCGTGCCGTGCCGTTTCGCTGCTTCCGCCATATTCTCATTGATGACGAGCGGCTCCCGAGTGCGCATCACGTGCGCCGTAAACCCTCTGTCGCCCATGCGGATCGGCTCCGGGGTCAGGCGACGCCCGTTCTCGTAGAGATAGGGATGGTGAAGAAGGCCGGTCTTGGCGTCGAAAACACGGATGCTCATGTCACGGTTGCCGAAGATCTCCCGGACCTTGTCGCCCACCGCGTCGTAGATGCCCTGGATGTTGAGCTCGGCGGCCAGCGCGGCCTGCACGCTGTTGATGATCGCGAGCTCGGCGTTGCGCTGCTCGGTTTCCTTCAGCAGGCGCTGCGTCTCGTCGAACAGGCGGGCGTTTTCCAGCGCAACACCCATGCTCGCCGCGACCGTGCTGAGCAGTCGCACCTCGGCTTCGCCGAAGGCGTCCTCTCGCTCGTAGTTCTCGAGAATGATCGAACCGATGACCCGGTCGCTGCCGAGAATCGGCACCGTTACCGAGGACTGGCTGTCATCGGTTCCCGGCACCGCCTCCACGCCCAGCGCCAAAGCTTCACTGCGATTTCTGACAACCACCGGCTGACGCGTCTCGATCATCTTCGCCCGAGGACCGCCAGGACGAAACGCGGTCGGCGGCAGGTCCGCTTGCCTCACGCCATGCTCGTACTGGTAAAGATAGTGGGCGTAGTTGGTTGCCGGGTCGTACCACCGGATGCCGATATCGCCGGTATGAAACACCTCGCGCAGCTTGTCGCCGACCAGGTCGACAATGGCCTGGAAGTCGAGCTTCTCGGCCATGCCCTGCTGGATGCTGTTGATGACCGCGAGCTCTGCAGCGCGCTGCTGCTCGGCCTTGAACAGGCGCTGCGTCTCGTCGAAAAGCCGCGCGTTCTGGAGCGCGGTCCCCAGCGAGGCGGCGATCGTGCTGAGCAGGCGGAGTTCCGACTCGCCGTACGCGTTTTCGCGTTCGTAATTCTCGATGCCAATCATCCCGAGCACCCGGTCGCCGCTGATGATCGGCATCGCGATCATCGACTTGCTCTGGTCGGTGCCTGGAATCGCGCTGCCCATGCTTGCAGCGGTGTCCACCACTTGCGGTTGCCGCGTGCGCAACATCGTCTCGAACAGGCCGCCACGGGCGGGCGGCCGGGGCGCAATGTTCAGTCGCTTCCCGTGCTCGTACGCGTACAGGTAGTGCAGGAGGTGGGCCTTCTCGTCGTACCAGTTGATGCCCAGATCGGGCGTGGCGAAGACCTCGCGCAGCTTGTCACCGACCAAGTCGACGATCGCCTGGAAGTCCAGTTCGGCGGCCAACCCCTGCTGTATCGAATTGATAATCGCCAGCTCGGTATTGCGCTGCTCGGTTTCCTTCAGCAACCGCTGTGTCTCGTCGAACAGCCGCGCGTTCTCAAGCGCAGTGCCGAGCGATGCGGCGATCGTGCCGAGCAGGCGCACCTCGGACTCGCCGTACGCATTCTCGCGCTCGAAGTTTTCGATGACGATTGTCCCGAGGACGCGGTCGCTGCTGATGATGGGAACGCCAATCAGCGATTTGCTGGAGTCCGTGCCAGGGACCGATCCGCCAGGCATCTTCGCGTATTCCGCCGCAGTGTTGATGACCAGGGGCTGGCGGGTCCTGCGCATCGTCTCGAACATGCCTCCCGGGATGGGCGGTCGAGGTGCGATAGTTAGGCGTTTGCCGTGCTCGTAAGCGTAGAGATAGTGGCTCAAGTTGGCCTTTTCATCGTACCAACGGATGCCGAGGTCGGGCGTGTCGAAGACTTCGCGCAGCTTGTCGCCGACCAGATCGACGATTGCCTGGAAGTCCAGCTCGGCGGCGAGCCCTTGCTGGATCGAATTGATGATCGCCAGTTCCGCCGCGCGTTGCTGCTCGGCCTTGAACAGGCGCTGCGTTTCATCGAAGAGGCGCGCGTTCTCCAGCGCTACGCTCATGGCGTTGGCGAGCGTGGTCAGCAGACTCACGTCCGAATCCGAAAAAGCGTGGGCGAGCTGTTTCCCCACGGTGATCACGCCGTTCACCGTATTGCCGTGCAGGATAGGAACGTAGATGAACGAGTTGTCCTCCGTGGCGCCGCCGATGTTCTTGGCACCCAGCTTCACCATCCACTTGTTCAATTCGTCGACCGTGTGGATCACGATGGGTTGCCGAGTGCGCAGAATTTCCCGGGTGAAGCCGACCGGCGGACCCGATTCCGGATGAAATCGCTCGCCGTGGTCGAGGAGGAAGACATAGCGAACCAGATTGGCTTCTGCGTCGAACAGCCTGATCCCAACCACATCGGCGGCGAATATCTCCCTGATCTTGTCGCCGACCAGATCGTAGATCGCCTGCATCTCGAGCTTCGACGCCAGGCCTTCCTGGACGCTGTTGATGATCGCCAGCTCGGCGTTGCGCTGCTCGGTTTCCTTCAGCAGCCGCTGGGTTTCGTCGAACAGGCGCGCGTTTTGGAGTGCGGTGCCGAGTGACGCGGCAATAGTCGTCAAGAGTCGCAGTTCGGGCTCGCCGTACGCACTCTCGCGCTCGTAGTTTTCGATGATGATGGTGCCAAGAAATCGGTCGCTGCTGATGATCGGAACGGCGATCAGCGATTTGCTCTGGTCGGTGCCTGGAAGGGCGCCTGTGGAGTGCACTTCGTAATCTGATGCGGTATTGAAGACCAGGGGCTGGCGCGTCCTGGCCATCGTCTGGCCCATGCCGCCCGGCGTCGGTGGTCGAGGCGAAACGCGAATGCGCTTGCCATGCTCGTATTCGTAGAGATAGTGGACGAGGTTGGCTTTTTCGTCGTACCAACGGATGCCGAGGTCCGGCGTGTTGAAGACTGCGCGCAACTTATCGCCGACCAGGTCGACGATCGCCTGGAAGTTCAGCTCGGCGGCGAGGCCCTGCTGAATCGAATTGATGATCGCGAGCTCGGCGTTGCGCTGTTCGAGGCTGGCGTTGGAGGACTCCAACTCCGACGTTCGCTCCTCGACCTTCTGCTCGAGGCCCTGCGACCATTGCGCGTTGTCGAGCGCGACTGCAGCCTGGCTCGCGAGCATTCCCAGCAGGTCGCGATCGGATTCACGGAAGCGCCCGAATGCACCGTCGATATCGACGTAGAGGTAGCCAAGCAACTGGCGCTGCGCAATCAGCGGCGCGATGATACGCGAGCGCTGGTCGAGCTCGCTTTCACCCTCGGGGGCATAGGTCAGCATGACGGCGCGCGTACGCCGCACTTCAGCCAGCGATGGCTCGATGTCGCGCAACAATGCCTGCGCGTCCTCGCCGCGAGGCATCAGCGACCCCGCCAGTCGCAGCCCTTGCCCCGACTCCAGCACCAGCAGAACGCGCTCGGCGCCGGAGAGCTCGGTAGCTTCGTCGATCAGGAATTCATGCAGCTCTTCACTGCTGCGCAATTCGTTCAGCCGAAGACCAGTATCGACCAGCCGTTCGAACGGCTCGCGCAGATTCGCTTCGCCGGCCAGGTGCGCGCCGCGCCGCTGCGGCGACAGGCGACGCTTGCGGGCGTCCTTGATCCACGCGTGGACGATCTCGCGATGCGCCTCGATCTTGCTCAGGTAGTTGCGGCGCAGGCCTTCGTCGCTGAGGCTGACAATGCCCTTCAGCATCAGTTGATAGGCCATCTCCAGCGCCTCGCGCGCAGCCTGCGGCTGCTTGCTGCTCCGCAGAGCCTGGCTGTGTCGCCACCACGTCAACGCAGGCGACATCCCATCGAGCGCGGCCAGGTCATGTGCACGGTGCAATCCGGTGGCGCGCCGCGTGGCGGTCAATGCGGCGCGTGGCTTTCCGAGCACCAGGCGGGTATGTCCGATTGCCGCCAGGACATCGATTTGCCCGGCGACATGATCGCTCTCTCGGGCGAGCTTCTCCGCGCGTTCGAAACAACGCAGAGCCATCGCGGCGTTGCCCTGAAGCAGGGCAACCCACCCTTCATTCATGGCGACGCTCGCGGCAGATTGGGGGGTGGCGAGCGCTTCTGTCATCCCGGTCATTTCTGCGATATACGCGCCCGCACTGTCCAAATGTCCCATTGCGAGCTCGACCTCGGCGAGCGCGGCGAAATTATTGGCCTGGGACACGCGTGCATCGGTCCGACGATAAATTTCATTGGCACTTAGAAACAGCCGGCGGGCGCGCCGGTACAGTCCAAGACGGCTGTAAGCGATCCCCATGTTCGCGGTAATGATTGCCTGGCGTTCGACATAGCCGGCGGCCTCGAAATCGGCGAGTGCCTGATGCAAGAGCTTCAACTGAACGGCAAAATCGGCCTGGTTGAAGATGAGCATGTTTAGCGCATTGCCGGCGCCGTACAGGTCGCCAGCCTGCCGGCATAGCGCCAACGCGGCGTTGGACGCCTTATCCGCCTCGGCGGAGCGGCCTTGGTTGCTGCGCGCCATGGCGACCAGCCACAGCGCACGCCCCTCGTCGCCGGGCCGTTCCTGCGCATGAAACAATGCGCTGGCCCGCAAAGCATGGCGCGCCGCCTGTTCGACATCGACCCTGCTGCGGTATTGGGCTTCGGCGAGCCGATACAGGCTCGTCGCTTCGAGAGCAAGCTGTTTGCTCTGCCGTGCGGCCTTGAGCGCGGCGGTGGCCGAGGCAACGGCCGCCTTCAATGCGCCCGTGCGCATCTGAACCAGGGCGAGCCGGTTGTGCGCCTGCGCGTTC
>Ga0207693_10002976_pt1 | contig 14672 bp, 11 predicted proteins | sample LARL81metaG_FD_184347 | JGI IMG/M metagenome (GOLD analysis project Ga0207693, IMG submission 184347) | Corn, switchgrass and miscanthus rhizosphere microbial communities from Kellogg Biological Station, Michigan, USA - LAR L8-1 metaG... | ecosystem: Host-associated > Plants > Roots >...
TCAGATGTGGGCGGCGCAGTTCTATCACTTCCAGGAGCCGACGCGGTGGATGACCTCGGGCGGGCTCGGCACCATGGGCTACGGCCTGCCGGCCTCGGTCGGCGTGCAGCTTGCGCACCCGGACTCGCTCGTCGTCGATATCGCCGGCGAAGCTTCCGTGCTGATGACCATGCAGGAAATGTCGACGGCGGTGCAGTACGACCTGCCGATCAAGATTTTCGTTATCAACAACCAGTATATGGGCATGGTGCGGCAATGGCAGGAACTCCTGCACGGCGGCCGCTATTCGCATTCCTATACCGAAGCGCTGCCGGATTTCGTCAAGCTGGCCGAGGCCTATCACGCCTACGGCATCCGCTGCGAACATCCGGGCGAGCTCGACGACAAGATCCGTGAAATGATCGAGGTCAACAAGCCGGTGATTTTCGACTGCGTCGTCGATCCGGCGGAGAACTGCTTCCCGATGATTCCGTCGGGCCGCGCACATAATGAAATGCTGCTCGGCGACGCCACGACCCGCGTCGAGGACGCGGTGACGGAAAAGGGCAAGATGCTGGTCTGATCAAGGGAAACGGCAACGCGCCATTCGCCACGCGCGACGGAGACAATTCGTGAGCACCACGACGACGACCACCACCCACTACCCAGCGATGACGACGGCCGAGCCGATCGAAACGCGCACCCTATGCGTGCTGGTCGACAACGAGCCCGGCGTGCTGGCGCGGGTGATCGGGCTATTCTCCGGCCGCGGCTACAACATCGATTCGCTGACAGTTTCAGAAACCGAGCACCAGAAGCATCTGTCGCGGATCACCATTGTCACCCGCGGAACGGCGATGGTGCTCGAACAGATCAAAAATCAGCTCGATCGTCTCGTGCCGGTGCATCGCGTCGTCGATCTGAGCAGCGGTGGCCCGGCCATCGCCCGCGAACTGGCCATGGTGAAAGTGCGCGGCACCGGCGATCATCGCATGGAGGCGCTGCGGCTGGCGGACGCGTTTCGCGCCCGCGTCATCGACGCCACCACCGAACATTTCGTGTTCGAGATCACCGGCGCCTCCGAAAAGATCGAAAGCTTCATCAATCTGATGCTGCCGGTGGGCCTGGTTGAAGTGTCGCGCACCGGCGTCGTCGCAATCGCCCGCGGCCCGGAAGGGATGTGAGGCACGGCGCGTCATACGCAGGTATATAGCCGTTCGCAAGAACGGCGTCGCTGCCGCGTATCCATGCTGAGAGTCAGCATGGATTGCCGGGTCGGGCCCGGCAATGACGCGTGAGTAACTACGCCGCCGAGCGCTCCACCGTCGCTGGCGCCAATCGGGTCACCAGATGCGCGAAGCGGTCGACGAAATCCTGGAGAAACTTATTGGTGCTGTCGTCGCCGATGGCGCCGTGCTCGTCGATCAGATTCGGCTTGAAGGTGACATAGGCTTCGCCGCCGAGCAGGATCATGCCCAGCCCGGTCATCACCGAACGCAGATGCTGCTGCGCGAGTGCGCTGCCGATCGCGCCGGGCGAGGTGCCGGTGATGAAAGCGGGCTTGCCGGTCCATGAGCTCTTGCCCCACGGCCGCGCACCCCAGTCGATCGCGTTCTTGAGCACGGCCGGGATCGAGCGGTCATGTTCCGGGGTGACGATCAAGACGCCGTCGGCGCGCGCCAATTCGCTCTTAAAGCGCACCACCGCGGGCGGCAGATTGCCTTCATTGTCCTGGTTGTACATCGGCAGATCGTCAATGCGGGCGAAGCTCGCTTCGAATTTGCCGGCGCCAAGGCGGACCAGCGCCTGGGCCAGTTTGCGGTTGATGGAATCGCGGCGGTTGCTGCCGACGATCACGGCGATGCGAGGCAAATGCACAGGATTGAGCATGGTTGAATCCCCTGGTGACAAGTCGTAACTAGGGGCAAATAGGTGACCTAGGCCGTCCGCCAAGGAGGCACATCCATGAAACCTAGACACAAGCATTTGCCTTCAGACTGCCGCGCGGTCAGCGACGTGCTGGCGCGCGTCGGCGACAAATGGTCGGTTTTGGTGGTGACGCGGCTCGGCGGCGCGCCTTTGCGCTTTAACGAATTGCGCCGTTCGATCGGCGGCATTTCGCAACGCATGCTGACGCTGACGCTGCGCGGGCTCGAACGCGACGGTTTGATCACCCGCACCGTATTCCCCACCATTCCGCCGCGGGTCGAATATGCCTTGACCGCGCTCGGACGCGATTTGCTGCAGCCGGTGTCGGCGCTCGGCGACTGGGCGTTACGCAACCAGGGCAAGATTGCCCGCGCCCGCGATCAGTTCGACAGCGCGGCCAAAAGACCCGTTACGCCGGCCCGGCGCGAGGCCCGCCACGGCGGGCTTGTCGCGGCGGCGGGCAGAAATTAGAAGCGAGCGGCGGACAGCACCGGCCCATTTATCTTTGTCCATTTATCTTGGCCGCAGAGGGTGAGGAAAAAATGCGTGTTTACTACGATCGCGACGCCGACCTGAACCTGATCAAAGGCAAGAAGATCGCCATCATCGGCTACGGCAGCCAGGGCCATGCCCATGCGCTCAACCTGCGCGATTCCGGCGTCAAGGACGTCGCCGTGGCGCTGCGCAAGACCTCGCAAGGGGTCAAGAAAGCGCAAGGCCAGAAGCTTCCGGTCATGGAGGTCGCGGAAGCCGCGAAATGGGCCGACGTGATGATGATGCTCACGCCCGACGAATTGCAGGCCGACATCTATGCCAGTCACCTGCACGGCAATATGAAACAGGGCGCTGCGCTGATGTTCGCCCACGGGCTTAACATCCATTTCAACCTGATCGAACCGCGCAGCGACCTCGACGTGATGATGATCGCGCCCAAGGGCCCGGGCCACACCGTGCGCTCGGAATATCAGCGCGGCGCAGGGGTGCCGTGCCTGCTTGCCATTCACCGCGACGTCTCCGGCAACGCTCACGATCTTTGCCTGTCCTATGGCGCCGCGATCGGCGGCGGCCGCGCCGGCATTATCGAGACGAGCTTCCGCGAAGAATGCGAGACCGATTTGTTCGGCGAGCAGTCGGTGCTGTGCGGCGGCCTGGTCGAATTGATGAAGGCCGGCTACGAGACGCTGGTGGAAGCCGGTTACGCGCCGGAGATGGCCTATTTCGAATGCGTGCACGAGGTGAAGCTGATCGTCGACCTCATCTACGAGGGCGGCATCGCTACCATGAACTACTCGGTGTCGAATACCGCCGAATACGGCGAATATGTCTCCGGCCCGCGCGTGGTCGACGACAAGACGCGCGCCGAGATGAAGTGCATTCTCGGCGACATCCAATCGGGCAAGTTCGTCAAGGAATGGATGCTTGAGAACAAGGTCAATCAGACCTCGTTCAAGGCGATGCGCGCCAAATGCGCCGCCCACCCGATCGAACAGGTCGGCGCCAAGCTCCGCGAGATGATGCCGTGGATTAAGGATCGCGCGCTGGTGGACAAGACCAAGAACTGACCCACGGCATTTTGGGCAACACGGGCTCGCGGGGGATGCTCGGGCGCGATCAAGCAATGCGCGCTGGTGGATCGCTCGCGCGACTGATCGCCGCTGGGGTGTCCGAAACTCACCTAAGCCCATGAAAATTCTTGAAATGACGAAATAATTACAGTTTTATGACAGCGCGCCGTGCGCCGGGGGTTGTCACTAGGGTAAGTCATTTCCGGGCACGGGCGCGCCGCCATGCGTGCCCTCATTTTGCGCTTGCTTTACGACGTTACTGCTTTGCCGGCGCGGCACGGATCGCGGCGGCTGGCCATAATCGCTCTGCCGCATATCCTCGCCTTGGCGGTCATGCTGGCGACCGAGTCCAGCATCACCGCGATGGCGGCATTCCTGCTGGCATGGGGAATTTTCAATTTCGTCGCGATCGCACTGACGCGGCGGCCCCTGTTCGCCAGCCTCGTCTCGCTGGCGCTGATGATGCTGCTGGTGCTGCTGTCGCAGCTTAAATATCACGTCCTGATGATGACGGCGAATTTCGTCGACCTGATGATCGTCGATACCGACACCGTCAGCTTTCTGTTCACGATCTTCCCGGGCCTGAGGATGACCGTGGCGCTGAGTGTCGCGGCGCTGGTGCCTCTGCTGATATGCGCCTGGCGCTTTGACCGGTTACGGGCGCGCCGGAGCGTTGCTGCTTTTTCGGCACTCGCATGTCTCGGCGGCCTTATCGCGCTCGAGACGCATTTTCCGCTTGCGCCGTTCGAAGCCTTTTACGGCGGCAATCTCGTATCCTCCTTCGCGCGCTCCGGCGTCGACGCCATTGCCGAACTGATGACGCATGGGCTGATGCAATCCGATGCCGTTGCCGGCGAACGCTTGCAGCCCTCTCCCGATAAATGCCGGCCCACCGCGCCGCCGCCGCACATCATCCTTATCCACGACGAATCGAGCTTCGATATCCGCATGGCGCCCGGCATCAAGGTGCCGCGCGGCTATGGCGCGCATTTCAAGTCGTTCGACGGCGAGCAGCGCGATTTTCTGGTCGAAGGCAACGGCGGACCGAGCTGGTTCACCGAGTATAACGTGCTCGCCGGGCTGTCGGCGCGTTCGTTCGGCCGTTTCGCTTATTTCGTCACGCGGATTGCGGCCGGCCGCGTCAATCGCGGCCTGCCGGCGGCGCTGCAGCACTGCGGCTATCGCACATTCTCGCTTTATCCGGCGCTGGGCGCTTTCATGAGCGCGCGGAGTTTCCAGGCCACGACCGGCGTGCAGCGCTTCTACGATCAACACGACCTCGGCGCCCGGGATTTGGAGCCAGACAGCTTCTTCTTCAACGCCGCCGCACGCATGATCGGCGAACAGCGCGCTCACGGGCCGATGTTTCTCTTCGTCTATCTCGCTGCAAATCATTTCCCATGGGACCATCGCTATCGGCCCGACCTGATGACGGAGTGGCAGGATCTCGGCAATGTGCCGCCGGTCGATGAATATCTGCGCCGCCAGGCGATGAGCGCGAAGGACTACGCCGAGTTTCGGGCGCGGCTGAAACGAGATTTCCCCAACGATGCTTTTCTGATCGTTCGGTTCGGCGATCATCAGCCGGACTTTGCCGCGTCGCTGATCGACCCCACCCTAGACGACAACGGCATCGCGCAGCGGCTCATGGCGTACGATCCGCGTTACTTCACGACCTATTACGCCATTGACGCGATCAACTTCACGCCGGTGGACACGTCGTCCGCGCTCGGAACACTGGAAGGGCCTTATCTGCCGCTGGTCGTTCAGGAAGCGGCCGGATTGCCGCTCGATCCGTCGTTTGCCGAACAGAAGAGAATTCTGCTGCGCTGCAAAGGACTGTTCTTCGGTTGCGCCAACGGCGCGGAGGCCAGTCATTTTAATCGAATGCTGATCGACGCCGGCCTGATCAAAAACCTTTAAGCGAATTCGCCCACGCAATTGAGCACACGTGTTTGCAGCAGCGCTGAGGTGAGCGATATTCACGCTTGGAATTTTTCCGAAGCGCCGGTGTCCCTCTGAAATTCGCGGCGCATTACCGCCGCGAAAAACATCAGAGGAACACCATGATCACCGACCGAATTTTTGCGGCTAGCATAATGACACTTGCACTTTGCTTTACGACCGCGGCGGCCGATGCCGCCGAGCTCTTCACGCTCAAATCGACGACCTTTGCCGATGGCAAAATCGTGCCGAAGAAGGTCGCTAACAGCACCGCCAACATGCCGAACAATCCGAATTGCGTCGGCGAGAACGTCTCGCCGCAATTGTCGTGGAGCAACGTGCCGGACGGCACCAAGAGCTTCGTCCTTCTGATGATCGATCCCGAAGGCCGCGGCGGCGCCGGCGTCAATCACTGGGTCGCTTATGGAATCCCGGCATCGGTCACCGGCTTTGCCGAAGGCGAGGTAAGCAAACAGACCGACAAATATGTCGGCGGCAAAAGCACCCAAGGGGTCGCGTTCTATTCCGGACCGTGCACGCCACCCAATCAAGTGGCCCATCACTATACGTTCGTTCTGATCGCAACGGATCTGGCGCCGACCGAATTAGCACCCGGATTGACGAAAGAGGAAGTGACGGCGAAGCTGGCAGTTCCTGGGCAACCGCCGGCCCACACCAAAGGAGTCGCCGGCATGGTCGGACTCTTCGTCAATCCATGGCATGAGTAATGGCACGAGTGACCTTGGCACGAGTGACTTTTGCCATGAGTGAGCGCACATATTGGCGATGAAGCTCGCCAAGATCATCAAGCACTGCCGGATCGACAAGCCGGAAAAGTTCAAGCTTGCCGACTTCGATCCGGCAGAAACCTTTGGTCTTCCGACCGACATCGAGCAGGTGCGCGCGATCGTCGCCGACGGCGTCGCGCGCCTCGAAGACATGCAGGAGCGTCTCTACGCCCACGGCCGATGCGCGGTGCTGATCGTGCTCCAGGGCATGGATGCCGCCGGCAAGGACGGCGTCATCAAGCACGTGATGGCGGGCATCAATCCGCAGGGCTGCCTGGTGCATTCGTTCAAAGTGCCGAGCGCCGAAGAGCTCGCCCACAATTTCCTGTGGCGCATCGATAAATATTTGCCGGAGCGCGGGCGCATCGGCATCTTCAACCGCTCGCATTATGAAGAAGTGTTGGCGGTACGGGTGCATCCCGATCTCCTCGAACGGCAAAAGCTGCCGCCGAGCGTGACCAAAAAGAACATCTGGAAACATCGTTTCCAGGATATTCGCGCATTCGAGCGCCATCTCACGCGCAACGGCACGCTGGTGCTGAAATTCCACCTGCGCATCTCCAAGAAAGAACAGCGCAAGCGCTTCCTGGCGCGGCTCGACGAGCCGGAAAAGCGCTGGAAATTCTCGGCCAGTGACATCGCCGAGCGCGGCTACTGGGACGATTACATGGCGGCCTATGAGGACATGATTCGCGAAACCTCGAGCGACTATGCGCCTTGGTACGTCATTCCCGCCGACCACAAGCACGTTGCCTGGGTGATCGTCTCCGCCGCGATCGTCGAGGCGATTGAAGCGCTCAAGCCCAGTTTTCCGAAGATCAGCGGCCAGGCGCTGAAGGATTTGAAAAAAGCCGAGCGGGCGTTGCGCGCCGAAGACGATTAATAGTCCAGCTCTGGTGCCGGTTGCCGCCGACGGTGCGTTTGACGCTTGCGCCATAACACCGCAGCGGCGACATTGTGCGCGGCGTACCGGAACGGCCTGAAACGATGACAGCGGAAAGCATCGACGATCGCATTCGCTATGAGGTCACGGGCGGTATTGCCTGCATCAGGCTGGCGCGCCCGCCGGTGAATGCCTTCGATTTGGCGATGGTGCGCGGCGTGATCGCGGCGCTTGACCGAGCGGCCGCTGACGACGGCGTGCGAGCGGTTGTGATCGCGAGCGCGCTGCCAAAGGCTTTCTGCGCCGGCCTGGATATTACCGCGCTTGCCGGGCGCTCGCCGGACGACATCCGAGCGCTGGTCCATGCGCTTTATGTCGGACTATTCGACGCGCAAAATCGCCTCGGCAAGCCGTCGATCGCGGCGGTCAATGGCGCCGCGCGCGGCGGCGGCATGACGCTCGCTGTCTCGTGCGACGTCATCCTCGCTGGCAAGAGCGCCACCTTCGGCTATCCAGAGATCGATCTCGGCGTGCTGCCGGCAATCCATTTTGTGCACCTGCCGCGCATTATCGGCCGCCACCGCGCCTTCGAGCTGCTCTTCACCGGACGTGCGTTCGACGCCGAACAGGCGGCGGCTCTGGGCATCGTCAACTGCGTGGTGCCGGATGCCGAACTGGAACCGGAGACGCTCGAGCTCGCCGCCGCCTTCGCCGCAAAACCCGAAGCCGCGATGCGCGCCGGGCGGGCCGCCTTCATGCGCCAGATCGATCGCGATTATCGGCGCCGCATTGCCGAAGCCGTAGAAGACTTTTGCGAGATCGTCGCGAGTAAGGCCGCGCAAGCAAGGTTGCGGGCCTTTGCTGCCAAGCGAGGACCGAAATAGTTCGCAGCGAAATTCGCCGGGTAAGGCGACGAATCCGTTCAAGTTCCGCGGGCAAGGCTTGCGCCGCGGCGGTGTGTTCCGCTAAAAGATGCCGTCCCACAGGGCTTAACGCGGAATTCATCTCGATCCGCGAGGTTTGATGCGTAAGTTCTTGGGATGCATGTGAAAGCGCGCGATTTATGGGCGCGACAAGGGCAATGGCGATGACGATCTGCCGCGATTTTCGCGCGATCAACGGCGAGGCTAAAGCCTGCGCCGGCGCTGCCCTGATTATCGGCGGGCTCCTGCTCCTTATTGCCCCCTGAGGGCCGGCTGGGCCGTTGCGCCTGGGCACTCAGGGGATCGCCGCCACCGAACCCAAGAGAGCCACAACAGAGCGCCCAGAAAATCCCCGAGACCGCGTGAGGAACCGGGACCGGCGCCAGAGACAAGGACCTCGTTATGAACAGCGGCAGCACCAGCCCAGCCAAGGCGGCGGCCAATACTGCGCCGAAAACGACTGCGCCCAAAAAAGAAGAGGACCGCGTCCTCATCTTCGACACCACCTTGCGCGACGGCGAGCAATGTCCCGGCGCCACCATGACGCATGAGGAGAAGCTCGAAGTTGCCGAACTCCTTGACACCATGGGCGTCGACGTGATCGAGGCCGGATTCCCGATCGCCTCCGACGGCGACTTCGCCGCGGTCAATGAGATCGCCAAGCGCGCCAAAAAAGCGGTGATCTGCGGGCTCGCCCGCGCCAGCTTTAAGGACATCGATTGCTGTGCCGAGGCAATCAAGCCGGCCGAGCGCCGGCGCATTCACACGTTTCTTTCCACCTCGCCGGTGCACATGAAATACAAGCTGCAGAAGGAGCCGCATGAAGTCTATGAGATGGTGATCGCGCAGGTCACCCGCGCGCGCAATTTCACCAACGACGTCGAATGGTCGAGCGAAGACGGCACGCGCACCGAATTCGATTTCCTGTGCCGTTGCGTGGAGGCGGCGATCAAAGCCGGCGCTACCACCATCAATATCCCGGACACCGTCGGCTACACGGTCCCCGAGGAATATTTCGCGTTGCTGAAACGGCTGCGCGAGCGGGTGCCGAATTCCGACGCAGCGCGCTTTTCGGTGCATTGCCACAACGATCTCGGCATGGCGGTGGCCAATTCGCTCGCCGGCGTGCATGCCGGCGCGCGGCAGATCGAATGCACCGTCAACGGCATCGGCGAGCGCGCCGGAAACGCCTCGCTCGAAGAAGTCGTGATGGCGATGCGGGTGCGCAACGACGTGCTGCCCTATTGGACCGGCATCGACGCCACCATGCTGACGCGGGCATCGAAACTCGTGTCCGCGGTCACCTCGTTCCCGGTCCAGTACAACAAAGCAATTGTCGGGCGGAATGCGTTCGCGCATGAGAGCGGCATCCATCAGGACGGCATGCTCAAGCACACGCAGACCTACGAAATCATGATACCCGAGGATGTCGGCGTGAAGCAGACCTCGCTGGTCATGGGTAAGCATTCCGGCCGCCACGCCTTCGTCCACAAGCTGGAAGAGCTCGGCTATCGGCTGGCTGGCAACCAGCTCGAAGACGCCTTCGTGCGGTTCAAGGCGCTGGCCGACCGCAAGAAGCACGTCTACGACGAGGACATCGAGGCCTTGGTCGACGAAGAGATCGCGACCGCTAAAGATCACATCAAGCTGATATCGCTGACCGTGATCGCCGGAACGCGCGGTCCGCAGCGCGCCACCATGCGGCTCGACATCGACGGCAAGTCGGTGATCGACGAACGCGAGGGCAACGGCCCGGTCGACGCCACGTTCAATTGCATCAAGGCGATGGTGCCGCACGAAGCGGTGCTGGAGCTTTATCAGGTGCATGCGGTCACCGAGGGCACCGATGCTCAAGCCGAGGTCTCGGTTCGGCTCTCCGAGCATGGCCGCTCGGTCACGGCCAAAGGCGCCGATCCCGACACGCTGGTCGCTTCGGCCAAGGCCTATCTCGCCGCGCTCAACAAGCTGATGGTGCGCCGCCAGCGCGGCAAGCTCGAGCCGATCGCGGTCGGCGAGCGTCGCATCCACTCCCAGGATGTGGGGTGAACGGAAGATTTCGACTGGACGATAGGCGATCTAAAGGAAAAAGCCGTCTTGCCTTCCCGGCGAGGCGGCTTTTGTTTGGGGCCTTTCGGAACCCCTGACATTCACGCGCCGATGGGCGCCTTGCGCACGCGATATGCCGCCAGGAACGCTCGAACCGCGATGCCCACCACGTAGCGGATGCGATCCTCGGTCGGTGGTTTGCCGAAATTGAATAGGATTGGCTTAAACAGGGGCGCCAAGAGCGCCTCGATGAGCTGAGCGGCGACGACCTCGCAATCATCGATCGCGAGAATTCCCTGGTCCACTTTCTTCTCAAGATAGTTTGATAAAAGAGCGATGCCGCGCGCGGGACCGGTTTCGTAATAAGTCCTGCCGATTTCCGGCATCCGCTCTGCGATGGCAATAACAGTCCGCGCGGAGGACGCCTTCTCGGGGCGGCAAATCAAGCTGACGAAATCAATTCCAATCCGGGTTAGCGTTGCTTCAACGTCACTGTCATCGGTGTCAAAATTGAAAAGGCTTTCAGCCTGCGACTGACATTCTTCGCTGCAGATTTCTTGGAACAATTGCTCCTTGTTCTGGAAATAAACATAGAGGGTGCCTTTCGACACGCCAGCGGCGCGCGCTATGTCATTCATGCTCGCGGCATCAAATCCTTGCTCCAGAAAGGCCTCGCGCGCGCCTTCGATGATCTGGCGGCGTTTGGCATTGTCCTCGGCCGTTTGTGGGACCGTTTTTTCCTGGGCGCGGACGCTCATTCTCGTTTCTCCCTGTTCGGTATCATGAAAATTGTCCTGCCTAGTTACATGGATGATCAATTATTTTTGACTGAACCGTTCGGTCACCTTGACTCTCGTGGCATTACCAATAATTAATGACCGAACGGTTCGGTCAAGACATAGTCGGGGTGGTGCCATGCGTCAATGGTTTATCGCGACGATTTCACGACACGGCGAAAAGCGGCCGCGTTTGGCCGTCCTCCTTCTCGCAGGAATCGCAAGCGCTGCTTTGGCCACGGGAGTCTTTTCCAGATACGCCGGTGACGCTGGGGCCAGCACCAAATCTCCTGCGCCCGCGGGGCTGTCTGTTGCTGTCACAAGACTTGAAACCCAAACGGTTAATCCGTTTGCGGAGTTTTCCGGTCGTATCAATGCCGTGGACTATGCCGAGATCCGGCCGCAGGTTTCCGGCCGCATCACCGAGATCCGCTTTCATGATGGCGAACACGTCAATGAAGGCGACGTTTTACTCGTCATCGATCCGCGACCCTATCAGGCCGCGGTGGACAAGGCACAGGCCGACCTGCAAACCGCCATCAACAACGCCAAATTCGCCAAAGCCGAACGCGAGCGCGGTAGCCAGCTTGCCAAAGCGAATTGGCTGTCGCAGGAGACTTTTGATCAACGCGTCAATACCGATGAAGTGGCGAAAGCCGCTGTGCAGTCCGCGCAAGCGGCGCTGGAATCGGCTCAGATCAATCTCGACTACGCCTACGTCAAAGCACCAATCTCCGGCCGCGTCAGCCGCGCCGAAATCACCGTCGGCAACCTGGTCGGCTCGCCAACGACCGCGCCCCCGGTGCTCACCTCGATTGTCTCCGATAACGGCGTCTATGCCGATTTTGAAGTCGACGAGCAAACTTATCTGAACAACATCCGCAACTACGGGCAGTCGCACGCCGAGCAGCAAAAGATCTCAGTTGACGTTGTGGTCCGCGGCGACGAGGATCACGTCTACCGCGGTCACATTTACAGTTTCGACAACAGAATCGATAACGGCTCCGGCAGCATTCGCGCCCGGGCGCGATTCGAGAACGCCGACGGCGGTCTCATCCCGGGCATGTTCGTGTCGGTGCGAATGGGCAATGGCGCCATCGACGATGCGCTGTTAGTGCCGGAGAGCGCCATTGGCAACGATCAGAGCAAGCGCTTTGTCTTTGTTGTCGGTGACGACAACAAGGCCGAGTATCGCGCCGTCGCGCTCGGTCCGCAGGTCGACGGCAACCGCGTCGTGCTTACCGGGCTCAAAGCCGGCGACCGCGTCATCCTCGATCACCTGCAGCGGCTCGCGCCAGGCGCTCCGGTCATTCCCCAACTGGAGCGCAGCCGCACCGCGAGCAATTAAATCCGCCTGCGGGTAATCCAAGAGATCCGGTAGAGCGAGAAGACTTAAGATGTCTCTGTCCCGATTCTTCATCGACCGACCGATCTTCGCGGGCGTAATCTCGGCGGTGATCTTCCTCGCCGGACTGATCGCGATTCCGCTGCTGCCCATTTCGGAATATCCCGAGGTGGTGCCGCCGTCGGTGCAGGTGACGGCCCAGTTTCCCGGCGCCAACCCGGTGACCGTTGCCGACACCGTGGCGACGCCGCTGGAAGAACAAATCAATGGCGTCGAGAACATGCTCTATATGTCGTCGCAGGCGGCAAGTGACGGCACTCTAACGCTCACCGTGACGTTCAAGCTGGGCACGGATCCGAACCTGGCGCAGGAGCTGGTGCAGAACCGCGTCAATCAAGCATTGCCGCGTTTGCCGGAAGTGACGCGGAATCTCGGCGTAACCACGGTCAAAAGCTCACCCGATCTCACCATGGTGGTGCATCTGCTCTCGACGGATGGCCGCTATGACATGCTTTATCTGCGCAATTACGCGACGCTGAACGTCAAGGATCAACTCGCCAAGCTCCAGGGCATCGGCAGCGTTCAGCTGTTCGGTTCCGGAGATTACGCGATGCGGATCTGGCTCAATCCGCAGAAGATCGCCGAGCTGGGCTTGAGCGCCGATGACGTCGTTAACGCAGTGCGGCGGCAGAACGTCCAGGTCGCCGCCGGTATCGTCAATGGGCCGCCCTATAGCGACCGGGGGCAATTGCAGCTGCCGATCAAGGTCGAAGGGCGGTTGTCCGATGCCGAGCAATTCGGCCAGATTGTCATCAAGAACCAGAACGGCGTGGTGACGCGGTTGAACGACGTTGCGCGCGTCGAGATCGATGCATCGCAATACAGCCTGCGCTCGCTGCTTGGAAACAAGCAGGCGGTCGCCATCCCGATCTTCCAGGCGCCGGGCTCGAATGCGATCGAAATCTCAAATCGCGTCCGCGCGACCATGGAGGAACTGAAGAAAAATTTTCCGGACGGGCTCGACTACAGCATCGTCTACGATCCAACCATCTTCGTGCGCGACTCGATCAAGGCGGTGGTGCACACGCTTTTGGAAGCGGTCGGCTTGGTCGTTCTGGTCGTGATCCTGTTCCTGCAGACTTGGCGGGCGTCGGTCATTCCGCTGTTGGCGGTGCCGACCTCGATTATCGGCACTTTCGCCGCGATGTACTTGTTCGGGTTCTCGATCAATGCGTTGTCCTTGTTCGGCCTGGTGCTCGCAATCGGAATCGTGGTCGATGACTCGATCGTGGTCGTGGAGAACGTGGAGCGCAACATCGAGGCCGGGCTTGCCCCTCGTGCCGCGACACTCCAGGCCATGCGTGAAGTCACCGGGCCGATCATCGCGATTGCGCTGGCGTTGTGCGCAGTTTTCGTACCGATCGCCTTCATCAGCGGCCTGACCGGACAGTTTTACCGGCAATTCGCGCTTACCATCGCCTTTTCCACCGTCATTTCCGCCTTCAACTCGCTGACCTTGTCGCCGGCGCTATCAGCGCTGCTGCTCAAGGGACAGGATGAGCCGAAGGATGTTTTGACCCGCGGCATGGAAAAAATTCTGGGACCCTTCTTCCGCCGCTTCAACCGCGTATTTCAGATCGGCTCGAAGAATTACAGCCGCGGCGTCGGCAATATTCTCTCGCACAAGCTCGGTGCGGTGGCGATTTACGCGCTTTTGCTGGCGGCTACCTTCTTCGTCTTCCGCATCGTGCCGCCCGGCTTCGTGCCGCTGCAGGACAAGCAATATCTCGTCAGCTTCGCCCAATTGCCTCAAGGCGCCACTCTCGATCGTACCGAGAAAGTAATCCGCGAAATGTCGGATATCGCCATGAAGGAGCCGGGCGTGGAGAGTGCCGTCGCCTTTCCGGGGCTCTCGATCAACGGCTTCATCAATAGCCCGTCGGCGGGGATCGTATTCGTGACGCTCAAGCCATTCGAGCAGCGCACCACCGCCGATCTGTCGGGCTTTGCGATTTCACAGAAATTGCAGGCCAAGTTTGCCGGCATCGGCAACGCGATGATTGCGATCTTTCCGCCACCGCCGGTCAACGGTTTGGGCACCATCGCCGGATTTAAGCTCCAAGTGGAGGATCGCACCGATCAGGGTAATGAGGCGCTCGATCGCGTCATGGGCGACATACAGGCCAAGGCAGCGAAAACGCCGCAGCTGATGGCCGTGTTTTCCAATTTCAATATTCGCGTGCCGCAGCTTGAGGCCCGCATCGACCGGATCAAGGCGATGCAATTGGGTGTCGAGGTGCAGGACATTTTCGACACCATGCAAACGTATCTCGGCTCAATCTATGTCAACGACTTCAACCGCTTCGGCCGCACCTACGAGGTCATTGCACAAGCCGACACGCCGTTTCGTACCAGCGTCGACGACATTCTGCGGCTACAGGTGCGCAATTCGTCCGGAAAGATGGTGCCGCTCGGTGCGGTCGTGAATATCACG
>Ga0207693_10002977_pt1 | contig 14661 bp, 8 predicted proteins | sample LARL81metaG_FD_184347 | JGI IMG/M metagenome (GOLD analysis project Ga0207693, IMG submission 184347) | Corn, switchgrass and miscanthus rhizosphere microbial communities from Kellogg Biological Station, Michigan, USA - LAR L8-1 metaG... | ecosystem: Host-associated > Plants > Roots >...
ATCAGCGACAGGTGGCTGAAGGCCTGCGGGAAGTTGCCGAGCTGGCCGCCGGTGGCGTCGATCTCCTCGGAGAACAGGCCCAGGTGGTTGGCGTAGGTGAACATCTTCTCGAACACCAGCCGGGCCTCCTCCAGCCGCCCGGCCCGGGCCAGCGCGTCGACGTACCAGAACGTGCACAGCGAGAACGTGCCCTCATCGCCCGCCAGCCCGTCGGGGGAGGCGGCCGGGTTGTACCGGTAGACCAGGCTGTCCGAGACCAGCTCGCGGTCCATGGCTTTCAGGGTGGACAGCCACATCGGGTCCCGGGGGGCGATGAAGCCCTGCAGCGGCATCAGCAGCAGCGAGGAGTCGAGCACCTCGGTGGTGTAGTGCTGGGTGAACGCGCCGATCTTGGGATTCCAGCCGCGGTTCATGATCTGGTTGTAGATGTTGTCGCGCTCCACCGCCCAGCGGGCCAGGTCGGCCGGGCGCCCCCGGTGCTGCGCCATCCTGATCGCGCGGTCCAGGGCGAGCCAGCACTGGAACCGGCCGTAGGTGAAGTCCTTCCGCCCGCCGCGTGTCTCCCAGATTCCCTCGTCCGGCTGGTCCCAGTGCTCGCACACCCAGTCGATCATCTTGGCCAGCTCGGTCCAGGCCTGATGGCCGGCCTGCAGGCCGCTGGTGTCGGCCAGGTAGATCGAGTCCATCGCCTCGCCGTAGATGTCCAGCTGCAGCTGGTCGGCGGCGCCGTTGCCGATGCGCACCGGGCGGGAGCCGCGCCAGCCCTCGAAGTGGTCGAGCGTCTCCTCGACCAGGTCGGAGCTTCCGTCCACCCGGTACATGATCTTCAGCGGACGGCCGCCGTCGGCCGCGCTGTCGGTGGCCCGGTCCAGCAGCCACTGGCCGAACGCGGCGGCCTCCTCGGTGTAGCCGAGGCCGAGCAGCGCGTAGATGGAGAACGAGCCGTCCCGGATCCAGGTGTACCGGTAGTCCCAGTTCCGCTCGCCGCCGGCCTGCTCGGGCAGCCCGGTGGTCGGCGCGGCGACCGGCGCGCCGGTGGGCTCGTAGGTCATCAGCTTGAGCGTTATCGCCGACCGGGACACCACCTCGCGCCAGCGGCCGGTGTAGGTCGAGCGGTGCACCCAGTCCCGCCAGAACTTCGCGGTCTCGTCCTCCAGTCGCTGCGCCTCCTCGGGGGTGATCCGGCGGGGCGTGCCGCCGTTCGATTCCAGCACGACACCGCCGTTCTCGCCTTCCCGCAGCGTCCGGGTCCAGCGCACCCCGTCGCCCACCCGCTCCAGGTTGATCCCCGCGCTCGCCAGGGTCATCTCCGGCGGCGCGATCGCGTGCGCGGTGAGCGACAGGCCGTCGGACTCGAACACCCCGCCGTCGTCGGTGGGCTCCATCTTGTGCGAGGCCCGGCCGTAGTCGAACCGCGGCTGGATCTCGATCGCGAACCGCATGACCCCCCGCACGACGCGGATGTTGCGTACCAGCCGGTGCCGGTCGGTCGCCGCCCCGTGCACGACCGGCATGAAGTCGTGCACCTCGCCCACCCCGTCCGGGGTCAGGAACCGGGTGACCAGGACCGCCGTGTCGGGCAGGTACAGCTGCCTGGACACGTAGTCGTCCCGGTCCGGCGCGATCTTGTAGAAGCCGCCCCGGTCGGCGTCCAGCAGCGACGCGAACACGCTGGGCGAGTCGAACCGGGGAACGCAGAACCAGTCCAGGACGCCGTCCGTCGTCACCAGTGCCGCCGTCTGCAGGTCGCCGATCAGCCCGTGGTCGGCGATGTCTGGGTAGCGGTCCATGATTGTCTCCTCACCGTTGTGCGCGTGTCAGATCCCAGGTCCCGGCGGCCAGTTCAGGACATCCGGCTGGCCAGGTGCTCGCCGACGCGGATCGCGTTGGCCATGGCGGTGAGCGCGGGGTTCACCGCCCCGATGCTGGGGAAGAAGCTCGTGTCCACCACGTACAGGTTGTCCAGTTCGTGGGCCTTGCAGTTGACGTCGAGCACCGAGGCAGACGGGTCGGTGCCGAACCGGCAGGTGCCGGCCTGGTGCGCGCAGCCCGCCACCGGGATGCTCATGTCCATGTAGAAGTTCTTGCCCAGGACGTGGTGCTCGGCCATCCCGGTGTGGTTGAGGATCTTCTTGAGCTCGCCGTAGAGGCGGTCGGCCTCCGCGTCGTTGCTCGAGGCGTACGCCAGGTGGACGTGGCCGTCGCGGTCGGTCGTGACGCGGTTCCCGGGTTGCGGCAGGTCCTCGGTGGTGAGCCAGAAGTCCACCGCGTGCCCGGCCACGTCGGCCAGCGTCCATTCCGGGGACAGCTTGGTGAGGTTGGGCTTCTCGCCGCGCATGGCCTCGGCGTTGGACTTGCCGATCATCTGGATGTTGCCCATCGGGTACTCGTAGTTCTTGGTGGCGAAGTAGAAGTCGTTGATGCCCAGCGTCTTCTGGAAGACCGTGTCGTTCTTCTCCTTGGACAGCGCCACCACGGCCTTGCAGTTGTGGAACATGTAGTTGCGTCCCACCTGGTCCGACCCGTTCGCCAGGCCGCGGGGGTGGGCGTCACTGGCCGAGTTGAGCAGGATCTTGGCGCTGTTCGCGGCGCCCGCGCTGATGGCCACGATGTCAGCGGTGTAGACCTCACGGTTGCCATCCCTGGAGACGACCACGCCGGTGACGGTGCGCCCGGCGTCGTCGGTTTCCAGCTTCGTCACCTCGGCCCCGGTGAGCAGGGTGAGGTTGTCGCGGTCGAGCGCCGGCCGGACCGCGATCACGTCGGCGTCGGCTTTCGCGTGCACCATGCAGGGGTAGCCGTCGCACCAGGTGCAGCGGATGCACGTGCTGCGTGGCCGGTCTGCCTCGTTCAGCAGGATCCCGCACGGCGCGTGGAACGGGTGGTAGCCCCCCTGGTCCAGGCCGTCGTGGATCTGCTGGATCCGGTCCTCATGCGAGACGGCGGGCCACGGGTACGGTTCGCTGCGGTGCCCCTCGGTCGGGTCCTCGCCACCGTTGCCGTGCACCTGGTAGAGCTGCTCGGCCCTGGAGTACCACGGCTCGAAGTCGTCGTAGGACAGGGGCCAGGCCGGTGAGATCCCGTCCATGTGCCGCAGTTCACCGAAGTCCCCGGGGCGCAGTCGGTAAAGCGCGGCACCGTAGAGCTTGGTGGCCCCGCCGACGAAGTAGTGCACCTGCGGCTGGAACGGCTTGCCGTCGGCGTCGTACCAGGTGTCGGGCGAGATGTACTTCCCATCCACGAACACCGGTTTCGGATCCCAGTTGTCGGTCTCCTTGGGCAGGAAATTGCCCCGTTCGAGCAGCAAGATCCGCTTGCCCGAGGAGGCGAGCGTGTGCGCCAGCGTACCCCCGCCGGCCCCTGTCCCCACGATGATCACGTCATAGTGCTCAGTCACCCCCTCACTATTCGCAGCCCCGGGTCAGCGTCGCATCACTCGCCCGGGGTGAACGCGGACCAGGCGGCACCGGACGTCGGCCGGGCGGCCATCACCCCGGGCGGCCGACCGACAATCACCCCGGACGGAGGATGCCCGGCGGCTCACCCAGGACGACAGTGACGATCACGGCCTACTCGGCTCGCGAGACGACCTCCTGACGAGCGATCGCCGGGCTAACGCATCAGATCGGGCTGCCGTTCCGGTGCCCGCTGGACCGGAGGAGTAGATGGCGAACGTCGACCTGGCGCGCTGGCAGTTCGCGTTTGTAACGATCAATCATTTCTTCTTCGTCCCGATCACGATCGGGCTGGCGTTCCTGACCGCGCTGCTGCAGACCGCGTGGTATCGCAACCAGCGGGACGAGTACCTGAGGCTGACCCGGTTCTTCGGCACGCTGCTGGTGATCAACGTCGCGATCGGCGTGGTGACCGGCCTGGTGCAGGAGTTCCAGTTCGGCATGGACTGGGGAGCCTACTCGCGGCTGGTCGGCAACATCTTCGGCGCCCCGCTGGCCATGGAGGGGCTGGCCGCGTTCTTCCTCGAATCCACCTTCCTCGGCTTGTGGCTGTTCGGGTGGGACAAACTGCCCCGGCGCATCCATCTGCTGTGCATCTGGGCCGTTTCGCTGGGCACCGTCCTGTCGGCGCTGTTCATCATGGCGGCGAACTCGTGGATGCAGCATCCGGTCGGCTACACGATGGTCGGTGGCAAGCCGCAGCTGAACGACATCTGGGCGCTGTTCACCAACCCGGTGTTCGTCTGGGGGTATGCGAAGGTGCTGCTGGCGTCGCTGGTCACCGGCGGCGCCGTCATGCTGGCGGTGTCGGCGTGGCAATTGCGGCATGGCAAGGACCGGGAGGTGTTCGCCAGGTCGGCCCGGCTGTCGCTGATCGTACTGGTCCCGGCGATCTTGTTCACCATGCTGGTGGGCGACGAGCTCGGAGTGATCGAAGCTCGGTACCAGCCGATGAAGATCGCGGCCGCCGAGGCGCAGTGGACCACCTGCCAGCCGTGCTCGTTCTCGCTGTTCCAGATCGGCGGCGGCAACCAGGACCAGACGCCGACCCAGATCATCGAGATCCCGCACCTGCTGTCGCTGCTGGCCACCAACTCCTGGAACGGCAAGGTGGTGGGGCTGACCCCGCTGCAGAACCAGTACAGCAAGAAGTACGGCCCCGGCTACTACGTGCCGAACGTGTTCATCCAGTACTGGAGCATGCGGGTCATGGCCTACGGGGGGGTTCTGGCGTTCCTCACCTACGCGTGGGGGCTGTGGCTGATCCGGCGGAAGAAGCTTGCCACCGCCCGGCGGTTCCTGTGGGTGGCGACCTGGGCCGCGGTGCTGCCGTTCCTGATGAACACCGCGGGCTGGCTGCTGACCGAGAGCGGCCGGCAGCCGTGGATTGTGCAGGGCATCATGCTGACCAAGAACGGCATCTCACCGTCGCTGTCCACCACCTGGATCGCGATCAGCCTGGCGGTCTTCGTCCTGGTGTACGCCGTGGCCGCCACGGTCGACCTGCTGCTGATGCTGAAGTACTCGCGTAAGGATCTGCCTCCGCCGCGGGCCGAGGCCGACGCGGACCAGCCGGTACCGGCCGTTCAGTACTAGGGGGTCACGATGAGCAATCTCGTCCCGTTCTGGTTCATCGTCATCGCCTTCTTGTGGACCGGGTTCTTCATCTTGGAGGGGTTCGACTTCGGCGTCGGCATGCTGCACAGCGCGGTCGGCCGGGACGACGCCGGCCGCCGGGCCGCGATCAACACGATCGGGCCGCTGTGGGACGGCAACGAGGTCTGGCTGATCGTGGCCGGCGCCGCCATGTTCGCCGCCTTCCCCGGCTGGTACGCCACGATGTTCTCCGCCTTCAACCTGGCCCTGGTGCTGCTGCTCGTGGCGCTCATCGGCCGCGGCCTGGCGTTCGAGTACCGGGGCAAGCGCGACGCGGTGCGCTGGCGCCGCACCTGGGACATGCTGCTGACCGCAGGCAGCGTGGTCGCCCCGCTGGTGATCGGCATCGCCCTGGGAGACCTGCTGCACGGGCTGCCGATCAACTCGGCCCAGAACTACACCGGATCCTTCTGGGACCTGTTTCAGCCCTATGGCATCTTCACCGGGGTCACACTGGTGCTGATCTGCGCGCTGCACGGCGCCACGTTCCTGGCCCTGAAGACCACCGACGACATGCGCGAGCGCGCCGGGCAGATCGCCCGCCGCGTCGCCCCCTTCACCACCGCGGCGGTCATCGCCTTTATCATCTGGACCCACGTGACGTCGTCGAAGAACACGTTCTTCCTCAACCCGATCGAGCTGCTGGCCATCCTCGCCGTCATCGCCGCGTGGTGGCTGGTCTCCGACCGCCGCGCAGGCTCCGCCTTCGCCGCGACCACGGTCACGATCGCGTCCTGCATCGTGTCGATCTTCGTGGACCTGTACCCCAACGTGATGGTGTCCAGCACGAACAAGGCCTACAACCTCACCGCGCACAATACGGCTTCTGCTGCGTACCCGCTCAAGGTGATGACCGTCGTCGCCATCATTCTCCTGCCGGTCGTACTCGCCTACCAGTCCTGGACCTACTACGTGTTCAGGAAGAGGGTCAGCCGGCGGGAATTCTCGGCTGCCCCACAGGAAAGCCGCCAGGCGGCGCCCGACGCGCGATCCGGCTGAGCATCACCCGGGCGGAGTGATGGCAGCCGGGGACGGCGGCAGTCATATGGGACGGGGATACCGACGGAGGAGTTGCCTTGGCCACGAACAAAGTTGACGCACTGGTGATTTTCGGTGCGACAGGGGATCTGGCGAAACTGGAAACCTTCCCGGCGCTGGTGGGGCTGGTCGACCGCGGGGTGCTCGATGTCCCCGTGGTGGGGGTGGCCAAGAGCGGCTGGGGGCTCGAGCAGTTTCGCGACTACGCGGTCGCCTCGCTGAAGCTCAACAACATGGACCCCACCACCCCCGCGGCGACGAAGATGCTGAGCCTGCTGCGCTATGTGGACGGCGACCTCGGCGACGACGCCACGTACATGGAGATGTCCAACGGGGTCGGCGCCAGCGGCCCGGTGCTGTTCTACCTGGAGGTGCCGCCGTTCCTGTTCGGCCGGATCGCGCAGGGCATCGCCACCGCCGGCCGGGCCAAGGATGCCCGGGTGATGGTGGAGAAGCCGTTCGGCACCGACCTGGCCTCATCGCAAAAGCTGAACGAGACCATGCATCAGTACTTCGCGGAAGACTCGATCTTCCGGGTCGATGACTGGCTGGCCTTCGAGCCGGTGCAGAACGTGCTGTTCGGCCGGTTCGCCAACGCGGTGGTCGAGCCGCTGCTGAATCGCACGTACGTGGAAAGCATCCAGATCACGATGGCCGAGGCCTTCGACGTCTCGGACCGGGGCTCGTTCTACGACCGCACCGGGGCCATCCGGGACGTAGTGCAAAACCACATGCTGCAGGTGCTGGCCACGGTAATGGCCGACCCGCCCGAAGGCGAGGGCCTGACCAACTGGCGGGACGCCAAGTCCCGGCTGGTCTCGTCGCTCACCTCGCTATCGGCCGAGCACACGGTGCGCGGCCAGTACGAGGGCTACCACGATGTCGAGGGTGTAGATCCCCGCTCGACGACAGAAACCTTCGTCGCCATCCGGCTGATGTCCGACTCGTGGCGGTGGTCGGGCGTACCGATCGTAATCCGGGCCGGCAAGTGCATGCCGGTCACCGCGACCGAGGTGACCGTCCGGTTCCACCATCCGCCGCGGGACATCTTCGGCCTGGCTCCGCTGCCGCGCCACAACGAGCTGCGGTTCCGGGTCTGGCCGGAGACCGCGGTCACGCTGCAGCTGGCGGGCAAGAAACCGGGTGCCGGCTGGGAGCCACAGAACGAGGAGCTGATCTTCGCCCAGCGGCCCGGGCAGGACATGCGCCCCTACGACCAGCTGATTGGCGCCGCCCTGGACGGGGAGCACTGGCTGTTCGCCCGCCAGGACACCGTCGAGGCGGCGTGGAAGATCGTAGACCCGGTGCTCGGCGACGCCACGCCCGTGCACCCGTACGCCCGGGGCAGCTGGGGCCCCAAGGAAGCCGACCGGCTCCTGCCCGACCGCGACACCTGGCACGACCCCGCGGGCTGACCAAACAATCATCCGGAGCATCGCATGGCAGATTCATCCGGCCGGCGCCGCGTGGTCATCGTCGGCGGCGGGTTCGCGGGCCTGTTCGCCGCCCGTGCGCTGGGCCGCGCGCCGGTCCAGGTGACGTTGATCGACCGCGCTGAGCATCATCTGTTCCAGCCGCTGCTGTACCAGTGCGCCACCGGCATCCTGTCCGAGGGGAAGATCGCGGCCCCGCTGCGCGAGCTGCTCAAGAAGCACCGCAACGTCGAGTTCGTACTGGCCGAGGTGGCCGGCCTGGACGCGGCCGGGCGCAAGGTGCTCGTGCGGCGCCCGCTGGGCGAGCGGGTCGAGTTCGCCTACGACTACCTCATCCTGGCCGCAGGGGTCAGGCAATCGTACTTCGGCCATGACGAGTACGCCGACTTCGCGCCCGGAATGAAGTCGATCGAAGACGCGCTGAAGATCCGGCGCCGGGTGTTCGGCGCGTTCGAGCTGGCCGAGTCCGCCACCGACCCGGCCGAACGGCAGCGCTGGCTCACCTTCGCCCTGGTCGGCGCGGGACCGACCGGGGTCGAACTGGCCGGGCAGATCCGGGAGCTCGCGACCAAGACGCTGCGCGAGGAGTACCGGCACATCAAGCCCGAGGACGCCCGGGTCATGCTGTTCGACGGCGGCGACGCTCCGCTGGCCACGTTCGGCCCGAAGCTGTCGGGCCTGGCCGCCCGCGACCTGGGCAAGCTGGGGGTCGAGTTGCACATGGGCTCGATCGTTACCGAAGCAGACCTGGGCAGTATCCAAGTCAAGGACCACGACGGCAACGTGACCCGGCATGAGGTGGGCACGATCTTGTGGACCGCCGGCGTCGCGGCGCCCCCGCTGGCCCAGGCGGTGGCCAAGGCCACCGGCGCGGAGCAGGATCGCGCGGGCCGGCTGCTGTGCGGTAAGGATCTGTCGCTGCCCGGGCACCCGGAGATCCTGGTCGCCGGGGACCTGATGTGCCTGGACAAGTTGCCCGGCGTGGCCGAGGTGGCCATGCAGACGGGGCTGTATGCGGCCCGCAAGATCAGCCACCTGGCCCGGGGCGAGGGCTACGACAAGCCGTTCCGCTACCACGACCTGGGCTCGGCCGCCTACATCTCGCGCGGGCGCGCGGTCGTGTCAGCCTTCAAGCTGAACTTCGGCGGCTTCCTGGGCTGGTGGGTCTGGCTGTTCATCCACATCGGCTTCCTGACCGGCTACCGCAACCGGGTCGGGGCGGTCCTGGGCTGGTGGTTCGCCTTCACCCGCGACCTGCGGCGTGAGCGGGCGTTCACCTTGGACGACACGCCGGTGCCATCCGGCGTGTACGGCGAGTCGTTTGGCGAGGACCCAGCGGGGGGCACCGGGTAACGCATCACCTGCCAAGAGTGAGATGCCGGTCGCGGGACAGGACCTGCGGGGTCGGCCGGGGACCAGCACCCGCAGCGGCTACCTACTCATGCGGCGGGCTCTCGTCCTGCAGGCGGCGAACCTCGAGAACCTGCACGCCGAAGGTCTCCAGTCTGGCCAGGAGTCCGTACAGCGCGGCCTGATCCTGCACGGGACCGTGGACGACGGTCTCGACCCGCTGCACTGACGAGCTGAGCCGCTCGAAGTCAAGCAAGGCCTCGGGCGGGAGAGTGCCTGCTACGCGGATCTCGTAGTAGAGGGACGCCACCACAGGGCCCCCAAAGTGGTCGGGAAACGCCATAGTCACTCCACCGTGCTACGGCCTGGGTCGTCACGCCACACTCAGAGCGGGTGATTCGTCACCCTGGTGAGATCTGAGGAGGGTGATGACGTATCACCCGCTTTCGTGCGAAATCACTTATAGCCGACGGGCTAGCCCGCGCGGGTCGAACGCGTACGCGCGCGGGTAACCGGCGGTCCCGCCGACGAGAAGGTGATACCGATAATGACCAGCGCCGCTGCCCCGGCCGCGGGTGGTTCCGCGCGGCAGGCGACCGGGACGGGCGATCCGCTCCTGGCGTCCAAGATCACCGTGCCCGGTGTGCCGGGCTGGCTCGTCCCGCGTCCGAGGCTGGACAAACTCATCGCCCGGGGCGCCCGGGGCCCCATGACCATCGTCACCGGGCCGCCCGGCGCGGGCAAGACGATGACGCTCGCGCTCTGGGCCGCGGCCACGCCGCCCAGCGGCCCCCTCGCCTGGGTGACCATAGACGACTACGACAACCGGCCCCGGGTCTTCTGGTCCTACGTCGTGGCGGCGCTGCGCCGCAGCGGCGTCTCCATTCCGAGAGGCATGTCGGCGACCATGCGGCGGTACGTCGTCGATCACGAGTTCCTGCTGCGCTTCGCGTCGCTGATGGCGGAGCAGGATCCCCCGGTGACGCTGGTTCTCGACGATGTCCACCTGCTGACCGCGCCCAAGGTCCTGGACGGGCTGGCCTATGTGCTGCGACACGCCGCACCGGGCCTGCGCCTGGTGGCCTCCTCGCGCATCGACCCGCTGCTGCCCCTGCACCGGTACCGGCTCACCGGCGAACTCACCGAGGTGAGGGCGGGTGACCTGGCCTTCAACATCCCTGAATCCCGGCTGCTGCTGGCGCAGCACGACGTCACGTTGTCGCCGGAGTCCCTGGAGCGGCTCACCAGGCGGACGGAGGGCTGGGCGGCGATCATGCGCCTGGCGGCCATCTCCATGGACGGGCACAGCGACCCCGAGCAGTTCGTCAAGGAACTCCTCGCCGAAGACAGCGCCGTGGCGGGATACCTGGTGGAGGAGGTGCTCAACGCTCAGCCCGCCCACATCAGGGACTTCCTGCTGAGAACGAGCATCCTGGACCGGATCAACCACGAGATCGCCGCGGAGCTGAGCGATGACGGGCGTGACACGTCGGTGCTCGCCGAGCTGGCGCGAGCGAACGCGTTCGTCCAGCGGGACGGCGACGGCTGGTATCGCTACCATTCGCTGTTCGCGGCGGTCTTGCGCCTCAAGCTGCGGCACGACGACCCCGACCTGGTGCCGGACCTGCATATGCGGGCGGCCCGGTGGTACCGGCGCAGCGGTGCCCTCCCGGATGCGATCCGTCATGCGGCGGGGGCGGGCGACTGGCAGTTCGCGGCCCGGACGGTTCTCGATGAGCTCGTCGTGGGCCAGCTCATCGACCCCCGGGGCAACGAGCAGCTGGCCGGCGCGTTCGACCACATGCCGCGCGACCTGACGTGGAGCGACCCGCAGCCGCTGCTAGTCGCCGCGGCGATCGATTTCGCCCGCTCCCGCGAAGGCACGAGCGAGGCCTACCTCGGCGCCGCGGAAAGGCTGCTTGAGCAGCTGCCCGCCGGAGACGAAATTCCCGCCCGGCTCGCCGCGGCGCAGATCGGCCTGGCCCTGTCCCGCCGCAGCGGAGACCTGGACGCGGCGACGACGGCGGCCACAGCAGGGCAGGTCCTGGTGGACGAGCTTCCCCGGGACCGGTTCGCGCGCCGTCCCGCCATGCAGGTGCAGGCGCTGGCGGGACGCGGAGCGGTCGCACTCTGGTCGGGGGATGTCGATGCTGCGGTGGCGTGCTTGGAGGCGGGCGAGGCCGTGGCGCGGACCCCGGACGGCGACGGCGAGCGAGCCGACTGCCTCGGGCACCTGGCTTTGCTCGAAGCGCTGCGTGGGCGGCTGGACCGCGCCGCGGAGCTAGCCGCCGAGGCCGCGGCCAGGCCCGAGGATGACCTGGATCATCCGGTGGGACCGGTCAGTCTGGCGGCGGAAGTAGCCCTGGCTTGCGTATACCTGGAACGCAACGAGCTAGCGCGCGGGCGGCGCTGGCAGAAACGGGCACAGGACGCCCTTCGCGTCCGGCCGGACAAGCTGATCGAGGCGGCGGCCTGCATGGTTGCGGCTCGCCGAAGCCTGGCCGAGGGGCGCGGGCGGGCGGCATCGGAGAGTCTCGACCGTGCCCGGCGAGGCTGGTCGCCACCCTCGTGGATTGAGCACCGGCTCTTGGTCCTCGACTCGTGGGCGGCCGCCGTGGCCGGTGACCTTCAGTTGGCCATCGATATCGCCAGGCGAGCCGATCCGGGATCCTCGCTCGACGCGACGGTCGCGCTGGCCCGGGCCCTGCTGGCGGGGGGAGACCCGCGGGCGGCCAGGCATGCCCTGCTCGGCGCTTCGATGAACGGGCAGGCATCCCACAGCGAACGGGTGGCGGCGTGGCTGATCGACGCACAGCTCAGCTTCAGCACCGGTGATCACCCGCAAGGCCGTCGGGCCCTCGAGCACGCACTGCGCCTGGCTGAACCAGAGCAACTCAGGCTGCCGTTCGCCATGGAACGGAGCTGGATTAAGCCGGTCTTGCGGCACGATCACGAACTGGCGCATCCGTACCGCCGTGTGCTCGAACCCGATCTGATCAGCTCGCCCCGCGATGAGGCCCGGCTCCCTGACGCCGGCCGGCCGGCCCCCCTGATCGTGGAGCCGTTGAGTGAGCGCGAGCGCGAAGTGCTCGAACACGTCTCGGCCCTGGAGAGCACCGCCGAGATCGCCACCGAGATGTACATCTCGGTGAACACCGTCAAGACGCACCTGAAGAGCATCTACCGTAAGCTGTCGGCGACGCACCGGGGTGAAGCTGTCCGCCACGCCAGGCAATTTGGCCTGCTCTGATACGGGTCAGCGCGCAGGCCGGCAGTACGGGGCCGCAGCCGGCCGGGCGGGCTACCCCGGCCCGGCCTGGGAACCAGCGTGGATACCGTCGGTGCGCTCGGTGACGGTGCCGAGCTCGTTGAGGCTGACGATGTGCAGGGCGAATTCCTGGAACCGATCCAGGAGGCCGTATAGCTCGGACTCGTCCCGGACCGACGCCATGACGCAGGTCCAGCCCCGGCCGGTCTGCACCGAGAAATCGCCGGCCAGCCCGGCCAGCAACTGCTTGCATTCCCCCCGGAGGATTATCCGGTACCGGCGAGGCCAGGCGGGCGCGGTCATGGCCGGGATTCCTCCAGCAGCTACTGTCGTATTCGGCATTTCTCCCGCGGGCCGCAAGCGGCTCGCGCTGTGCCTTTCCTACACGACGACCGGGTGAGAAATCGTCACCCGCCGCACCGGTTCACCCGGGTGACCTGGGACGCGCCGCGACGGGTATCAGACAATCCCCCGGTGCCTGCCCTGCTGCACCGCGTCGCGCCTGGTGGACACCCCCAGCTTCCGGTAGATCGCCTGGGTGTGGGTCTTGACCGTGTTCGAGGACACGTACAGCTCCTGGCCGATCTCGCGCAGCGACAGGGTCCCTCCCAGCAGCCGGAGCACCGATACCTCGCGCGCAGTCAGCGGCTCCGCCGCCCACACCACGCGCGGCTGGCTGGCAATCCGCCGGTCGAGTGCAGCCAGCCGGGCCCGCTGGGCCTGCGCGCCGTCGGGCAGCGCGGTCAGTACGTTCCTGGCCTCGTCGGCCAGTTCCGCGGCGCGGGCGCGATTTCCCACTTCGAGTGATACTGCCGCCAGCAGGAGGGCGGGTTCGAGACTGGGCCACGGACAGATGTCCGAGCGCCTCCGGCATGGCTCGAGGGCACGCTCAAGCTCGCCGCTGGCCTCATCGAGCTGGCCCTGGGCGGCGTAAACGGCACCGGCTGCCGTGTACGCCAGGGAGCTATGCGGCAGGTTGCTGAGGTCTCCGCGGCCGGCCAGGGTGCGCGCCACCGCGGCAGCCTCCTCGGCTTTCGACAGCCGGCCCAGTTCGACGGAGACCAGGGACATCAAGGAGAGGATGAACATGCGCACCAACGGGACGGGCGCCTCGTTTCGCGCCGCCTCCTCCAGCGGGCTCGCCGCCGCCTCGGGCTCGCCGGACAGGTAGAGGCTGAAACCCAGCGCCGCCCTGGCCAGGGCGTAGGCCGGCGATGTCCGGTCGTGCTCGATGTCGGCGGCCGCGACTGCCGACTCGCGCATCACGCGGAGGCCATCGAAGCCGAAGACGGCCCGCAGCAGGGCCGCCGAGGACTGCAGCGACTGTATGCCGTCGGGCACCGGCCCTCCGGGCTGGCCACCCTCGACCACCGGGAGCCAGCGGCGCACGGATTTCAGGTCACCGGCCCAGGCCGCGGCCCAGACCGCATAGTGCGCGGCCCTGGGGCTGGCGGCAATCCGGTCGTCGCCCAGCGACCGCATCCACCGGCGGATCGTCGTGGTCCGGCCCGCGTCGACGTAGGCGTAACTGTCGTTCGTGATCAGGTCAATGGCCCCGCTCATGTCGTCGGCCGCGAGGGAGTGAGTGATCGCCTCCTCTACCGACCCTGACCGGCGGTGCCAGGCGCTCGCCCGCGCGTGCAACCCGGGCATGAGCTCGCGCTCGGTCCTGGCGAGCTGGCTGCGGAGCAGTTGAGCGAACAGATGGTGGTATCGGTACCACCGCCGGTTGTCGTCAAGCGGCACGAGGAACAGGTTCTCCCGCTCGAGGACCTCGATGATCCCGGCGGCGTTGGCCGAGCCGGTAACCGCATCGCACAGCGGGGCGCACAGCTGGCTGAGGATGGAGGTCCGCGCCAGGAACTGCTGGATCTCCTGAGGCTGGCGGCCGAGCACCTCGTCGGCCAGGAAATCCACGACGAACCGGTTGTCACCGGTGAACTGGCGGACGAAGGCGCTCGGTGAGGGGTGACCGCGCAGCGAGAGCGCCGCCAGGTACAGGCCGGCCGGCCAGCCTTCGGTCCGTTCCACGAGGTCGACCACGTCGGCGTCGCTCAGCGCGACGCCGGACACGTCGTGCACGAGCGCGGCCGCCTCCTGCGCCGCGAAGCGGAGTTCGCGGGCCCGGATCTCGACCATCTCGCCGGCCGTTCGCAGCCGTGCCAGCGGCAGCGGCGGATCGGCCCGCGTGATGAGCACGATCTGAGCCGTTGGCGGCAGGTGCAGGAGCAGGAATGCGATCTGGTCGTGGCAGCTGCGTTCCTTGATCACGTGGTAGTCGTCGAGCACCAGGACCACCGGCGCGGACAATGCCCCGAGCTCATTGGTCAGCAGCGGGAGCACCGTTCCGGTGATATCCGGGACCGTGGCGCGAAGCTCCCGGGCTATGTCCTCACCGCCGAATTCGGGGCATGCTCGCTGCAGGGCGCACAGGATGTACCACCAGAGCCTGCCCGGGTCG
>Ga0207693_10002978_pt1 | contig 14661 bp, 11 predicted proteins | sample LARL81metaG_FD_184347 | JGI IMG/M metagenome (GOLD analysis project Ga0207693, IMG submission 184347) | Corn, switchgrass and miscanthus rhizosphere microbial communities from Kellogg Biological Station, Michigan, USA - LAR L8-1 metaG... | ecosystem: Host-associated > Plants > Roots >...
GCCAGACCGGCATTTACACCGGCCGTGTTCTGCGGGGTGAGAGGTCCACTGACCTTCCGGTTCAGCGAGCCACCAAGTTCGAATTAGTGATCAATGTTCAAACGGCGAAAACGCTTGGCCTGACCATCCCGCCAACTCTGCTTGCCCGCGCCGACGAGGTGATCGAATGAACCTTCGAAGAAGGGATCGTATCACCTTTGTCGGCATCGCAGTCGTCGTGTTTCTCTGTACAAATGCGGTAGCGCAAGAAGGACACTACGGGCTAGGCCACGATAAATGGCATGAGAGCTTCTACTCGAGCCTCAAAAGGAATGACGGCGGCTCATGCTGCAATCTAATGGATTGTAGGCCGACCCAAAGTCGTATGATTGGAGACCACTACGAAGTGAAAGTAGACGGCGCCTGGATGCCGGTTCCGAGTAACAAGATCAATAATGTCATCGCGCCGGATGGCGGTGCTCATGTCTGTGCTCCCAAACAAGAAGGCGTGAACAAGGGTGTGCTGTTCTGCGTCGTCCTTCCTCCGGATGGCTGAAATACTGATCGTATTATGGGACGACGTGATCAGATGAGGCGCCGGCATTTCATCACGCTTATTGGCGGCGCGGCGGCGGCGTGGCCGCTCGCAGCGCGCGCGCAGCAAGTGGGCAAGCTGCCGACGATCGGTTTTGTAGGCTCCAACGCGTCGAGCTGGGGTCCCTGGACGGCAGCGTTTGTGGTGCGACTGCACGACCTCGGCTGGATCGAAGGTCGCAATATTGCAATCGAGTATCGGTGGGCAGAGGCGCGCAGCGAACGTTACGGCGGGAACCGATAGGTGAGGTCATTGCCGGGACGGCTGTAGAGCCTCACCTGTACGCCCGTCTTGCGGGCGATGACCCGAAAAGCCATCGTGCTTGATCTCATGCAGCCATTCGCTGCCTGAGGGCAATTTATCGGTTTTGGTCGGGAAACCTTCTCAAGGAACGACATCACCTTGTCGAAAGGGCCTTTCTTCGGGCCTGGCGCCCTCGAGCCGGCAGACGGTGGCCCGCCAACCTGGCAGGATCGCTATGGCAAGCAGGAGCTTTTGCCCCGAATAATCGCGGGCTTTTGTTGAGTTCGCCTCGAATTGGCCCTCTAAGGTTGGATTAAGGGATATGGGCCAAAATTCGGTTGAGGGCGTATCAGGGGTACGCTCCTAAGGAGGTTGGAGGTCGGACATGCGTCTGGCAGCAATTGCGTCCGCGCTGGCGATTGTGCTTTGTGTGGCGGTGTTAGGAGCCGTTTTCTTCCAAAAAGCATCCACTCCGGCGCCGGCGTCCACGCCCGCACCCGCACCCGCACAGGCAACAGCCCCCGCGAGTCGGGCTTCCGGCTCCGTCGTGACGGTTGCGGATAGTGGGACCGAGAAGGCGGTGGCTGCGCCAGTTACCGTCGCTCAGGCGTCGCCGGCGCCCGCCCCGCAGCCCGCACCGCTGCCTTCCGCCATGGCGACCTCGTGCAGCAATCCCAATGCTCTGGGGATCTCTCGGGTGGTCGAAATCGACACCACCGGCGGTCCCGGCTTCGGCTTCGAGCATTTCAAGGCCCACGACTTCCTGCGCGAAGGCGAAGTCGTGCTCACCTTCGATGACGGTCCTTGGCCGAAGAACACGCCTGCGGTGCTCGCCGCGCTGGCCGCGCATTGCACCAAGGCGATCTTCTTCCCGATCGGCCTGCACGCCACCTACGAGCCCGGCATCCTCAAACAGGTTGCCGCAGCCGGGCACGCCGTCGGTTCGCATACGTGGTGCCATCAGGATTTGTCGAAAACCAAAGGGCGCTGCCAGATCAACGGCAAGACGCAAACCGTGGAGTACGATCCCAAGGACGAGATCGAGAAGGGCATCAGTGCCGTGCGTTGGGCAGTCGGCGCGCCAACGGCACCCTATTTCCGGTTCCCGGCGCTGCGCCAGCCACCGGAACTGATCGAGTATCTCGGCAAGCGCAACATCGGCATCTTCTCAGCCGACATGGATTCGTTCGACTTCAAGATGCGCAAGCCCGAGCAGGTCCGCCAATCGGTGCTGGAAAAGTTGAAGAAGCACGGCAAAGGCATCGTGCTGATGCACGATTTCCAGCATGCCACCGCCGAGGCCGCCATGGACCTGCTCAACGACCTCAAGGCCGGCGGCTACAAGGTCGTGTTCATGAAGCCGAAGTTCGCGGTGACGACGCTCCCCGCCTACGACGAGCAGGTCCTCAAGCTGGTGAAGGGGCCGGGCGGTGGCGGCGATACCCGCCCGACCTCGAGCGTCGTGCGCACGATCGCGGAGTAGCGTATTCTGTCGCGCCCGGCGAAAGCGGCCACCCGTACAGGTGGTGGTTGAGGCGCAGCAGCGCGCCATCGACAAAGATCCGGACCAGCCCTTGCGCAACCTCAGTATCGATGCCGGCGCGATGCGGGCGCGCCGCATTATCGACGACATGATATCAAGCAAGAGGCGGACCGCCGCAGCCTGATGGCCGTCCGAGACGCCACCACCCCTTGACATAATAAGCATTAGTGTGCGCACTCCCGACACTCGAGAAGAATCCAGCCAATCGCTCAAGCGATCATGCGGTGACGATCTCATATGGCAGTAATCAAACGGAATTAAAGCGCGCCAGTTACTGTCGCAACTCCTAAAAGAACTAATGCCCCAAACCAAGGTCGAAAAAAAGCTCGAAATTCTCCGGGTTGCCGGCGCCATTGCAAATTATCGACTGATAACGAATCTGAATCGAGCTGCTGTTGAGGTGCAACCTGGTGACAGTTTGACCGGAGATGACTTGCGTCAGTTTGTGGTTCAAATGATTGGAGATGATTTAGAACCCGATCAGATTTCGGTCGTAGAAACGGTTGGAAGTGGTTCGGTATGTAGCAGTAACCTTGACAAGGAGACGGCAATATCTATCCAGGCAACCACCTTAATTATTATGACCTCGGGCGCATTTACCGCTGCACTTTTTGAGCTCGTTCCTCGATTGGAACTGCTGACGAAAAAAGAGAGGATCGTTATTCCGACAACATCTGTTGGGACTGGGGACACCTCCATTCGAAGTCGATTGAAACGGGGTGAAATCGCTGACGTCGTTATCGTTGCAGAATCCTTGCTGCATCAGCTCATCGAAGAGGGTTTGGTCTTGGCGGAAGGGCATTCTCCTGTTGCCCGCTCCTCTATCGGCATAGCAGTCCGAGCAGGGGCTCCTAAGCCTGACATCAGCTCAGTGGACGCTCTAAGAACTGTGCTGCTTGAAGCCAAATCTATCGGGTATTCAGCTAGCGTAAGCGGCCAATATTTGACTACTGAGCTGTACCAGCGGCTTGGAATCGCCGACCAAGTGTTGCCCAAGAGCCATCTTGTGGGCGGAGGTGAACGTGTTGGCACGCTCGTTGCTCGGGGCGAATTGGAGATAGGATTTCAGCAGATAAGCGAACTGCTTCCGGTGCGAGGCATCCACCACATTACGCCTTTGCCCGCTGAAGTCCAAAAGGAGTCGGTCTTTTCGGCGGGCATTGGAGCAAGCAGCAGCGATGTAACGTTGGCTCATTCAGCTATTCAATTTCTTGCCTCCCGCGCGGCGGCGTCTGCAATTATTAGGAGCGGCTTGGAAGTGCCGGCCGGGAGGTGAATGTCACCTCCGATCTGGCAACGGGACCGATCGCCTCGGCAACCAAAATGCTTTTGAGATCGCCTCGCTCTCTTGAGTTAAGCAGCCCGGATATTCAGTTACTTTCTTATCGATGTTCCGAATGATGTGCAGGTCGATATTGAACGCGAACATCATTACCGGGCTCGACCGCCCGCGCTAACTGGCTCCTGCGAATCGTGGGAGCCTTAACAGCACCCGCATCCATGGCAGTCACGTGCCGGTGGAGGAGCCGTCCCACAGCATCAAAACCGGACGTTGCGGTCGGTGCCGACTAGAGGAAGCGCGTTGGTGACATGCGTCAGGTAATTGCACGCGTCGGAGCATGGAAGCTGGGTCTGAGGGCGCTCGAAAATCTCAAAACTTGAAAAGACTGGCCGGTGCGAGAACCAGCACGGTCCGCCTTTCTCCCGGATGGGGAAGCCGGGCATCCAGGCTCGCACGCACAATGGGATACTTGGCCACGCTTTCGAACTGTGTGTGTCGCTTCCCCACACGAAGTGATCCACGCCGAAATTGTCGCGCAGGAGAGGATTGCAGCCTTGCAATCCAATCTCCGACAGGTCCATCCCCATTTCGAATATGCGCCGCAGCGCTTGACCCAGACACGGCCGGTATGGCCCGTGGACAGGAGATGACGCAAGCCCGGATGATCGAGTAGTTTCCGAGCAACACCAATGAGAGCAGCACCAGCGTTATCGTGAGCGTTCGAGCTCACAGCTTGCTCCCAAACTGCGCGTGGGGTTGCCCGCGGTACAAAGACGCCGATCCATAATGCGAGATCGAAATCGCCGATGCCGGTCTCGGCCACCGTTGGGACATTGGGCAACGCCGATGACCGCTTGGCGGTCGATACCGCCAGGGACTTAAGCTGACCGGAAGTGATGTACGGCATCGCCGCCGCCAGCGAGGAGAAGTAGAAATCGACGCGTCCCGAGAGACGTGACAGCAGTTCTTAACGACGAATTGGCCTTCGTGCGGTGGCACGCCCGCGTCGATAAGTGGAGCGTCTGCCGGGGTTAGGCCGCCGCGCGGAAGGGCAGCGGGTGCGGCCGGCGGCGATTGTAGAAGTCGAGGTAGCGCCGGATGGAGGCGCGCGCCTCGGACACATTGTCGTAGGCTCCGAGATAGACCTCTTCGTACTTGACGCTGCGCCACAGCCGCTCGACGAAGACGTTGTCCCGCCAGGCGCCCTTGCCGTCCATGCTGATCGCAATGCCGTTCCCGGTGAAGGCCGAGCCGGTGGAACTGCGAACCCTGGTCCGTATTGAAGATCTCCGGCTTGCCGTGATGGGCCATGGCGTCCTCCACCGCCTCGACACAGAATGCCGCTTCCATTGTGATCGACAACCGCCACGACAGAACTCGGCGGCTCGCCCAATCGAGCACGACGGCCAGATAGACGAAGCCGCGCGTCATCGGGATGTAGGTGATATCCATCGCCCACACTTGGTTTGGTCGCGTGATCTCGACGGCGCGCAGCAGATACGGATAGACCTTGTGTCCCGGCTCAGGCTTCGTCGTGCGCGGACGGCGATAGAGAGCCTCTATCCCCATCCGCCTCATCAGCGTCTTCACGTGACGACGGCCGATCTTGCACCCCTCGGCAGCCAACATGCCTCTCAACATCCGCGCTCCCGCAAAGGGGAACTCCAGATGCTGTCGGTCGAGACGTCGCATGATCGCGAGGTCGGCTTCCGGCACCGGGCGCGGCAGGTAGTACACACTGCCACGGCTGATGCGCAGGACTTCCGCCTGCCTCGTAATGGGCAGGTCGTGCTCGCGGTCGATCATCGCCTTGCGTTCAGAAACCCGCCTTGCTGAGCGCTTCTCTAAAAAATCGTTCTCCAGCGTTAGCTCGCCGATCTTCGCGTGCAGCGACTTCACGTCAATGGTTGGTTGCGCCGCGCCGACGCCACCGCCGGGACCAAAAACATCGGCAGCCCCGCCCTCGAGCTGCGCTTTCCACGATATGATCTGATTGGGGTGGACGTCGAACTGCTCCGCAAGCTGAGCCAGTGTTCGATCGCCCCTAATCGCGGCACGCGCCACCTTCGCCTTGAAAGTCGCTGTGTGGTTGCGGCGGGGTCGTCTGCTCATTGTCTCTCCTGATTCGCGGGGCACAGCGTGCCCGCTGTCAGGCAGAAACTCCACTTATCGCCCTGTGCAGATTAGTGAGGCCGGTTCTAAGTTCCTTGCGACGCCAAAAACCGCGCCGTTATTTCGATAAATCAACTCACAGCGGTGGCGAATTGCTACTCCATTTCGAGAACAGCTGGTCGCGAAACCGCTGAGCGGCTGGCGAAAGCCTGCCCGAGCGTCTCTCCAAAACGCCAATCGTACGACTCACGATTGGATCGACAATTGGCTTAGCAATGATAATCGGATGCTTGGTTGGGGGTGTTGCCAAACGTGGCAAAACAGCTGCCCCTATACCAGTCTCCATCAGTCCAAATGCCGTCGATAAATGGTTGACTTCGTAGAACCAGCCGATCTGGATATTGGCTCCAGCCAATGCGTTATCCAGAACGATGCGATTTCCGCTTTCGCGGCTCACGCCAATGAGACGGCGGTCCTGAAGTTCTTTCCAGGAGACCTCTCGCCGTCGAGCCAAAGGATTGTCGCGCCGGCACACCAGCATGAAAGGATCTTGCAAAAGCGATGTTACCTTGAGGTCAGGATGCGTCGCCCCTAGGATATTGATGCCAAATTCAACCTCGCCTCGCGCAATACTTTCCAAGCCTTCGTTGGAGGACAGATCAAAGATACGAAAACTGACGTTGGGAAACTGCTGGTTGAAATCATCGATTACCCGCGGCAGGAAGTACACCGCCGCCGTGGGAACAGAAGCTATGGTCACTCGGCCACGCTGTTTCGTCCCTAAATCGCTTAAGGACAGAATAGACGTTTCCAATTCTTCAATCAGCCGCCGCATGATCGGCTCAAGCTGCCGGCCAACTGCGGTTGGCGCTACGCGACGCGTGGAGCGCTCAAGTAGAGTCGTGCCGAGCGACGCCTCAAGCCCTCTGATCCTTCGGGACAACGCTGGCTGTGAGATGCCCAGCGCTTTGGCTGCGCCGTGAAAGCTCCTCAGCTCGGAGACCGCGATGAAGCAACGCATGTCGAGGATTTCGCAATTGATCCGCATCTTGCATCAATAGCCGAAATTTCAGCATTTTACAATTCAATTTCCGCTGCGATACTGTTTTCAAGCTCCCGCGACAGGGAAGCAAAATAAAAACATCCTGGGAGGCAAATGATGGATGATCTGGTCCGCATCCCATGCGTGATAATGCGCGGGGGCACTTCACGCGGGCCTTATTTCTTGGCGTCAGATCTGCCGAGCGATCCCGATGAACGTGACAGCATTTTAATTTCCGTCATGGGCTCGGGTCATGAACTCGAGATCGACGGAATCGGCGGGGGCAATCCCCTTACCAGCAAGGTCGCAATTGTTAGCAAGTCTTCGCAGCCTGGCGCCGACGTCGACTACCTTTTTGCACAGGTCAAGGTGAGCGAACGAGCGGTCGATACGTCGCCAAACTGCGGTAACATGCTTGCTGGCGTCGGGCCTTTCGCGATTGAAACTGGGCTAATTCCCGCGCGCACCGGCACCACACCCGTGCGCATCTACAACGTGAACACCGGTAAGCTGATTGAAGCTCGAATTGCGACTCCAAACGGTCAGGTCGTCTACGATGGGGAGGCTAGGATCGATGGGGTGCCGGGTACCGCAGCGCCGGTGCATCTGGCATTCCTTGGCGCAGCTGGCTCTAAGACAGGTAGGCTTCTACCAACCGGTTCGGCCGTCGAACAAATCGAGGGCATTATGGTGTCTTGCGTGGATGCCGCGATGCCGGTTGTTATCGCTAGGGCAGAAGATTTCGGGAAAAGTGGCCACGAAAGCGCCGCTGCGCTTAGTGCAGACAGTGCGTTCATGGCCCGCCTCGAGAAGGCGCGAATTCAGGCTGGCATACGGATGGGGTTTCCTGACGCTGCAGACCGGGTGATCCCGAAGCCAATCATCATTGCAGAACCAGCCCGCGGTGGCACCGTGGCGGCCCGCTATTTCATGCCACATCAATGCCATGGCGCATTCGCCATCACTGGATCGGTCGCATTGGCAACCGCCCTGGTCACCCCTCATACTGTGGCCGCAGATCTCGTCGGCAGCCTCGATCTCCCGACCGATGTTTCAATCGAACACCCTTCTGGCACGATGGACGTTCGTCTGGAGCCGCACCCCGACTATCCCGAACCCGCGGCTTTTGTCGTCCGAACCACGCGCCGCATATTTGAAGGACATGTGCTCGTGAAGCGTTCATCGCTCAAGTTAAAACCTGAGAAGCCGAATCTTCTCCCGAGCGTCCCTCAAGAGGAACAAGACGAGGTCGCTTAACCAAGAGACCAACTTGCGCCGAACAGCTCAAAAGCCTGGCGACATCTCTTGCGAGAATGCCATGTGCGAGCCGGGAAGTTTCACATGAAGACCATCGATCAAAACGTTGTCGGGCACGCGGCTCACGCAAAGCCAAAAAAACTCTATCAGCAACTTTACGTGCAAGTCTTAATCGGCGTCGCACTTGGCATCGTCGTGGGCCATTTTTGGCCAGAGTTCGGAGCAGAGATGAAGCCGTTTGGTGATGGCTTCGTCAAGCTAGTCAAGATGATGATACCGCCTGTCGTCTTTTGCACGATCGCGAGCGGTATTTACTCCATGGCAGACAACAAGGAGATTGGGAAAACATTGCTGAAAGCAATTATCCTCTTTTACATTCTAACCATTATCGCTCTCCTAACGGGTCTGGTAGCAGTTTATGTCCTGCAGCCAGGCGTGGGTATGCATATCGATCCGAAATCGATCGATCCCGCCGTGGCGGCGCAATACACCAAAAACTTGCATCCGATGGGCTTTGTAGAATTCGTCCTCCATATCATACCAAACACTTTCTTTGCTGCATTTACAGAAGGGGAGGTGCTCCCAGTTCTCTTTATCGCAATCCTAATCGGATTCGGCTTGACTCGCGTAGGTGAACTTGGCGATCCCATAAAGAAAGGCATTGATTCTTTCTCAGTGGTCCTTTTCGCGGTCTTTAATTTTTTGATGAAGCTCGCTCCCTTAGGAGCATTCGGCGGTATGGCGTTTACTGTGGGGCGTTATGGTATTAAGTCGATCGGGTCGCTAGGGATGCTGATCGTTACTTTCTATGTTGCCTGCTTTTTCTTCGTATTCGTCGTCTTAGCTCTCCTTGCTCGTATGCACGGCTTCAGCTTGCTCAAGCTATTGCGGTACATCAAGGAGGAACTGTTGATCGTTCTAGGCACCTCGTCGACGGAACCGGTGCTGCCTCGTCTGCTGTACAAATTAGAAAGACTTGGTTGTAAGCGGGGCACGGTCGGGCTTGTACTTCCCGCAGGCTATTCTTTCAATCTCGATGGCACAGCGATTTATCTAACCCTGGCCTCGGTGTTCATAACGCAGGCAATGGATATTGAGCTCTCATGGGGTCGGTTGTTGGCATTGCTCATTGTCATGTTGCTAACCTCGAAAGGGGCGGCTGGGGTAACTGGGAGCGGCTTCGTAGCCTTAGTTGCCACTCTCACGATCATGCCTGACGTGCCAGTCGCAGGTGTTGCGATAATTGTCGGGATTGATCGCTTCATGTCGGAAGCACGCGCGCTGACGAGTTCCATCAGCAATGCCGTCGCGGTGGTCGTCGTGTCAATCTGGGAAAATGCGTGTGACAGGGATGTCCTCAAACGCGAACTCGATCAGAACTACGCAAACACGGAAGAAGCGTTGGAAGAAGCCCAAGTCAAAAACGCGGTTACACCTTGAAAAGGACGGCTGGTCGACGATTCAGTTCTGTCACGCGCGGGGGGCAACGCATTTGATGGAGAGCCGCTGACATGCAGGTCACCGGGATGCTGTACGGAGCGCAGTTGTTGAAGCACGTGGATTTTCCTACGTCAGAAGTGCTCGGACCAGACGCAGATGAGGACGAGATTAAAGCGCTTATTGACCGCCACAAGATGATTTTCATTAAGCCATTGTTCAAAGGTGGGATCGGCAAGAAAGGCAACGCGGGTTTAATCGGGAGGGCAACGGATCTTAAGACGGCCATGCGAGAGAGGGAGCGCCTCTATTTTGTCGAGCACCGGCACGGAAATACAGTGGCCAAGGCAAACGGCGTGACATTTGAGGGGGGCGTACCGGCAGAACGCGAAGTTTACTTCTCCATGTCTGACTCGACCTATTTCCGCGCTCCAACGATGACTCTAACTCATATGGGCGGAGTAAATATCGAAGAGCTCGAAAAGGGACAGGTGGCACAAGTGCCGTTTGACGCCCTTACGGGCCTCAAGGCGTTCCATAAACTACTTGTCGCGCGCGTGAGTTTTTGGAAAACAAGGGGAACGGCTTGTGATAAAGACTGAGCTTAACAGCTTCAATGCGCGTCAGACCCTCGCCGTAGGCGCGAAGTCATACGCTTATTTTTCGCTAGAGGTAGCCGCAAAGAAAGATCTAGCTTGTATTGCGAGCCTGCCGTTCGCCCTCAAGGTCCTATTGGAGAATTTGCTGCGCCACGAGGACGGGCGATCTGTCACTAAAGCCGACATCGAGGCCCTTGCTCGATGGAGCGAGCATCGCGGCAAGGCGGGGAAAGAGATCGCCTTTCGGCCGGCCCGAGTCCTCATGCAAGATTTCACCGGCGTACCGGCCGTGGTCGATTTGGCGGCAATGCGTGACGCTATGCGCAGTCTTGGCGGCGATCCACGCAAGATCAACCCTTTGGTTCCGGTCGATCTGGTGTGCGACCATTCGGTCATCGTGGACGAATTTGGCACTCCACAAGCACTAGGCCGCAATGTTGAACTGGAGTACCAGCGGAACGGCGAACGTTACCGATTCCTGAAATGGGGACAAATGGCGTTCGATAATTTCAGTGTCGTCCCGCCGGGAACCGGCATTTGCCATCAGGTTAACCTCGAGTTTCTTGCACAGACGGTGTGGACCCGAACGGACAGTACAACAAATTCGGAGTACGCCTATCCCGATACTCTCGTGGGAATGGATTCGCATACCACGATGGTGAACGGGTTGGCTGTTCTCGGATGGGGCGTTGGGGGAATTGAAGCGGAAGCAGCAATGCTGGGTCAGCATTATTCAATGCTCGTTCCGGAGGTGATTGGCTTTAAACTGCAGGGCAAATTGCGTGAGGGCGTCACCGCAACCGACTTGGTGCTCACGATCACACAGATGCTTCGAAAGCACGGTGTAGTTGGTAAGTTCGTCGAGTTTTACGGCCATGGCCTTGACGACATAATGGTTCCAGATCGGGCTACGATCGGGAATATGGCTCCGGAATATGGCGCCACTTGCGGCTTCTTTCCGATCGACGCGAGAACTATTCAATTTTTGCGCTCCACTGGCAGAAGCGAGGAGCGGGTGGCGCTGGTTGAGACATACGCGAAGGCACAACGTATGTTCCGCGACGCTGATACGCCCGATCCAGTTTTCACCGACACGCTCGAACTTGATCTGGGTTCCGTACGGCCCTCGCTTGCCGGGCCAAAACGACCCCAAGACCGCGTTCTCCTCAGCGCATCCAAGCAAGAATTCGCCAGGGCTCTGAAAAAGGAATTTGGTAAGGCAGCCGACCGAAACATTCGGGCTTCTGTCCAAAGTACCGATTACACCATTGGCGACGGTGATATCGTTATTGCTGCGATCACCTCTTGCACCAACACGTCAAATCCAAGTGTCATGATCGCTGCGGGGCTTCTTGCGCGGAACGCGGCTGCGAAGGGCTTGCGAAGCAAGCCTTGGGTTAAGACGTCTTTGGCGCCCGGCTCGCAGGTCGTCGCGGGATATCTGCAGAAGGCAGGGCTTCAGGACGCTCTTGACGCCCTTGGATTCAATCTCGTCGGTTTTGGTTGCACCACCTGCATAGGCAATTCCGGTCCACTCCCACCAGCGATCTCCAAGGCGGTGAATGAGCAAGATCTTGTGGTAGCTGCCGTTCTCTCTGGCAACCGTAATTTCGAAGGTAGAGTGAACCCGGATGTTCGCGCAAACTACCTGGCGTCGCCTCCGCTGGTCGTTGCCTATGCGCTAGCGGGATCGATGCTAATCGATCTCACTAGTGAACCGTTAGGACGAGACAGCGAAGGCAATGAAGTCTTTCTCAAGGACATTTGGCCGTCCGATGCCGATGTTCATTCCTGCATTCAGCAAGTGATCACGGAAGATTTGTTCACGAGCCGCTATTCTAATGTGTTTACGGGCGATGACAATTGGAAGGCGATCCAGGTCGGCGCTGACCGGACTTTCCAATGGGATCTTGGATCGACCTACGTGCAGAACCCACCTTATTTCGAGGGCATCAGCAAAGACCCTCAACCCGTTCAAGATATCGTCGACGCTCGAATCATTGCCCTATTTCTGGATTCGATAACGACTGATCACATTTCCCCTGCCGGCAATATAAGCGCCTCTTCGCCCGCCGGAGCATATTTGCAGGAGCATCAGGTCCGCGTCGTTGACTTCAACCAGTATGGCACGCGGCGCGGGCATCACGAGGTGATGATGCGCGGTACGTTCGCCAACATTCGCATAAAGAATCAGATGGTGAAGGATGCCTCGAGGAATGTAATTGAGGGCGGCTATACGATCCATCACCCGAGTGGTGAGCAGATGTTCATCTATGATGCAGCTATGCGTTACAAGCAAGAAGGCGTGCCACTGGTTATTTTTGCCGGTAAAGAATACGGTACCGGATCATCACGCGACTGGGCCGCAAAAGGCACCCTGTTGCTTGGCATCCGAGCGGTGATCGCGGAAAGCTTCGAGCGTATACATCGTTCCAACCTTGTCGGTATGGGGGTTATGCCCCTCATCTTTGAGCCCGGGACATCCTGGCAGTCGCTCGGGATCGAGGGCGACGAACTCGTGAGCCTGCGCGGTCTCTCTGGTGCGCTGCAGCCTCGGCAAAAGTTGATCCTGGAAATCAAGTCCTCTGGTGGCCTGGAGAGAGAGATCCCGCTCCTTTGCCGGATCGATACTCTCGACGAGCTCGAATATTTTCGCAATGGCGGCATCCTCAATTATGTGCTCCGACAATTGGCGGCGTGAACCGAGGTTGCAGCAACCAAAAGAGATGTCATGACGCATGGACAGGCAAAAATACCAGCCACACTCATTCCAGGTGACGGCATCGGACCTGAGATTGTGGATGCTGTTGTTGCGGTTCTCGAAGCTGTCGGAAGCCCGTTCGAGTGGGACCGACAATACGGTGGCTTGGCCGGAATCGAGCGTGGGGGTGATCCACTACCCAAGGAGACGTTGGACAGTATCCGACGAACACGCCTCGCGCTTAAAGGGCCACTTACCACGCCGGTCGGAGGTGGATTTCGCTCGGTGAATGTGCGTTTGCGCGAGGAGTTTGAACTTTACGCGAATTTGCGCCCGGTTCGCAGCATGGTCACTGGCGGACGCTATGAGGATATCGACATCGTATTAGTGCGCGAGAACTTGGAGGGTCTGTACGTCGCTTTCGAGCACTACATTCCGGTCGGTGATGATCCTCATGCCGTCGCCATATCTTCAGGGGTTAACACGCGCTCTGAGGGAAAGCGTATAGCAAGGTTTGCTTTCGAATATGCTATCCGGCATGGCCGCAAGAAAGTGACCTTGGTCCACAAGGCCAACGTTCTGAAAGCACTGACCGGTCTATTTCTTGAGGCGGGGCGCGAAGTCGCCAAGGAATATGAAGGCAGGATTGAGGTGAACGATCGCATAGTCGATGCATGCGCGATGCAGCTAGTGATGAATCCATGGCAGTTCGATGTAATAGTCACGACTAACCTCTTCGGCGACATTCTGTCCGATCAACTGGCCGGGCTTGTCGGGGGTCTTGGCATGGCGCCCGGGGCAAATATTGGTGAAAGTGCTGCGATCTTTGAAGCGGTTCATGGTTCCGCGCCTGATATCGCCGGGAAAGGAGTAGCTAATCCATTGGCTCTTCTCCTCGCCGCTTGTCTGATGTTGGAGCATATTGGTTACAACGAACGCGCAGACCAAGTCCGCGCTGTTACGGAAAGCGTGCTCCGAGAGGATCGGGTACGCACTCCGGATCTCAGCGGAAAAGCGTCTACGCAAGAATTCACCCAAGCGATTACTCGCCGGCTAAGGAACTAACTCGAATGATTGCGGTAAGCACCAGAAACCACAGGGTAAGTCAGACGTATGTCAATGACAAAAGGTTCTGATCTATTTGTTGCTGCGTTGGAAAACGAAGGCGTCGATCGAATCTTCGGAGTACCGGGGGAAGAGAATCTTGACGTAGTCGAGTCGCTTCGCAAGTCCAGGATCAAGCTCATCCTGACTCGTCATGAGCAGGCGGCCGCGTTCATGGCGGCGACGCATGGGCGACTTACCGGAAAACCAGGCGTGTGCATCTCGACGCTCGGGCCAGGTGCGCTAAACCTCTCGACCGGCGCCGCCTACGCCCATCTCGGCGCGATGCCGATGATCATGCTCACCGGTCAAAAGGCAATCAAGACGGCCAAGCAGGCGCGCTTCCAGATTGTCGACGTGATCGCGTCGATGCGTCCTCTGACCAAGATGGCGCGCCAAATCATCAGCGCGGCGTCCATTCCGGCAATTGTGCGTGACGCGTTCCGGGTCGCGATGGAGGAGCGGCCTGGGCCGGTGCATTTGGAATTGCCCGAGGACGTGGCGGGTGAGGAAATCGACGACGTTCCGTTGGTGCCGCCACATCCGATCGAGTTGCCGGTTGCTCCGCCGGCCGCGCTCGATCGCGCCGCCGAGATGATTTGCAAGGCCCAGAGGCCTTTGGTCATGCTTGGCGCGGGCTCCAGCCGGCCCAAACTGGTCGAACCGCTGTCAAGTTTCATACGCCGGACACGGATCCCCTTCTTTAACACGCAGATGGGAAAGGGATCGGTCACCGGCGGCTCCAACCTCTATATGGGGACGGCGGC
>Ga0207693_10002979_pt1 | contig 14660 bp, 13 predicted proteins | sample LARL81metaG_FD_184347 | JGI IMG/M metagenome (GOLD analysis project Ga0207693, IMG submission 184347) | Corn, switchgrass and miscanthus rhizosphere microbial communities from Kellogg Biological Station, Michigan, USA - LAR L8-1 metaG... | ecosystem: Host-associated > Plants > Roots >...
CGATGTCGGGCGAACATTCCTTCAACCAGATGAGGAGGTGTTCCAGCCGTTGTCGAATCGAATTGACGTTCCACGTCGCGATGCGCATCGGAATTTTCCGGGTGACTGTTGTGGCTGTTAGATCAAGCCGTCGAGGTAACCGTCAAGGGCGGCCACCTGTCATCCAACGGCAAAGCCAACCTGCGGCATCAGCGCCGGCTGGCTGACCTCAGCAGACTGCGATCGCATAAGGCAGGCTGGAACGCGTTCAGATCGAGAAGCTGGTGCCGCAGCCGCACGAAGCGGTGGCGTTGGGATTGTTCACGCGGAACGACGCGCCGATCAGGTCGTCGACGAAATCGACCTCCGAGCCCGACAGAAACGGCACCGAGGCGGGGTCGACCACCACCACCGCGCTGTCACGCTCGATCACCAGGTCGTCAGCGGCCCTGTCACGTTCGACGTCGAACTTGTACTGAAACCCGGAGCAGCCGCCGCCCTCCACGGAGATGCGCAGCATGGCGCCGTCACCCTCGGATTTGAGGATTTCGCCAATCCGGCGGGCGGCGCGCTGGCTGATGGTGACGGCTGTGGTCATGATGGTCCTTCCGGGCAGTCCGTATCGCCTGAATCGCGTCATAGCCGATTTATTTGGTATACCGCTTGAGACATAGTTAAGTGCGCCCGCAAGCGGAATCAACTTGAGGATTCGGTAAACCCGTGTCGGTCGGAATGGCAGCCCCTCGCGCGCGCTATGCCTGCGACCCCGACGGCAGCCGGGGCAGGCTGGTCGACGAGCCGCCGAGCCGGACCCGCAGCCCCTTCCGGCGGGATTGCGACCGTGTGATCCACTCGACGGCCTTCCGCCGCCTGAAGTACAAGACCCAGGTGTTCGTGTTCCACGAGGGCGACCATTACCGCACCCGCCTGACGCACTCGCTGGAAGTGGCCCAGATCGCCCGCGCGCTGGCGAGGCAGCTTGGCCTCGAAGAGGACCTCACCGAGACGCTCGCGCTGGCCCACGACCTCGGCCACCCGCCGTTCGGCCACGCCGGCGAGCGCGCGCTGGATGCCTGCCTGAGGGGCTATGGCGGCTTCGACCACAATGCTCAGACGCTGCGCGTCGTGACCTCGCTGGAGCATCGCTACCCCGAATTCGACGGGCTCAACCTGACCTGGGAAGCGCTGGAGGGCATCGTCAAGCACAATGGCCCGTGGACTGAGCGTGATGGAACGCCGCTCGGCCGCTATCGCGAGCGCGGTATCCCGCCGGGGATTTCCGATTACGACGGGATCTACGACCTGGAACTCTGGACCTTCGCGTCCCTGGAGGCGCAGGTCGCGGCTATTGCCGACGATATCGCCTACGACGCCCACGACATCGACGACGGTCTGCGGGCCGGGCTGTTTCAGGTCGATGATCTCAAGGTCGTGCCGTTGATTGCCGAGATCATCGACGGCATCGACAAGCACTATCCCCGTCTCGATGAGGCCCGGCGCGGCGCCGAACTGGTGCGCGAACTGATCTCCCGCCTGATCGGTTCGGTAATTCGCGAGGCCCGCAGGCGGCTGGAGATCGCTCAGCCGAAATCGGCCGACGACGTCCGCCACTATGGCGATCACCTGATCGCATTCTCGGCCGAGGTCGCGGAAGCCGAGGCCGCGATCAAGGCGTTCCTGAAACTCAGGATGTATCGGCATCAATGGGTGATGCGGGTAATGGGCGATGCCGAGCAGATCGTAATGAACCTGTTCGCGCGTTACCAGAAGACCCCCTCGGACCTGCCGGCGGAATGGATCGAAGGGGCCGAGAAGGAGACCGAGGGCGCGCGAGCCCGGCGGATCGGTAATTTCATCGCCGGGATGACCGACCGTTTCGCGCTGATCGAGCATCAAAGGCTTTTTGACTCGACCCCGGAATTGCGTTAGGCGGCGGCCCATGGCCGAGACAACGCCCGATACAGCGCCCGAGACAACCCTCGCGAAAGCTCAATCGCTTCACCTTTTTGCCGATGTGCTGGCGCGCGTTCACGCGATCTGCGCGAGCCTCGCGAGGGAAGGCAACTGGCCCGCCGGCATCGACTATTCGCGTGTCGTGGTCGAGCCGCCGCGCGATGCCTCGCATGGTGACATGGCGACGAACGCTGCGATGGTGCTCGCCAAGGAGGCCAAGGCCAAGCCGCGCGATCTCGCCGAGGCAATCGCCGCGCGCCTGCGCGATGATGATCTGGTTGCTTCCGTCGATGTGGCCGGGCCCGGCTTCATCAACCTGACGCTGAAGAAGGAAGCATGGTCGGAGGCGCTCCGTACGGTGCTGCGCGAGGGCGACGCCTATGGGCGGATCGCGCCGGTCGCGAGTGCCGCGAAGGTCAATGTCGAATACGTCTCCGCCAATCCGACCGGGCCGATGCATGTCGGCCATTGTCGCGGCGCGGTTTTCGGCGACGCCTTGTGCAGCCTGCTGCAGTTCGCCGGCCGTGACGTCACGCGCGAATACTACATCAATGATGCCGGCGCTCAGGTCGATGTGCTCGCGCGCTCGGCTTTCCTGCGCTACCGCGAGGCGCTCGGCGAGGACATCGGGGCGATACCCGAAGGGCTCTATCCCGGCGATTATCTGAAACCGGTCGGGCAGGCGCTCGTCGCCGAACATGGCGACAAGCTGCTTGCGACGCCGGAGACACAATGGCTGCCGATCGTGCGTGACAAGGCGATCGCGATGATGATGGACGAGATCAAGGGCGATCTCGCCGCGCTCAACATCCATCACGACGTGTTCTTCTCCGAACGTTCGTTGATCCAGACCGGCAACAACAAGGTCGCCGAGACCATCGACTTCCTGCGCGATCGCGGCGACATCTACGAGGGCAGTCTGCCGCCGCCGAAAGGCAAGCCGGTGGAAGACTACGAGGATCGGATCCAGACGCTGTTCCGTGCCACCGCCTATGGCGACGACGTCGATCGGCCGCTGATCAAGTCGGACAACTCCTACACCTATTTCGCCTCCGACATCGCTAATCACCGCAACAAGTTCGAGCGCGGCTTCACCGATCTGATCGATGTGTTCGGAGCGGATCACGGCGGCTACATCAAGCGGATGCAGGCGGCGGTGAAAGCGGTCAGCGCCGGTGAGGCGACACTCGACGTGAAGATCGTGCAGCTCGTGAAGCTGTTGCGTAACGGCGAGCCGGTGAAAATGTCGAAACGCTCCGGCGATTTCGTCACCTTGCGTGAGGTGGTCGACGAGGTCGGCAACGATGCCGTGCGCTTCATGATGCTCTATCGAAAAAACGACGCGGTCCTCGACTTCGATCTTGCCAAGGTGATCGAGCAGTCGCGCGACAACCCGGTTTTTTACGTGCAATACGGGCACGCACGGGGCCACTCGATCTTCCGCAATGCCAGGGAAGAGGTCCTGTCAGACCTGCCGCGGGACATGGGAGCGCGTGTTGCCTTTCTTGCCGGTGCGGATGTGGAACGCCTGACGGATCCCGCAGAAATAGAATTGCTCAAACGGTTGGCACTTTTCCCGCGCATGATCGAGGCCGCGGCCGCCGCCCACGAGCCGCACCGGATCGCTTTTTACCTCTACGATCTCGCGAGCGAATTTCATGCGCTCTGGACGAGGGGGCGGGATTTGCCCTATTTACGCTTCATTATCAATAATGATGCAAGCCTTACCAAGGCACGGCTGGCGATGGTCCAGGGGATTGTCTTGGTGTTGGCATCGGGGCTTGCCATTTTGGGCGTCCATGCTCCAGACGAAATGCGATAGTCTGGAAGCTCATTGCCGCCTACATTGAGCGTAGGGGCATCCGGCAGAGGCCGGCTCGCCTGTACACATGACGGGGGCGATTTTCCCGAAGGGATCATAGCGTCACGATGGCTGATCGATATCAGGACCGACCTCTCAGCGCCGATGGCTTTGGCCGCGGTGGCGATCAGCATCAGCGGGCTGATGGCGACCCGCTTGCTGAACTCGCGCGGCTGATCGGGCAGAACAACGATTCGGCGGGGGCCGGTCGCGGCAATCCGTCGCCCCCCTCACATGCGGCCGTGCCGCAGAACCAGTTTCATGCAGCCGCGGAAGAGGACAAGCCCGCAGGTGGGCCACCGCCTTGGATGCAGCGTGCAAATCGGAAGGAAATCCCGCGCGATCAGCAGCGGGATTTCGAGATCGACGAGCCGGAGCAGTCGCATTTCCAGGCGTTGAGCAACGCGCTCAATCGTTATGGCACGCAACCGCCCCCGGTCGATCAGAACTCCCGCGACGACGCGCCGTCATTCGAGGCGGCCGAGGCGCAGCCTGACCCGGCGCGCTACGACGATGCGTTGTTCGGCCAGATCGGCGCCGGCGCACATGAGGATTTGCACCACGACGACGCCTTCCCTGAAGATCCCTACGCCTACCAGGACGAAGGGTATGAGGACGAAGAAGCGGAGGAAGAGCCGGAGCCGAAGCGCCGCGGCGGGCTGATGACGGTTGCTGCTGTCCTGGCGCTGGCCGTGGTCGGCACGGGCGCTGCTTTTGCCTATCGCACCTATGTGGGCTCGTCCCGCAGCGGCGAGCCGCCGATCATCAAGGCCGACAACAGTCCGACCAAGGTCGTGCCGACGCCGCAGGACGGCGGCGGCGCCAAGGTGCCGGATCGCCTGGCGATGGGTGACGGAACCGAAAAGCTCATCTCTCGCGAAGAGACGCCGGTCGACGTCAATTCGCGCTCCGTCGGCGGTGGCGGTAGCGGTCCGCGTGTGGTGTTCCCACAGCTGAACCAGAACAACAATCCGCCTTCGCCGTCGAGCGTCGCACCAACCGGCCTGCCGCCGGCTAACGCCAACAGCGGCGCGATGCCGAACAACGAGCCGCGCAAGATCAGGACGCTGTCGGTTCGCGGCGATCAGCCCGATGCCACGGCGAGCACCCAGGCACCTGCGTCGCCGCCGCCAGCCGCGAAGCCGGCTGCTGCCGCCAAGGCGGCGCGCAACGCGCCGAGCCCGGCAAATGCGAACGCCAGCGCCAACCCACCGATGGCGATCTCGCCCCAATCGGCCCAGGATTCAGTCCCGGCGCCCGCCGCTGAGCCGCGCGCGCGGGTGGCCGCGACCAACCCGGCCCAGACCGAGCCCGCCGCAAGCCCTGCTGCGAGTGGGGGTGGCGGCTACCTGGTGCAGATTTCGTCGCAGCGGAACGAAGCCGATGCCCAATCGTCGTTCAAGGCGCTGCAAGGCAAGTTCCCGTCGGTGCTCGGGTCGCAGACGCCCGTGATCAAGCGCGCCGATCTTGGCGAAAAGGGCGTCTACTACCGCGCCATGGTCGGGCCGTTCGGGACCTCCGATGAGGCCGCGCAGTTCTGCAACAGCCTGCGCAGCGCCGGCGGGCAGTGCTTCGTCCCAAGGAATCAGTAGGCATTTCCTTGACCCGCCGGTACCGGCGGGTCTAATCGGCGCGCCATGGGACGACGCGCATTCATCACGGGTGTCAGCGGAACGGAACTTCGCGCGGACGAGCGCGAATTCATCGCCGCGCAGCAGCCGTGGGGATTCATCCTGTTCAAACGGAATATCGACAATCCCGCTCAGGTTTCCGCGCTGGTGGACGACTTGCGGAAGCTCGTCGGTGACGCCGACGCGCCGGTCCTGATCGACCAGGAGGGAGGGCGCGTGCAGCGTCTGGGGCCCCCCAACTGGCCCGTGTATCCGCCGGGCGCGACTTTTGGGCGGCTTTACGACATTGATTCGGCCCTGGGCCTTGCGGCAGCTCGGCTGAGCGCGCGCCTGATTGCGGATGACCTGATCAAGCTTGGCGTGACCGTCGATTGCCTGCCGCTTGCGGACGTCCCGGTCGCCGGAGCGGATGCGGTGATCGGCGACCGGGCCTATGGGACCGAGGTCGGCAAGGTCGCCGCCATCGGGCGCGCCGTCACGGACGGCCTCGAAGAGGGTGGTATATTACCTGTATTGAAACATATTCCGGGTCATGGACGGGCCACCGCCGATACCCATTTCAAGCTCCCCGTGGTCGATACGACCGAAAGCGAGCTCAAACGAACCGATTTTGCTGCATTTCAGCCGCTTGCCGACCTGCCCATGGCGATGACCGCACATGTTGTGTTTAGCGCCTTCGACGCCATCCATCCGGCGACGACATCTGCGAAGATGGTCGAGCAGATGATTCGCGCCTTTATCGGGTTCCAGGGTTTGTTGATGAGTGATGACGTGTCCATGAACGCACTGGCGGGATCGATCGCCGAGCGGACCCGGGCCGTTTTTGCCGCCGGATGCGACGTCGTCCTGCATTGCAACGGCCAGATGGACGAGATGCGCCAGGTCGCCGGCGAGACACCGGAACTCTCCGGTCTGGCGCTGGAACGCGCGAATCGCGCACTGGCTGCGCGCAAGCCGCCTCAGGCCTTCGATCGGGCCGCGGCGCGGGCGGAGCTTGATGCCTTGATCGGTCGGTTGGGAACGAGCGCATGACCGCGGAAATCCTGTCGTTTGAAACCGGCCAGCCGACCGAGCGGGCCGAGAGTGAACCGGCGCTCGTGGTCGACGTCGAGGGCTATGAAGGCCCGCTCGACCTGCTGCTGGCACTGGCGCGGCAACAGAAGGTCGATCTCGCCAAGATCTCGATCCTGGCGCTCGCCGACCAATATCTGGAATTCATCGAGGAAGCGCGGAAGATCCGGCTGGAACTCGCGGCCGACTATCTCGTGATGGCGGCGTGGCTGGCTTACCTGAAGTCGCGACTGCTGTTGCCCGAGCCGCCGGCGGCGGAAGGACCGAGCGCGGAGGAGATGGCCACGGCGCTCGCCAACAGGCTGCGGCGCCTGGAGGCGATCCGCGAGGCTTCAAACCGGCTGATGAACCGGCCGCAATTGCTGCGCGATATCTTTCCGCGGGGCACGCCTGAGGAAATCGCCGAGATCCGCCGGCCGAGATTCACGGCGACACTGTTCGATCTGTTGACGGCCTATGCCGTGCAGCGCCAGCAACGGGTGCTTACGACGGTGCATCTGGCCAAGCGTACCGTCTGGTCGCTTGCGGAAGCGCGGGCTTCGCTGGAGCGCCTGGTCGGGCTGACCGAGTCGGAGGATTGGGGCTGTCTTGACGAGTACCTTTTGAGCTACGTCGCCGAACCGACTCAGCGCGCGACCGTTTTGGCCTCGAGCTTCGCGGCCGCGCTCGAACTCGTGCGCGAAGGCAGGATGGAGCTGAACCAAAAAGAGGCGTTCGCGCCGCTGTATTTCCGAAAGCGTCCGCCGCAGGCCTCCGGCGCAGCGACGGCGCCGGAATTGTAAGTGCAAGAAGGAGAGCGTGCCATGGCGAGCCTGGCGGAAAAGCGCGTGGAAGCCGAGGAAGAGGAGCCCGTCGAGGTGACTCAGACGGAGCCACAGGCGCGACCCGAGGAATTGCGGCTGCTGGAAGCCCTGCTGTTTGCTGCCTCCGAGCCGCTCGATCAGGCGGCGCTCGCCAAGCGCATGCCCGAGGGCGTCGACGTCAAGGCCGCGCTCGAGCAGTTGCAGGCGGAGTACGCGCCGCGCGGCGTCAATCTCGTGCGCGTTGCCAACAAATGGACATTCCGCACCGCGGGCGATCTGTCGTGGCTGATGACGCGCGAGATCACCGAGACGCGGCGGCTATCGCGCGCCGCAATCGAGGTGCTCGCGATCATCGCCTATCATCAGCCGGTCACGCGCGCGGAGATCGAAGAGATTCGCGGCGTCGTCACCTCCAAGGGCACGCTCGACGTGCTGCTCGAAACTGGTTGGATCAAGCCGCGCGGCCGTCGCAAGACGCCGGGCCGTCCGCTGACCTTTGGCACCACCGACAGCTTCCTGTCTCAGTTCACTCTCGAGGCGCTCGGCGATTTGCCGGGCCTTGAGGAGCTCAAGGGCACGGGGCTTCTGGATTCGCGTCTGCCGACCGGCTTCACCGTGCCGAATCCGTCCGACGATCCCACGCTTCGCGAGGACGAAGATCCTCTGGAGCCGGGCGATCTCGACCTCGCGCTGGCGCCACGCGCGGAGCCGGAAGGCGAGGGCGGCTAATTCGTCCACATTGCCACGGCATGAGTGTCAGCGTCACGGCATGAGTGTCAGCGTGTCGCCCGCGGGCTCACGCATGATACGGATGCCTTCGAAGCGCTGCCATAGCTTCTGCATGTCGTCGTAATGCCTTGACAGCACATGGGCGGACTGGCCGAGCGCCAGCTGAAACGCGGAGTTGTCGGGATCGGCGAGGTCGTATACCGCGCGCAATCCCGGCCCATGCAGATCGGCGAACGGTGTCTCGTCCCTGTTGGCGTCGAAACGGCCCGCATTGACCGTGTCGGCGGCGCCGTCCGCCGGAAGATGCCGGTCAAAGACGGCTCCGAGTAGCGGAATGCGCGAGAATACCGGATGCTCGAAGCTGGCCTGGTGCGCCTCTCCCCAGCGCCAGCTTTCCATCGCTGCGCCGTAGCGAGTGGTGAGGTCGTCCAGCGCATCCCTCAGCGCGGCTGCCGTCAAACGCTCGCAGCCTTCGTCGCCGCACCACGCGGGATCGTTCTGGAGGATATTTTGCGTGGCGCGCAGCGAGGGCGACCAATAGCGGCCATAGATTCCCCCAAGCCGCGACTGAAACAGGCGCTGGTTGATGGCCCGCACCCATGCCGAGAAGATCAGCGGCTCGGGACGATCCTGATCCATGCGATCGTCCCATTGCCGCATCAGCTCGATGGCCGCGCTCTCGCGCGGACCGGCTGGCTCGGCCGCCAGCATCAGCGGCAGCAGGTCCTTGGCCGCGAGCGAAACGATGTCACGCTGCAGCAGCGTCGAACTCGCGATCGACTGCTGCGGCGTTGCCGCAAGCCCAGCTTCGATCCGCTCGATTCGGTATGGCGCGTCCCAATCGCGCGTGATGGGGAATGGATAATTGTCCGGCACAATCTTGTTGTTCGCCGTAGCGATGTGCCCCGCCGGCGGATTGTACGCCTGCGGCAGTTGCTCGAACGGAATGAAACCCGTCCAGTCGTGGTCGCCAGATGCACCTTCGACCGGCATTCGTCCGTCGCCGGCTTTGCGGATCGGAATGTGTCCCGGTACGACAAATCCAATGTTTCCATCGCGATCCGCGAAGACCATGTTCTCCGCCGGCGCGGTGAGCAGGCGCAACGCATCAAGCCAGCCCGCCCAATCCTTGGCCAGTCCGATGCGCCAGATCGCCTCGAGGGTCTGGTCATCGTCATTCAGGAAACTGGCCTGCAACGCCAACGCCGTGTTGGCGGGTGTGGGCGGCATGTTGGTCGCGATGTCCGAGATGACTGGCCCGTGCCGGGTCTCGCGCACGGTCAATGTCTCCGGCGCGCGCCCCTTGATCATGATGCGCTCATCGCGAACATCGAAGGCGGCCGTTCCCTGCGGAGTCGCATAGCGGCGCGAATCCGTCGCATCGATCTGTTCGACAAACAGATCTTGGACGTCCGCATTGGTCGTGGTGAAGCCCCATGCGATCCGACCGTTGTGACCGAGCACGACCAGCGGCGCACCGGGAATGGTCGCACCCGCGACATCGAGATCGGGCGCTTCGAGCCGGGCGAGATACCAGATCAGCGGCGCGCCGAAATCGAGATGCGGATCATTGGCGAGCAGCGGCTTGCCGGTGACGCTGTGTGCGCCGTCGACGACCCAGTTGTTGGACGCGCGCTGCGGCGAGCGATCATTCTGCGGAAGCGCAGCGATGAGGCTATTCAGCCATGGCGCATCCGTCAGCGACGCCAGCTCTTTCAGCGTGACCGGCGCGTCATTGGGATAGTCCGGGAACAGCTTGCCGATCGCGTCGGCCGGAAGAATTTGCGCCATCCGGGCATAAAGAAGTTCCCGCCGGTAATTGCCGGTGTGCTGCAGTTCCAGGACTTTTCCAAGCACGAGGCTGTCGGCCGGGCTCCAATCGTCAGGACGATAACGAAGTACCGTGAACTCGATCGGCAGCGTCCTGCCGCTGTGGAGGAAGGCGTTGATTCCGGCCGAATACGCCTCGAGCACGACCCTGAATTCGGATGACGCCGCGTTCACGCTGGCAGCAGCATGCCGGTAGAGCCCAAGCGTCCGCATGAACTTGTCGGTTGCGAGCGCCGTATTTCCGACGGCTTCGGAGAGCCGGCCGGCACCGAGCCGACGCTGCATGTCCATCTGGAACAGCCGATCCTGCGCGTGCACGAAGCCGAGCGCCATGTAGAGATCGTGCCGATTCGCGGCCTGGATCGAGGGGATGCCATGGGAATCCCGCATCACGCGGACCGGACGTTCAAGACCGGGCAGCACCAGATTGCCGGTGGTCTGCGGCAGCGAGGCCCATAACATCAGAAAGACTGATCCGGCGGCGGATAACAGGAGAATTCCGGCGCCCAATCCGAGCCGTTTCGTCCATCGCTTCATTCCGACGATCCCTGCAGATGATCTTGACGGAGGATTTTCGTCGCGCGCAAGCGCGCAACGGGCGAGGGGCTGGAGAGCCCGCAAGGAACCGGTAGCTTTTTAATTCCCGCGAAGGGGTAAAAACGCCTGATAGGTCCGGTAACGATAGCGTCAATCTGACTTGTTATCGCAGGCTCAGATCGGGCTTAAGTCCTTGTGTTTGACACCCTTCGAGCCTACTTTCCGTGAAGGTTGGGCCGGCTTGCCGGCCTGTTGAGTTTGGAGGGTTGCAGGATGGGTTCGCTTAGCATTTGGCACTGGATCGTGGTGATCGCGGTGGTCCTGCTGCTGTTCGGACGCGGCAAGATCTCCGATCTGATGGGCGACGTCGCGCAGGGCATCAAGGCCTTCAAGAAGGGCATGCAGGACGACGACAAGCCCGCGGACAAGTCCGAGCCGGTCAAGTCCATCGATCACAACGCGGCGTCTCCTACCGCGGCGCGGTCTGACGTCGGCAGCAAGGCCGTCTGAACCGGACACGGAAGGAAGACGAGGGGCGCGGTCCCCACATCCCGTTCGCCGGGGGATGGGTCAACCGGCCTCGCGTGAGCGGAACGTTTCATGTTCGATATCGGCTGGAGTGAACTGGTCCTCATCGGCGTGGTGGCGCTGATCGCCATCGGTCCGAAAGAGTTGCCCGGCGTGCTCCGCACGGTTGGCCAATGGATGGGCAAGGCGCGGCGGATGGCCGCGGAATTCCAGGGCCAGTTCCAGGAAGCGATGCGCGAGGCCGAAATGGCCGACCTCAAGAAGAGCTTCGACGAGGTCAAGGAAGCCGCTAGCAGCTTCACCGGCAATAACCTGATGACCTCTCTGCAGAAGGACGTTTCCAGCGCGCTGAACATCGAGGACGTCGACAAGCCCGCCGAGCCGCCGGCTACGCCGGCGATCGAACCGCCAGCCACGCCGACGACGCCCGAAGCGCCGATGCCAGAGACATTCGCCGAGGCCGAGACACACGCTGCCGCTGAACCACTTGCGGTCACGCGCGAGATCGAGCCGGCCGCCGCGCCGCAAGACATTACGCCTCCAGCCTCCAGCACTGAACTCAAGGACGCCAAAGCGTCATGAGCGCCGAAGACATCGAAGCCAGCAAGGCGCCGCTCCTCGATCATCTGATCGAGCTGCGCTCTCGCCTGATCAAGGCGCTGCTTGGCTTCGGCGTCGCCTTCATCTTCTGCTTCTTCTTCGCCAAGCAGATCTACAACGTGCTGGTCTGGCCGTTCGTCTGGGTCGCAGGCGCGGAGAACTCGAAATTCATCTACACGGCTCTGCTGGAATATTTCATCACCCAGCTGAAGCTCGCTTTGTTCGGCGCGGGCTTCATCTCGTTTCCGATCATCGCCACGCAGATCTATAAATTCGTCGCACCCGGCCTCTACAAGCACGAGCGCGGCGCGTTTCTGCCTTACCTGGTCGCCACTCCCGTCTTCTTCGTGATGGGCGCTGCGCTGGTCTATTTCGTCGTGCTGCCGATGCTGGTGAGGTTTTCGCTCGGCATGCAGCAGGTCGGTGGCGCCGAGACGGCGCAGATCCAGTTGCTGCCGAAGGTCGGCGAATATCTGTCGCTGATGATGTCGCTGATCTTCGCCTTCGGCATTGCATTCCAGCTTCCGGTGATCCTGACGCTGCTCGGGCGGGTCGGCATCGTCACCTCGAAAATGCTGCGCGAGAAGCGGCGCTATTTCATCGTCATCGCCTTCGTGATCGCCGCCGTCCTGACGCCGCCCGACGTCTTGAGCCAAGCCTCGCTCGCGATCCCGCTGCTCGCCCTCTACGAGGGGTCGATCATCGCGGTGCGGTTCGTCGAGAAGAATGCCGCGAATGCGCAGGCGGCTTCCGGCTCCTCGTCAGCAACCAAGCCCGCCGAATAACAAGCCCGCGGAATAAGCGGCCGCCCAGCGCGCCGGCTTTGCGGTCATATCCGCAGTTTCTCGCAATCCGGTCGTCCTTGGCTGTTCCAAAACGGGTGCATTCGGGTTACTTCAGGGCCGCTTTCCGAGCAGGCACGCGACTCGATCCATTTTCCGGACTGGCCATGCACGACATCAAATCGATCCGCGACAATCCCGAGGCCTTCGATGCGGCGCTGAAGCGCCGGGGACTCGCACCACTGTCCGCATCGCTGCTGTCGATCGATGAGAAGCGCCGCGCGGCGATCCTGGCGTCCGAGCAGGCCCAGGCGCGGCGCAATGCCGCCTCGAAGGAAATCGGCGAGGCCAAGAAGACAAAGGACGAGGCCCGCGCTGCCAAGCTGATGGCCGAAGTCGGCGAGTTGAAGACGACCATGCCTCAGCTCGAACAGGCCGCAAAGGCAGCTGACGAGGAGCTGGCCAAAGAGCTTGCCGCGATCCCGAACCTGCCGCTGCCCGCGCCCGAGGTGCCCGACGGCGTCGATGAACACGGCAACGTGCAGCATCATCTGTTCGGCAAGGCGCGCGACTACGGTTTCGCGCCGAAGCCGCATGACGAACTCGGCATCGCGCTTGGCTTCATGGATTTCGAAAGCGCAGCAAAACTGTCGGGTGCGCGTTTCGTCGTGCTGAAGAAGGGGCTGGCGCGTCTGGAGCGCGCGATCGGTCAATTCATGCTCGATCTGCATACGAGCGAGCACGGCTATGCCGAGGTCAGCCCGCCGCTCCTGGTGCGCAACGAGGTGATGTTCGGCACTGGGCAGTTGCCGAAATTCGAAGACGATCAGTTCTGGGCCGTCAAAGGCGAACTGCTTGCGAACCCCGGCGCAAACCTGAAGAGCGAGCGGCTCGGCCTGATCCCGACCGCCGAAGTGTCGCTGACCAATCTCGTCCGCGAATCCATCGTCGACGAGAAGGAATTGCCGATGCGGCTCACCGCGCTGACGCCGTGCTTCCGCGCCGAAGCCGGCGCCGCCGGCCGCGACACTCGCGGCATGATCCGGCAGCACCAGTTCATCAAGGTCGAGCTTGTCTCGATCACGACGCCGGAGACCAGCAAGGACGAGCATGAGCGGATGCTGGCCTGTGCCGAGGAAGTATTGCGGCAGCTCGATCTGCATTATCGCGTCATGACATTGTGCGCCGGCGACATGGGTTTTTCGGCGCAAAAGACCTACGACATCGAGGTCTGGATGCCCGGCCAGGGCGAGGGCGGTGCTTTCCGGGAGATTTCGAGCTGCTCGGTCTGCGGCGACTTCCAGGCACGGCGTATGGATGCGCGCTATCGCGCCAGCGACGGCAAGCCGCGTTTCGTTCACACCCTGAACGGTTCGGGAACCGCGGTCGGCCGCGCGCTGATCGCCATCATGGAGACTTATCAGCGCGAGGACGGCTCGATTGCCGTGCCGGACGTGCTGCAGCCCTATATGGGGGGCCTCAAGGCCGTTGCGCGGGAGCCATAGTTCGCGGCAAAAGTGCGGCGAAGCTGGGGCGGGCGCTTGCGGAAATGTGGCGTCACGGTATTATTTCCATTGATTTCCGTGACCAATGACCTTTTCGAAAGCGCAACTCCATGGCGCTGCATCGGGATATCTATTGGCTCGGCCGACACTTGGCCGTGACCGGTTTTGGGCTGCAGGCGATCGACCAGCGGCTGAAGGGCGCCTTCGATATCGAGGGTGCAAGACTGTGGGAGGACGGCGCGCTGGACCGGCTCCGGGCGCAGCCGTGGCTGAAGGCTGACGATCTCGACAAGGCCCTCACCGCCGCCCGCAAACGCTATCCGGAGCCACCGCGCAAAATTCTGTCACCGGTTGAAGCGACGTTGCGCCTCAGCGAGTCCATCCTCTCCCAGCCGGCAAGGCCTTCGCCACAGGTTCTGAAGCTCAGCGCCGAAGGGCAGCTCGCAAAATTTTCGCCGCAATGGCGCATCCGACAATAGGCGTGACCGGAAAAAGCAGTTCACTCTCGCGCCTCATCGGCTTCGAGACCGCCTGACCCGCACAACCCGGTGCAGCCGCGCCCCGCTCTTTGAGTTCCCTTGCTGGTTTGCCTGATCGGCCGTCAGCGGATAAGACGGCGCCCGAGACACATGGGAATCGGCGGGCGAACAAGGGCTTTTGGCGGAATGCGAATTCTCTGCACCAACGACGATGGTATTCACGCGCCCGGCCTCAAGATCGTCGAGCAGATCGCGCGCGAACTGTCCGATGATGTCTGGATCGTCGCGCCCGAGCTCGACCAGTCCGGGGTCTCGCATTCGCTGTCACTGAACGATCCGCTGCGGCTGCGCGAAGTCGGGCCGCGGCATTTT
>Ga0207693_10002981_pt1 | contig 14656 bp, 13 predicted proteins | sample LARL81metaG_FD_184347 | JGI IMG/M metagenome (GOLD analysis project Ga0207693, IMG submission 184347) | Corn, switchgrass and miscanthus rhizosphere microbial communities from Kellogg Biological Station, Michigan, USA - LAR L8-1 metaG... | ecosystem: Host-associated > Plants > Roots >...
ATGCTGAAAGTCCCTGTTCTGCTCTTCGCTTGCGAATAGATCCATCTCCGCATCCGCCCGAAGAGTTCTCTGATCCGGTTCACGCTGCTCAGCGCGGTGAGCGCCACAGCCGCACGCGGAGTCGTTGCTTTTTCCGCGAGGAATCGTTGCCGTGCCGGCCTTGCATCCGGTTGAAGTCCCGATTCCTGAGAAGAGCTTTCGGAAATTAACTTCATGACACCCAACTTCCAAAATTGATTTCGTATGGTCCGGTCAGAACTTTCCTGTTCGGAGAAGGGCAATTCCTGCCAACACAAATGCAACGCCCGCGAACTTGGCGAGCGAGCCGCTCTCGTGCAGCAGAATGATGCTCAGTGCGAGAGCGCTAATGGCTTCAAATCCTAAAACCGCAATATAAGTGATTGCCATCTGCTCCCGCGCATGGCAACCGTCTGCAGCACCGTGCCGATTGAGAGGAAGACCACCATGATTACGGTCGGGCGAAGGCGAGTCAGGCCGGCTGACAGCTTCATGAAATATCCACCGATGCTGAACGACAAAGCTGCCAATCCTGTGAGCGTTGTAAACATCGCTGCTCTCCATGCCACACGCACGCGCGCCTTACTTCTTCTCTTCCAACTGCGAATAGTGCAGGTGTGTGAGTTTCCAGGAATCACCCCGATGCACCCATACTTCCGTCGATTGAAATGCAAAAGTCCCATCTTTGGTCGTAGGCCGATCGGTTTCCGTAACCAATGCGACACCCTCATAAAACCGGAATACCTGCGGATCGATCGTCCGTGTGATCACTTCCGGCTTGCGGGTTCGTTTGCGAACTTCATCCAGTTGCTCTTGCTTGCTGACCACTCCAAAATCGCCGGAGAGGGTAAAGTCGGAATCCTCAATGCGATCGAGGGTTGCGGCGTCTCCACCATCGTGCGCGTGCAAACATTCCAAATTGAGTTGACGGATGATTTGCTCATCAGCCTCATGTTCAGTTTTCATCGAGCCATCCGGCTGAACTCGGGACGTCGACCCGCAAAGTGCCAAGGCCATCAGACCTACGACGAACGAGAGCGATCTTGAATTTTTCATTGTTCACCTCAGAAGAATGGAGTTTCTGAGCTTCTTTCACATACGCTTCCGGGCCGATTCCCGAACGCTTGACACAGCAAGCGAGACCCGAGAATTCTCCCCCAGAATTCCCAGGCCGCTCGCGTCGTACACCTATTCCGGATCGCTCGGATCGTTGAACAGGACTGTCAACTTGATGCTGCCGTGCCCGTACTGCGGAAAGTTCGGTTTCGCCGGGTTCGCTGGATCAAGCGTCGATGCCGTATCGTCCGGTGGAAACAACACCAGCGAGTTCAGAAATGCAATCAGGTTGTCCTGAGCGCCAGGCCACAGCCCTGCATAAGCATTCCGCGACTTCAGAGCCTCGCCTCCGTGACGAAGAATCACGTCGTTGAGCGTCATGCTGCGCCCATCATGCCCATACGGACCGGTGCTGCCCACGCCCCACAACGGACGTGTCAGGAACTGGGTTTGCATCGTTCCGTCCCAGTTGCGTTCGTAGAAATTCGTTCCCAGATCGTGGCGCTTGAAGTCGGTGAAGATGTCTTTCACCACGAACGAATTTCCCGCGGCCTGCTTCATCACAGGGAAGCCGCTCCCGTCGTCCCAGGTGTAAAGCAGCGGACTCGCCGTCGCAAACAAGCTGTTGAATACTCCGTGGGTGGGATCGTAGTTGGTCTCGACATCGGCGACGCGCCGATCGTGGTTGATCGTCAGGTCGCCGACGTGACACGATCCGCATCCGATCCGGTTGAAGACGGAACGCCCGCGTTCCGTGCGGTCGGTCTGCTGATAGTGAGCTGGCTTGAAATAGTTCATGAGATAGAACTCGAGGTAATCGACAAGCGCCGCGTCCACCTCATTTCCATTTTGCGGATCAGGAGCTGGAGGAGCAGAGATCTTGTCTTTGGAGCCATCAAGCACCATCCCCGCAGGTGTGACCGCGCGTCCTCCCGCACTCGCCGTGGTGAGGTCCGGATCAGAAGAGGCTTCCAGCCCCATCTCTTTGTGCAGTGCACCGACCACGAACTCGCGTATCGAGATGGTCGATCCTTCAGCCATGAACGGCTTGATCCGCAGATCGGAGTCGACGCCGACTACATTCGAAAGGTTGACTGATCCGTCCGGATTCCCGGTTATGCTGCCGAACTGCACGCCTTTGCTTGAAAGCTTCAGTGTGACAGACCTCTTCTTCTGTTGCGCCTGGGCCACTGCAAGGTCCCGTGTAGACCGCAGGTCGGTCGTCATTTCGTCGGCCAGCATCTCCTTCAGACCGAGGCCAAATAGATGCGGAGCATCCCGGCTGTCGGGACGAGTGGCCACATTGCCGCCCGCTCCGCCCGAACCGCGCGGACGCCCGTGACAACCTGCACAGCTGTCGGACAAACCAGCGCCAATCGCTATATCGGTATTGATGTCCCCGACGCCATCTCCCACAGTCGGACCGACTCCCTGCGCCTGCGTGAATTTCCGCTGGAACAGTTGCCGTCCGCGCCGAATCGAGCGAAACGGATCTCGATTGATGATGTACATCGAAGAGTTCGGCATCATCACGTTGCCGCGGCCTGCCCCGACCTCTTCAGTCAGAGACTTGTTGATGCCGGCGCCAGCCGTATTCGGCGCTTGCGTGTTATCGATCAACTGCGCCTGTGCGCTGAGCCCGATCAAAAGCGCGCCAGCCGTAAGTGCTAGAAGCTTGCCCGGATACCTCATACAACCTCCCCCTTCCTGTTCGGGACTATATACTCCACCCGAAACGCCCCGTTCAGGGCCGTGTCTACTAGAGAAAGCGGAAACAGCCGACAAAACACGACATGGGAAACAAGAAAGTGTGGTGCGCAATCAGCCGGCGCGATGGGAGGAGGAGCCGCGACGGAGACGGGCCTGTAAGTCCTTTAATGGCTTCAGATATTGGTTTCCGATTTCATGGTGCGAAACGATAGCTTTAGCCGCGGCGTCTGAGAGGGCCTGCGCCTTATCTGATTCGCCGAGGTCGAGGTAGCAGTTGGCCAGCCCGATTCGAGCCAGCGCCAACAGCGGACTCGTGGCATCGAGCATACTCTGTCGCAATTCGACGGCTCGTTGCAGCAGCGGCAGGGCGTCAGAGGGATGGCCGAGTTGCAGGTTTGCCAATCCTTGAACGAGCGCCGCGCGAGCTTCCAGCCACTTCAAATAGTCCCGAGCCGCACTGTTTGAAAGCTCCTGCAGGACCTGTGCCGCGACCCGCCTGGCGTTTTCGGCGTCACCTCGTGCGAACGCATTTTCTGCCCGGGACACCTGCACCCGCAAAGAATCCAGCTCCAGTGTTCCTTGGACGGGCGGCGGTGGATGGAAAGCATCCAGAGCCGCATCGGCCTCCCCACTCCGGCCGGTTGCGATGAGCAGTCTCGCCCGTTCGTCGGCTGCCATGTAGGGTGTTGGATAGTTGGTCTTCTTGGCGATGACATCGGCTTCGTCGATTAATCGTGACGCTTCGGAATAACGGCCCATGTCGATAAGAATGTAGGCCTGCAGGTAAAGCATCTGCGCCAGGTAGCGTGTGCCCGGACGGTTTTTGCGGCGATTCTCGACCGCTTTCTCAACATAACCGAGTCCTTCCTCCCACCTGCCGACATTAGCTAGGCCGCGGCCATATTCGAGATACGCTTGAGGCGCGAAAAAGGGATCGTCATCGCGATGGGTACGAAGCAAGATGTCTTTGGCGCGAGCTGTATGCTCCAGACCCTCCGCTGTTCGGGAGGTGGCGATGAGAAATGCTCCGAGGCGCAACTCGGTTTCGAGCGTGTCAACGTGGTCCTCGCCATTCAGCTTCCGGGCAGCATCCAGGGCCTTGCGGAGGCTCTCGTCGGCCGCGGCGAACTCGGTTAAATCCTGTTGTGCCTGGCCTATGTAGGCATAGAACCGCGCCAAACTTATGTTGGGATCTCCGTCGATCTTGATCGAGAGTTGAATCGCTTCTTTCAGCAGTGGCTCGGCCTCACGCGAGCGACCTAACATGGGAAGCATCAATGCCTCCTCATACAACGCTTCCGGCGCCATTCTGGCCTTCGGATATCTCCGGTAAACTTCCACCGCCTGGCGTCCATACTCCACGGCCAACTTCAGGTCAGAACTCTCATAGTGCTGCGCCAGCATGATGTCGAGATCCCCTCGCTGTTCGGAGGTCAAATCATGGTGCTCATCGAGAATCCGTTTCGCTTCGAGCAGCACCTGTTCCCGCTCCGTCATGGAGCCTGATGTGTGCATTGCGGCTCCGAGTTGGATTAGAGGTTCGACCAGTTCCAGAGAATTGGAACCGTAGAGGCTGCGCGCCAGGTCAACCCGTTTCCGGCGCAGGGTGGCCGACTGTTCGCCCAAGCCGAGATCGGAATACATGGACCCGAGCGTACTTAGGGTTCTGAGCTTCGCCTCCGGTACGTCTCTCATTTCCTGATCAATCTTCCGCGACCCAATATCGAGCAATTCACGGGCGGTCGTCTGCCGTGCCTTGACAGGATCATCCTGCGATGAGGTGTTAGCTCGAAAGATATCCTCGAGAAAGCCCTCCATCGCTTTGGCTACGCGCGATTCATTCTTCGCGACGTGAGCCTGCCAGAGAGCTGCACTCAGTCCTGCAGCCAGAGCGAGTACGACCGAGGCGACCGAAGCCACGGCCCATCGTTGTCGCGAAAGAAACTTCTTCGTGCGGTACCAGGAGCTTTCCGGCTGCGCGATGACAGCCTCGCCCGCGAGATATCGCCTCAGATCCTCCGCGAATGCTTCGGCTGTCACATAGCGCTGACTCGGATCCTTGCGCAACCCTTTGAGTACGATGGCGTCGAGATCGCCGGACAACTGGCGCCGCAATTTGTCGGGAGTGGTGCCTCGGTTCTGGGCCGCGACGTCTGCCGACTCGGAGGCGAGCGTGGCCGATGGGCGGGGAACCTCTGCTTCAACAATGGCCTTGAGTACCTCTGCGGCAGAACTCGCCCCGGAGCCGACTGGATGCCGTCCGGTTAGCAGCACATATAAAAGGACCGACAGTTCGTAAACATCCGTCGCTGTGGTGACTGCGCCGCCGGTCAGTTGTTCGGGCGCGGCGAACAATGGTGTAAACGCTGAACCCGCTTCTTGCGTGATGAAGGTGGCGGCACCCGGTTGCCCTTCCCCTTCGAGCAGCTTGGCAATTCCAAAATCCAGCAGCTTTACAGATCCTTCTTTGCTTACCAACACATTCGTCGGCTTGATGTCACGATGAATGATGAGGTTGGCGTGCGCGTGTGCAATTGCTTCAAGCACGCCGAGAAACAAGCGGATTCGGGCACGCACATCCAGCTTGTGCATATCGCAGTAAACGTCAATCGGTTCACCCTCTATATATTCGAGGACGAGATATGGCTGCCCGGCGGAACTGACGCCGGCATCCATGAGTTCAGCGATGTTGCGATGGGAAAGGCGTCCCAGGATGGCGCCCTCGCGCTTGAATCGTTCTTCGCCACCGCCGCCAATCAGGCTCGTGCTGAGAAACTTGACCGCTGCCTTGCGCTCAAAGCGCCCATCACTGCGCTCCGCTAGCCAGACGGTTCCCATGCCGCCCTGTCCGATGGCCGCGACCAGGCGGTAGGCCCCGACCGTTTGCCCCGCGAGTCCCGGAGCTTCCCGCATTGTGACCGGGGTTCCTTCCAGAAATCCTTCTTTGCGGACGGCTTTGTGCTCTTTGAGAAGTTCTTCTAGCTGGTGCGCGACTCCGGCATTCTCGTTGCGCAGCGCATCGAGCCACCGGGCGCGATCCGTTTCCGAAAGGGTCAGTGCTTTGTCGAGATAAGTATTCAGCAGGCTCCACTGATCAGGGCTCAGCGTAGACATCGTTACCTCACAACCGCAGGTCGGTTCGTAACTCCCGATGCAGGTAGATTCTTGCCTTCTCCCATTTGCGCTGCACCGTTCGCTCTGACAGATTGCGCATAACCGCAACTTCGGCGAAGGAAAATCCGCAGAAAAACTTCAGGTCCACCAGTTCCGCGAGTTCGGAATCCACTTTTGCCAACTTATCGAGCGCTTCACTGATGCGCGTCAATTCGCCTTCATCGGCCACGTCGCCTACGTGCGAGTTATTCAGAGACGTGATCTCGAACTGGCCACCACGTTTCTGCGCCTGGCGGTTGCGGGCATGGTCGATGATGAGTCCGCGCATGACGCGAGCGGCATATCCCATAAAGCGATTCTGGTCCGGGAATACGGACTCGCGGCTTGCCATATCGAGATAGGCTTCATGAAGCAGAGTCGTCACGCTCAGCGTGACATCGCCACCGCGTCGCGACAGTTCCCGCTTCGCCATGCGATGTAGTTCTGTATAAAGAGCACTGAACAAGGTCTCGGTTGCGGAACTGTCCCCAGCTTCCGCGGCGATGATTAACGAAGACAACGTCGGCACTAGACCTGCGCCCCCACTTCAATGAGGAAGTGTCGCTGAGGTTCTCGCATTTTGTAGGGATAGTCAAGCCCCGCGTGCAGGCTGGAAAATGATGGATTTGTAACCATCGGATTCTCCCCAGATATCGCGCCGTCGCGCCTGTTCGAGACCCATTGATTCGGGCTCCCTCTTACTAGCGCCAGGCAATCGGATTTCTCTGAGGAATGGTGTATCCAGACGGCATTCCGTTACAGAATCGATGTGCCGAATTGGATGGTTGCCGCTCAGTGCTGCTGGTGGTGTGACCTGCCCGTCGGGTTACGGTCCGGTTCCGCCGGTGTGACAGTCGGCACAGTTGACCTGCGTCAGATCGCCAATATCCACCGGATGTTGGAAAGATGGTGCGGGTGCTGTTGCCGCCGTAATCGTGTCGTCTGACTCTGACAACATAGTGTGGCACTGATTGCAATCTTTGCTGACAACGCGTCCATCGGCACTGACGTGCTGGCCATCATGGCAACGGAAGCATCCTGGAGAGTAGTAGTGTCCCAGGTTGTTGGGATGCGTCTGCCAATTGAGCTTCATGTCGGGGAAGGTGGTCCGGCTATAGATCTGCTGAACTTCAGTAACAGCGTTGCGGATCTCCAGTTGCTTCGCTTTGGCAACGTCCGCGTACTTCGTCGCGTAAAAGCTGTCGATCCCGCTCGCGATGCTGCGCATGGCTTCGTCGTTGGTCTTGTACGGGGCAGCCAGCACCGCGACCGCCTCCTGCTTGATGGAGGGCAGGGAAGCGTCAATGCGGCGCGCCAGCATGGCCTGGTCAACGGCTTCATCCGGCGGAACATAAATATGTGTCGGACGGTTGTGGCAGTCGACGCAATCCATGTGATGGCGTGGCGACTTGGCAATTTGATCCTTCTTCAGGGGCGAATCTTTCGCGTAATACTCGGTGACGCGACCCTGTAGATCCTCTACGTGAATGTATGGAATGACTTGGCGCTTGTCGTCGGTCGCAACATAGTCGATCTTGTTGCCGATATTCATGTGCCAGTGAATGCCTTCCGGAGCGCCTGTCGCGGGATCTCCGCCACCCGTCTTGATGATCATGCGTATCTGGCGCAGAGAGTTCTTCTCGTCACTGCCGTAGTGCGAAAATACTTTTAACTGCCCGCCGTAAAACTTCTTCGGCCAGTGGCATTGCTCACAGGTTTCCTGCGCTGGGCGCAGGTTTGCGACGGGAGACGGGATCGGCCGCGGGAAAGTATTAAATATCGTCGCAAAAACCTGGCGGCTGCCCGACAATTTCGACTTCACAAACCAGGTTGCACCAGGGCCCACATGGCACTCCGCGCAGGCAACGCGAGCGTGCGGGGAGAGTTGGTAGGCCGTGTATTCCGGAATCATTACCGTATGACAAAGTTGTCCGCAGAACGAAGTAGATTCGGTGAATTCGTAAGCCTTGTAGCTGCCGGCAGCACTGACGACTACAAACACCAACAGGAAAGTTGTGAAAGAAATGACCGCTTTGCGCTGCGTGCCATCGTTCAGGTCGATACGCGGATAAAACGAAGACGGCTCCAGTTTCTTGCGCCGCTCCAGCAGCACCCCAGCAAGCATCAGTAGCAGACCGAGAATCAGAAAACCCGGCGAGACCATGTAGGCGAGGATGCCGATGTAAGGGCTTGGCTTGGTCGCGATCTGGTCGATGAGGAAGAAAATGAAAACATTGGCCAGGCTGACGATCGCCAGCGCCACGCCCGCGAGGCTGACTGGATTGCGCAGCAGCATGCGCGAGCGATGCCAGGGTTCCACCACAGGCGGTGGAGTCTTCTCAGTGTCCATGCTTGACCTCAGTTGGCTCCGATTCTTCCTCTGTTGATTCTTGCTCTTCGCGTACCGTTTCGATCACAGGATTGTCATCCAGCCCGTGCTCGTCGCGGTAGTGGTGCAAAGTCATCTTCCCATCCCACCATGCCCAGTTCATGGGATAGACGTCTGGGTCGAGAAACACCTGATAGAAGTGCCAGACAATGATGGCCAACGTCGCCAATATTGCTTCATAAAGGTGAATCGCCGTGGCGATGTCGAGCCACCAGCGCGGAAGGTGATTTCCGAAGAAAACCTTCGCCCACAACATGACGCCCGTTCCAGCCATCACGAACATGCCCCAGACCAGCGCCCAGTATTCAGCCTTTTCCGCGTAATTGAAGCGCGGAAATTCCGGCTTGCTCTTGGAGAAACCTAAATAGTACGAGAGATTCTGCCATGCGCCCAACACATCGTCCAGCGTGGGGAACAGGTCGCGCACTAGGCGCCGGCCCTCGCGTGTAAGGATGGCGTCAAATAGGTGATAGACGCTGACGCCGATAAGAACCACGGCTGCGACACGGTGTACCAGTTGCCGCATGTGCTCGCCCAGCGACAGCATCGACGCGAACCAGGAATCCGGGAACTTCAGTGCGAATCCGGTCAACACGAGCACGATAAAACTAGTGAGTAGCGTGGCATGTTGCAGCCGGAAGCGCAACGGCATGCGGGTCACGAAGTGCCTGTCCAACCTACGCCGCGCAATCAGCTTGGAGCGCCAGATGATGAAATTATGCAGCAGCATGCCGCCGATCACGGCAAAGATCATTCCCAGATAGAGGCGGCGAATCCAGCGAACCGCCTTGCTGCCGACATCGGCGGAAAGGGGCGCGTCAACGTGCACTTTGGCGGATGTGAACTTCTCGGTCACGCCGGGATGGCACTGCCCGCAGGTGCGCGCCAGGTTCGAAGCATGGATCGTCGAACGCGGATCGCTGGAGGGGAAGATGCTATGAGTCCCATGACAGCTGGCGCAGTTCGCGACGACTTGCGACCCCAGGCGAGAGGCCAACCCGTGATAGCTGGCGAGATAGGTCGTTTCCCTTCGTCCTGCCACTCCAAATTCCTGCGAGAGCCTGACTCCTTCGTGACAGCGGGCGCAGGTCAACTGCGCCACGTTCTGCGCTGACACGGGAGAATTAGGATCGGTGTGGGCCTTTATGGAATGGATTCCGTGACAGTCGGTGCAGACTGGCGCCTGCCAGTTCGCTTTGGCGATCGCCTGTCCGTGAATGCTCTGCTGAAACTCCTTCGAAATCTGGTCGTGGCACTTGCCGCAGGTTAATGGAACGTTGAACTTGAAGATCGGAGACTTCGAGTCTTTTGCGTCGAGTATCTCGTGCGTGCCGTGGCAGTCCGTACAGACTGCGGCCTTGTCCGAGCCATTAGCTACCGCGTGCCCGTGGACGCTCTGCTGATAAGAAGCCACTGTCTGTACGCTGAGACCACTGCCGTCCATGACGAATTTCTGACTATGGCACGTTCCACAAGTCGCAGGAATACTGGCGTGGTTCACACGCGATTTCGGGTCGCTGGCCGGCAATAGTTCATGCGGACTGCCATGGCAATCGACACACGTCGCGGCATTGCTGTTTCCGCCCTGAACGGCCTTGCCGTGGAAGCTGCGCTCGTACGCTGCCTGCTGATCGGCGTGACAGGTCGCGCAAGTGATGTGTTGCGGAGGCGTCTCGTGGGCCGAGCTCTTTACGTCCGTGTGGCAGTCCACACAAGTAAACATGCTGCCGTGGATGGAATCTTTGAATCGCTGCGGATCGACGTGAAGGCTTACCGGCTTTCCGTTAACCTCGTGCGACAGTGTGGCGTCGCTATGGCAGGCGAGGCATTCCTCGACTGTGGGCTTGGGAGGGTCTTTCTTGGACGCTGCCTGAAGCGCGCCCGCCGCTAAAAGGAAGGTGAGGGCAACTCCAGGCGCAAAGAGATTCCGTATTGTTCGCGTGGACATGCTCTCACCCGCCGTTTCTTCAGAATCAAGCGCTTTTTACTGGCGGCAATGCGGCCGCCTTCGCCTTTAGAGTTGTTACTTGGCCAGGCCACGGACATAGCTGACCAGGTCTTTGATCTCCGTGTCTTTTAGCTTGCCCGAGTACGCGGGCATTTTGCCCTTACCCTTGTTGATGATGTCGGTGAGCTGCGCATCCGTTTCAGCTTTGACCTCTGCGGAACCGAAATCGCGGGCGCCCATCTTCGTACCGGCCGCCGAGCCTTTGCCATCCGGACCATGACACATGGCGCATTTTGCTTTGTAGGTGGCCGCTGCGTCATCTGCGAAAGCCGGCGAAGAGCAGGTAGCGATCAGGCCAAATGCCAATAACGCGACAAGTACGGGTTTCAAGGAGAGGTGTTTCATTGACTTGCTTCCTCCTGAGGAAGAAATTTTTGCTTCGCACGATATCACAGAGCAGGGCTCGCCCATTGCTTCACCGCCTCGATCCCGAAGATCAGGATTGCAGCGAATCGTGTTTCCGTCCCGTACCCTGAGAACTCACTCGCAGGCGTAGGTTCGCATGTCAGCCGGAAGGGAATGTATGCGAGAAGTCACTCCGGCCTGTGATGCAAATCACATGCCTTTCTTCTTTTGATTGTGATGGTTATCACACTCTCCTGTGCAGTACGGCACGGCTCATGAGGTCAACGATTCCTACGATGAACCGCATGGAGTCCAGCGCGCATTCCGGGAAAGGAATGGTCGCTGGCAAGGCCGAAGGAAGTCGCCTCGCCACGCAGACGATGCGTCCACGGCCGTTGCAAGTGACCTGGGAGATAACGCGTGCCCGCGGCTCGAAAGCGGGGACCAAGTCGAAGAGGAAGATCTCGCGAGATCTCGAGCAGTTCTCCACGGCAGAGGCCTTTCACCTGATTGAAGAGGTTGCCGCCATGCACGTGCCATTGCTCGCCCTTACGGGAGGCGATCCGCTGGCGCGTCCCGACCTCTTCCCGATCATTGCATTTGCTTCCAATCGTTCGGTGCGAACCTCGCTGACATTGATTCCCACTCTCGCGCTACAGCCGGGGATCGTCGCGGAGCTCAAGGCAAGCGGGCTGATGCGGGCCGGGTTCTGGCTGCACGGCTCCACTCCCTCGCTCAACGATAGTTATTCGGGAACGCCCGGGGCGCACCGCCGCACTCTTGAATGCATCGGAACCTGCCACGAGGTGCAGTTGCCCATCCAGGTAAATACGATCGTGGCGCGCCGCAACTTTCACGACATCGATTCCATGATTGAGCTGCTGACCCGACTGGACGTGATGTTGTGGAACGTATTCTTCTTCGTGCCGGCCAGCTCTGACGACGCGAGCCCGTTGCTCAATGCACCCGAGCACGAGGAGATCTTCGCCAAGCTCTATGCGGCTTCGAAGCGCGTTCACTTTCAGATCAAAACGACGGAAGGACAGCACTACCAGCGCTACCTGTTGCAGCAGCGCGTGCGCGAATCACGCGGCCGTTTGACCGAGGCGGACGTCATCTCCTGCGCGATGAAGAATGTGAACGATGGCAAAGGATCGGTATTTATCTCTCATCGAGGAGAAGCTCTTCCCAGTAGATTCCTCCCGCTCGCCGCGGGCAATGTGACCCGGCAATCGCTGGCGGAGGTTTATTGCGATTCCCCATTGTTTGTTTCCTTGCGCGATAGTTCGAGGCTGAAAGGGAAGTGCGGACGATGTCCCGCGCGTACCGTGTGCGGAGGATCGCGCGCTCGCGCCTATGCCATGACCGGCGATCTGTTCGCCTCAGATCCCTGCTGCGCATTCGAGCCGTAATCGGTATTCCGAAACATCTTTTTTGAATTAATGCTGGTGCTGTGGGTACTGGGCTCGGTTCGCGCGCAACGTGAGCCCGATCACTCTAAGATGTGATTCCACAAGTCTTCTGAATAGAGCCACTATCAGCCGGGAAAAGGCATCCAGGCGGCCTCGCTGCCCACCCGGCGAATAAAGTCCGTTCCTGCACAGTGTGATGCAAATCACCGACACATGTGAGACCCATCACGCGATCCATTTCGGGAATCCGCGAAAATTGGGCCAAGCAAGCGAATGCCGCGGCTACTACCCGCATTTCCCTGTGATTCAAATCACTACTCCCGGTGACCAAATATACGGTGCATCCGGGTACGGTCTGGCATCCTGACGCTCAATTGAGGTGCCCTATGGCTACAGACGATCGCGACATTCTTGACATCCTCCGCTTCGAATTACGTTTCCTGGAGGACGGAGGCTACGGACGGTCTCCACACGCCCCGTGGCGGGCTCCGGCGATTTTTGAAGATTCCCCGATTTGTCCAAACTTCTGCGATCCGGCACGTCCACATCCCTGCGAGAGCTGCTTGCTCGAGCAGTTCGTACCCGATGGGCAGAAAAAAGAAAGTATCCCCTGCAGATTTATCCCCCTCACGCAGGCAGGCCAGACGGTGGAGGATTTGTATCGCACCGGCAGCCAGACGGAGATGGAAGAGGCGCTGGCCAAATGGCTGCGTGCTCAGATCGAAAGAATTGAACGTGAGCGAGCTGAGGTTTCCAAGGAGGGAGCGGCCTGAGCCGCGCGACTTTCTCTCTAGAGATAGTCGCACTCTTTCCCCCAATTGCAACACAACCAGGATCTTAAGGAGATGAAAGACATGATTGACGAGCACGCATATCGAGTTGCTGCATGGTGGACCTCCGGACGGACCGGGCTCGCCAAGTCAGATTCCGCCCCCAATGCCATCCACTTCACGGCGCCCACGGAATTCGGCGGTCTGGAAGGGCGCTGGACTCCCGAAGAACTTCTGCTGGCTGCGATTGCGGGATGCTACACGACGACTTTGCGCGCCATCGCAGGCGGTGCGCAATTCGACTTTACTGACCTGCAGGTGGAAGCCAGCGGAACCGTACGCAAGGCGGACTCCGGCTACAGCTTTTCACAGATCACAGTCCGTCCGAACCTGAAGATCGGATCGGCGGAGGAACGCGACCGGGCGCTGGAGCTGCTGAAGCGCGCCGAGAAGTTGTGTCTGGTTTCGCGCGCCCTTGGAACCACGTTGAAGTTCGAGCCGCAGCTTGAGATTACAAAACCGGCCTCCATTGCCTGATGAAGACTTAGACTGCTTCGGTGTCCACGCTTCGAGCCTTGGAACGTGGACACAATTCTTCCCCGAGCCGACGTCGAGATAGCCCCAGTAGCTCACACGTTCGCAATGCTGATGCCGCGGAAATCGGTGGTTGCGCCTCGCGCATCGCGAGTTACCTCACACGGAACCGGGTCGACGAGCGCTATCGGGGGGTATTTCGCAAATTACCTTTTTGAGCATTGCGGGATGAGTGCACACGACGCTAACGGGAAGCACGAGCTGGCGAGACTACCGGTCAACTTGAATCGAAATCTCTCCCGTTCTTCTTGAGCAATATTGAGCAGGCAAGTTGATCCGGCGTTGCTATGTTGATTGCATGACAATAGTGCGTCACTACCCGGAAATATCGCCAGAACCAACCGAGAGTTCCTTTCCGGGATACCCACTCGGCGTCTTCCCTCCGATGATCTCGTCCTTTTGCAGAGAAAATGCCTCCTACGAAACGAGACATGCTGATTGCAGTCTGCCAGGTTGCACGTGCCAATGCCATTCCAGACCAAGACAAGCGACCAAGGTTCTCCTGCAGCCATAGAGCCCCAGCTTTGCCGAATGTGTTGTTAGGCGAATTAGCAACAGCAATAGGTGGTAGTCTAAGGACACGACTGAACTACGACCGAGCAGCGTCACAAATCCCACCCACGCTAATCAGAAAAAGAGGGCTCCAATGACCGTACCAAAAACTACGGCTCTAACGACTGCGCTTTATCTCGCTTCAGTACGGTAACTGTGTTACATGCACAAGATAGGATGCGAGCGGGCAATTGGGAAAACACTGTGACCACTGCTGATGGACAAACGGCGACCCGAAATGCTTGCCTCAGCGCAAAAGACGCGGCAATGTCGAACGGATCGGCAGCAGATATTCGCGCGGAAACGGAAAGGGCAATCGCCAAGAGCGGCAGGTGCCAGCTCAAGGACTTTGCCATTGATGCCAAAGGAAAGACTGAAACGATGGTTTGCGGCGCGGACACCATACACAACGAAACGGCTTTCCACGGCGGCGACAGCTTCGAGACGACGACAACCCGGACCAGAGGTGGCGTCGTGACCGTCGCGCACTTCAAGGGGCACAGAACGGGAGACTGTAAAGCGGCGGATTGACGATTGATTTGGCGATAAGCTCACCACAGGGGCAATGAGTGAGATCGGGAGTGGGTGTTGAAAAAGTCTGTGATTGCAGGGGGCTGTTTCAGTCTGGCGTGGTGATGCTGAGTTGTTC